>Ga0307278_10000138_pt1 | contig 35662 bp, 30 predicted proteins | sample ER_DNA_117_FD_194482 | JGI IMG/M metagenome (GOLD analysis project Ga0307278, IMG submission 194482) | Bulk soil microbial communities from the East River watershed near Crested Butte, Colorado, United States - ER_DNA_117 | ecosystem: Environmental > Terrestrial > Soil > Floodplain | place... | reverse complement strand
CGACTCATACGGCGGATGCGGCAGATCGTCGGGGATACCGGCGTGATCCACGAGCGCAACCAGCTCCGCACCTACGAGACCGACGGGCTGGCCGCCTTCCGGGTGATCCCCGTGCTGGTGGTCCTGCCCGAGACCGCCGAGCAGGTGCGGGCGGTGGTGCGCGCCTGCCACGAGGCAGAGGTGCCGTTCGTGGCGCGCGGCTCCGGCACCGGCCTGTCCGGCGGGGCGCTGCCGCACGCCGACGGCGTGCTGGTGGTGCTCTCCCGCATGCGCCAGGTGGTAGAGGTCGACTACGACAACCAGCGCGCGGTGGTCGAGCCGGGCGTGATCAACCTGCAGGTCACCAAGGAGGTCGCGCCGCGCGGCTACTACTACGCCCCCGACCCGTCCAGCCAGCAGATCTGCTCGATCGGCGGCAACGTGGCGGAGAACTCGGGCGGCGCCCACTGCCTCAAGTACGGCTTCACCACCAACCACGTCACCGGGCTCGAGGTGGTGCTGCCCGACGGCGAGCTGGTCCACCTCGGCGGCAAGGGCCCCGACCCGGTCGGCTACGACCTGGTGGGAGCGTTCGTCGGCTCCGAGGGCACGCTCGGCATCGCCACCAAGGTCACCGTCCGCCTGCTGCGCAAGCCGGAGTCGGTGCGGACCCTGCTCGCCGCCTACGACACCACCGACGCGGCCGGGGAGGCGGTCTCCAAGATCATCTCCGCCGGCATCGTGCCCGCCGCCGTCGAGATGATGGACGCGCTCGCGATCGAGGCCGCCGAGGCGGCCGTGCACCCCAACTACCCCGACGCCGGCGCGGTGCTGATCGTCGAGCTGGACGGGCCCGCGGCCGAGGTCTCCCACCAGTTCGACGAGGTCGAGCGGCTGTGCCGCGAGGCCGGCTCGACCACCATCCAGATCGCCCAGAGCGAGGCGCAGCGGGCGCTGTTCTGGAAGGGCCGCAAGTCCGCCTTCGCCGCGGTCGGCCGCATCAGCCCCGACTACTACGTGCAGGACGGGGTCATCCCGCGGACCGCCCTCGGGGCGGTGCTGCGCCGCATCGCCGAGATGGCCGACGAGCGCGGGCTGCGCGTCGCCAACGTCTTCCACGCCGGCGACGGCAACCTCCATCCCCTGGTCCTCTACGACGCCGACGTCGAGGGCGAGGAGCAGCGGGCCGAGGAGCTCTCGGCCGAGATCCTGTTCGCCTGCCTCGACCACGGCGGCTCGATCACCGGCGAGCACGGCGTCGGCGCCGACAAGAAGCAGTACCTGCCGCGGCAGTTCAGCGCCGACGACCTCGACGTGATGCAGCTGCTGCGCTGCGCCTTCGACCCGGCCGGTCGCTGCAACCCCGGCAAGGTGTTCCCTACCCCCCGGCTCTGCGGCGAGGTCCCGGGCAAGCGCCGCGTCCACCCGGTCGAGCAGGCCGGCCTGGCGGAGGTCTTCTGATGGCCACCGCCCCCGGACCGCCGGCCGGCGGGGGCGGCCCGGCCAACCGGCTCGCCCCGGCTGACCAGCCCGACGCCCCCGCGCTCGAGGCCGTGCGGCGGGCCTGCGGGCCGCAGCACGCCCGTGCGGCCGGTCCCGCCGACGAGGTCGACGGGCTGCAGCCGAGCCTGGTCGCCGAGCCGGGCACGGTCGAGGAGGTCGGCGAGGTCCTGCACGCCGCCACCACCCACGGCCTGCACGTGGTGCCGCGCGGCGGCGGCACCAAGCTGGGCTGGGGCGCGCCGCCCTCCGGGGTGGACCTGATCCTCTCGACCACCCGGCTCGACGGGGTGCTCGAGCACGCCGCCGGCGACCTGGTGGTCAGGGCACAGGCCGGCGTCCGCCTGGCCGACCTGCAACGCCAGCTGGCCCCGGCCGGCCAGATGCTGGCGCTCGACCCGCCGGAGGCCGGCGCCACCCTCGGCGGGGTGGTGGCCGCCGCCGCTTCCGGGCCCCGCCGGCTGCGCTACGGCACCCCGCGCGACCTGCTGATCGGCTCGACGGTGGTGCTGCCGGACGGGACCGTCGCCCGTTCCGGCGGCAAGGTCGTCAAGAACGTCGCCGGCTACGACCTCGGCAAGCTGCTCGCCGGCTCCTTCGGCACCCTCGCGGTGCTGGTCGAGGTCATCTTCCGGCTGCACCCGCTGCCCGCGGCCCGCGGCCTGGCCACCGCCGAGGTGGCCACCCCGGAGCGGGCCGGCGCGTGCGTGCGGGCCTTGTTGGCCTCCACCCTGGTCCCGAGCGCGGTCGAGCTGGACTGGCCCGACGCCGCCGCCCCCGGCACCCTGCGCGTGCTCGTCGAGGGCGTCGCCCCGGGGGTCGAGGCCCAGACCGGGGAGGCAGCGCGGCTGCTCGCCGAGCACGGCGACGCCCGCGTGCTCGAACCCGGCGAGGTCGACGGCGCCCTCGCGTCGCTCGGCACGCTCCCCTGGACGGTCCGGCGGCCCGGCGCCGAGGCCGCCGAAGCGGGCGGCGGCGGCCCGGCCGGCGCGCTCGGCGTCAAGGTGACCTGCGTGCCCAGTGCCCTGCCTGGCGCGCTGAGCGCGCTCTGGGAGGTGGCCGGGGCGCACCAGCTCGACGCCCGCGTGCGCGCCCACGCCGCGGTCGGCGTGCTCCGCGCCGCGCTGCACGGCGGCGACACCGCGGCGCAGGCCGCCTTCGTCGCCGACCTCCGCGACCGCCTCGCCCTCGGCGGGGCCGCCGTGGTCGTGCAGGAGGCGGCGCCCGAGGTCAAGCGGGCCGTCGACGTGTGGGGGCCGGCCGGCGACGCGATCGGCCTGATGCGCCGGGTCAAGCGGCAGTTCGACCCCTCGGGCGTGCTCAGCCCGGGACGCTTCGTGGGAGGGATCTGATGGCGGCGACGGAGGGACCCGAGCCGGGGGCGCCGGTCCTGCCGGCCTTCGACGACCACCACCCGCCGCAGAAGGCGCTGATCGACGACTGCGTGCACTGCGGCTTCTGCCTGCCGACCTGCCCGACCTATGTGCTGTGGGGCGAGGAGATGGACTCGCCGCGGGGGCGCATCTACCTGATGGACATCGGCCTCGACGGCGAGCCCATGAACGACCAGATGGTGCGCCACTTCGACCAGTGCCTCGGCTGCATGGCCTGCGTCACCTCCTGCCCCTCCGGGGTGCAGTACGACCGGCTCATCGAGGCGACCAGGCAGCAGGTCGAGCGGCGCCACCCCCGCACCCGGGGCGACCGCGCCTTCCGGGCGCTGGTGTTCAGCCTGTTCCCGCGGCCGCGCCGCCTGCGCCTGGCGCGTGGGCCGCTGCGCCTGTACCAGCGCAGCGGCCTTGCCGGCCTGCTGCGCCGCGGCGGCCTGGCCCGGCGCCTGCCGCCGCGCCTGGCCGCCCTGGAGGCGCTGCTGCCCGAGATCGGCCCGATGGAGAAGGTGCCCGAGCTGACTCCCGCCGCCGGACCGCGCCGCGCCCGCGTCGGCGTCCTGGTCGGCTGCGTGCAGTCGGTCTTCTTCCCCCACGTCAACACGGCGACCGTCCGGGTGCTCGCCGCCGAGGGCTGCGAGGTGGCCGCCCCGCCCGAGCAGGGCTGCTGCGGCGCCCTCAGCCTCCACAGCGGCAGGGAGGCCGAGGCGCAGCGCTTCGCGCGCCGCACCATCGCGGTGTTCGAGGCCGCCGGGGTCGACGCCGTGGTGGTCAACGCGGCCGGCTGCGGCTCGTCCATGAAGCAGTACGGCGAGCTGCTCGGCGACGACCCGGCCTGGGCGCAGCGGGCCGCGCGCTTCGCCGCCAAGGTCCGCGACGCCACCGAGTTCCTGGCGGAGCTCGGCCCGGCCGCGGAGCGCCATCCGCTGCCGCTGGCGCTCGCCTACCACGACGCCTGCCACCTGGCCCACGCCCAGGGCGTCCGGCAGCCGCCGCGCGACCTCCTCGGGGCGGTGCCGGGCATCGAGGTACGCGAGATCGAGGACCCCGAGATCTGCTGCGGCTCCGCCGGCGTCTACAACCTGATGGAGCCGCGCACCGCCGCCGAGCTCGGCGAGCGCAAGGCCAGGCACGTGCTGCGGAGCGGCGCCGACCTGCTGGCGACCGCCAACCCCGGGTGCCTGCTGCAGCTCCGCGCCAGCCTGGCCCGCCTCGGCGAGCACCTCCCGATGGTCCACGTGATGGAGGTGCTCGACGCGGCCATCCGCGGCGCGCCGGCCGGTGAGCTGCTGGACGGCCGGCCGCCGCGGCCCGGCGCCTGAGTCAGCCGGGGCCAGGAGGGGACGCCCACAGGCCGAGCGCCTCCTCGATCGAGGCCGGCTCCTGTACCAGCCGCCGCTTGAGCAGCACGACGAAGCTGAACGTGTCCGGCCCCGGCGGTCCGCCGCCGCGGTCGTAGTGCGTCCTGGGGGTCAGCCCGACCGCCTCCCAGCCGTTGCGGCCCAGCTCGTTCAGCTCCTCCAGGAACACCGTGGCCGATTGGACGTCGTCGACCCCCCACTGCCGGGCGTACTCCCTGATCGCGTACTCCCACATGGCGTTCGCCTCCGCACGTCGTCCACTCCCGCCAGGAGTCTATGACCGCGCGGTGGCCAGGCCGGGGAGGAGCCGCGGAGCGTCAGGCCCGCGGGGCGGTGCCCTCCTCGGGAGGCGCGGCCGCGGGCTTCGCCTCGACCACCTCGGAGGGCGCGGCCGCGGGCTTGCCCTGGACCATCCGTTCGCGCGCCTCGCCGAGCTTGTCGGCCGCCTTCTCGGCGACCTGCCCGACCTTGGCGTCGATGGCGCCGGGAGCCTGCTCCACGATCCGCTTGACCTCGGGCCGCTCCCCGAGCTGCTTGGCCGCGGCCACCATCTGGTCGTAGCGCTCCCGACCGTCCCTGGTGCCGAGCACGTAGCCGACCGCCGCCCCGATCGCCAGCCCGAGCCGGCCGAACATGGTGCGCTTCCGCTTCGGCCTCCGCCGCCGCTTGGGCGCCGCCTTACGCAGCCGCTCGCGCGCCGCCGTGGCGGTCGCCGCCGGCAGCCCCGCAACCGTCCCGGCCGCGTCCCCGGCCGTCCGTGCCGCGGCGCCGGCCGCACCGGTCACCGTTCCGGTGACGTCCGCGGCCCTGCGTCCCGTTTCCTCGGCGACCCGTGCCGCCCTCCGCCTGGCCTGCTTGGCCTGCCTGGCCGTCCTCCGCCTGGCCTGCTCGGCCTGCTTGGCCGCCCGCTTGCCGCTCTCCTCGGCGGTCTTCGCCACCTGCCTGGCGGCCGCCTCGGCCGCCTTCGCGGCCGCCCGCGCGACCCGCGCGCCCGCCTCGGCGAGCTCGGCGGGAGCCTGCTCGGCGCGGCGGCCCGCCCGCGCCGCCTTCCGCTTCGACCTGCTCATCTGCTTGGTCACCTCCGCCCGTGCGCCGGAGCCGGACCCACTTGAGCGCCGCCGCAGCACGGCCAGCGTGCCCGCGGCGGCCACAGCCAGCGCCAGCACGCGGCCGGCGAGGCGCCCGCGCCCGCGGGCCGGCGGCACCTCGAGCGGCTCCGCCTGCCCGCCGGCGACCAGCGGCTCGGTGGCGAAGGCGGTCTGCACGCCGGCCGTCGCATCCGTCGCCGCACCTCCAGGCTGCACGTCCAGGGTCGACCCGACGCCGTCCAGCTCGTCGTCTGCCATGGGATGGTCGAGATCCGAGGGGTCCGCCTCGGCGGCCGGCAGCACGCTGGGCGACGCCGCCGTCGAGTAGGCGATGCCGTAGTGGTCGTACAGCCTGGTCTCCTCCATGCGCGACAGCGTCCCTGTGGCCGGCAGCAGGGGAGCGCCGGTGACGCGCTCGCGCTCGCATTGCACGCGCACCTTGCCCTGGTCCTCGCCGGCGCCCGTCAGCGGGACGAAGGCGCGACGGGCTTCGCCGTCAGCGTCGAGCTCGATCAGCGCCCATTCCGGCCGCCCGCTCTCGCGGTCGACGTAGATGCCTTCGATCAGCCCGACCTGAGTCCCGTCGGTCGTGACCAGCGGCAGGTTCCGCCAGCCTCGGGCGGTGTCGAGGTCCGGTAGGGTCGTCATCGTCGGCCTCCCAGATACGCTGACGGCAGCTCCCGCGGCCAGCTCCGGTTGCTGTTCCCCCGCCCGTCTTGCCGCTGAACGAGCGGTTACACCTCCATCTCGGCGCTGACACCCAGCCTGCACACGCATGTCCCAGGCGTGATGCTCGCACGAAGCCCGAGTTCTCGCCCACTGTCCACGCGCTTCTGATGGAGTATTCCCTCAGGCCGAGGGCGACGCACCCTCCGGCGCGCCGAAGCCGCCGCCGCCGGGGGTGATCACCGTGACGACCGCGCCGGCGGTGAGCTCGCGGCTGGTCTTGGGCGGTAGCTCCTGGCCGTCGAGGAGGTTGCGGCCGGGGCGGCCGGGGCCGCCGCCGTCGGCGCCGGCGGGGGCGTGGCGGCGGCGGTCGGTCAGCAGCGACAGGCTGGCCGGCTCGAGCACGCGCACGCTGCGCACCAGGCCGTCGCCGCCGTGGTGGCGGCCGTCGCCGCCGGAGCCGTACTCCAGCTCGTAGCGCTCGACCCGTAAGGGGTATTCGAGCTCCAGCGCCTCGACAGGGGTGTTCAGGGTGTTGGTCATGCCGACGTGGACGCCGGACGGTCCCGGGCCGGCCGCGGAGGCGCCCTGGCCGCCGCCGAGCGTCTCGTAGTACGTCCAGCCCCGGCCGCCGATCACCAGGTTGTTCATCGTGCCCTGGCCCTGCGCCGGCAGGTCGGCGCAGCGGGCCAGCGCGGCCAGCACGGTGTCGGCGACCCGCTGGCTGGTCTCCACGTTGCCGGCCACCACCGCGGCCGGCGCGAGCGCGTTGACCAGGCTCCCCTCCGGCGCCCGGATGGTGAGCGGGGCGTAGGTGCCGGCGTTGGCGGGCACGTCGTCGGGCAGCAGCACCCGCAGGGCGAAGTAGCAGGCCGAGCGGGTCACCGCCAGCGGGCAGTTGACGTTGCCGGCGACCGCGCCGGCGGTGCCGGCCAGGTCGATGGTCATCTCGTCGCCGGCGACGGTCACCTCGACCCTGACCGGGATGTCGCGGTCGCTGACCCCGTCGCCCTCGATCTCGCTCTCGGCCGTGTAGCTGCCGTCCGGCAGCGCCCGGATCGCCTCCCGGGTGCGCCGCTCGGCGTACGCCAGCACCTCGCCGAAGGCCTCCAGCACGGTGGCCCGGCCGCGCCGCCGGCACAGCTCCCCGAGGCGCTCCTGGCCGAGCCGGTTGGCGGCGATCTGGGCGCGGAAGTCGCCGCGCCGCAGCCGCGGCGTGCGCGAGTTCGCCAGGATCAGGTCGAACACGTCCTCGACGTAGGCCCCGTCGGCGACCAGGCGCACGGGCGGGATCACCAGCCCCTCCTGCCAGATCTCGCGGGAGTCGGCCGGCATCGAGCCTGGCCGCATGCCGCCGACGTCGGAGTGGTGGGCGCGGGTGACGGCGTAGCCCAGCACCGCGTCCCCGTCGACGAGCTGCGACACGAGGGTGACGTCCGGCAGGTGGGTGCCGCCCGAGTAGGGGTCGTTGACGGCGAACACGTCGCCAGGTCGCGGCTCGCGGGCGATCACCGCCGCCACCGCCTCCGGCATCGCGCCGAGGTGCACGGGGATGTGCTCGGCCTGGGCGACCATGCGCCCGCCGGCGTCGAACAGCGCGGTGGAGCAGTCGCGGCGCTCCTTGATGTTGGAGGAGTAGGCGCTGCGCACCAGCAGCGAGCCCATCTCCTCGGCGATGCCGGTGAGCGCGCTGACCAGCACCGACAGGGTGATCCCGTCCATCAGCCGACACCACCCCGTTCGAGCGCCATGGTGCCCGCGTGGTCGACCAGCGCCCGCCAGCCCGGCCGCAGCAGCAGGGTAGCCTCGGCGAACTCGACCACCGCCGGCCCCTCCAGCCGGTCACCCTCGCCCAGCTCCTCGCGGGCCAGCACGTCCACGTCCAGCCACCGCCCGTCCAGGTTGACGTGGCGGCGAACCGCCCGGCGCCCGCCGCGGGGCGGCTCGGCGGCGAGCTCGGGCTTGCCCACCGGGACGGCCGCGACCAGGCGCAGGTTGACCAGCTCGACGGTCTCGTCGTCCATGCGGTAGCCGTAGCGGCGCTGGTGCGCCGCGCCGAAGCGCTCGGCCAGCCGCGCCAGGTCGACCCCCCGGTCGGTCCCTGCCGCGCCAGGCTCACCGTCGACGGTGAGCTCGAAGGACTGCCCGCGGTAGCGCAGGTCGGCCCTGCGGGTCAGCACGGGCTGCCCGGAGTCCGCGCCGAGCTCGTGCCTGGCCTGGCGCTCCAGCTCGCCCCAGACGTCGGAGAGGGCCGCCGGGTCGAGCTCGTCGAGGCGGCCGAGCACGGCGGCGACGTAGTCGCGGCGCAGGTCCGAGATGGCCAGCCCGAGGGCGCTGAGCACGCCGCTGGCCCTGGGCACCAGCACGCGGCCGACGCCCATCTCCTCGGCCAGCGCGCAGGCGTGCAGCGGCCCCGCCCCGCCGAAGGCGACCAGGGTGAACTCGCGTGGGTCGAGGCCGCGCTCCACGCTGATGAGCCGCAGGGCACGGACCATCTCGGCGTTGGCCACCCGCACCACGCCGAGGGCGACGGCCTGGACCTCCTGGCCGAGCCGCGCGCCGACCCGGGCCAGCGCCAGCTCCGCCCGCTCGCGGCTGAGCACCACCTCGCCGCCGAGCTCCGCGCCGTCGGGCAGGTAGCCGAGCCAGAGGTTGGCGTCGGTCACGGTGGCGTCCTCGCCGCCCTGCCCGTAGGCGGCCGGGCCGGGGTCGGCGCCGGCGGACCGGGGGCCGACCCGCAACGCCCCGCCCTCGTCCACCCAGGCGACCGAGCCGCCGCCGGCGCTGACCGAGTGCACGTCGACCATGGGCAGCTTGATCGGCACCCCGGCGACCACCGCCTCCGTGGTCGTCTGGACCTGCCCGCCGACCACCGGGGCGACGTCGGTCGAGGTGCCGCCCATGTCGAAGGTGAGCAGGTCGCCGTGGCCGGAGAGGCCGGCGGCCCAGGCCGCCCCGACCACCCCGCCGGCCGGCCCGGAGAGCACGCAGCTCGCGGCGTTGCCGGCCGCCCGCCCCGCCTCGATCACCCCGCCGGAGGACTGCATCACCAGCGGCGCCGGCAGCCCCTGGCGCCCGGCCTCGTCGGCCAGGCGGGCGAGGTAGGCGGCCAGCAGCGGGGTGAGGTAGGCGTTGCTCACCGTGGTGGAGAAGCGCTCGTACTCGCGGAACTCGGGCAGCACCTCGCAGGAGAGCGAGACCGCCACGCGCCCTCCGGTCGCCTCGCGCAGGGCCTTGCCGACGCGCCGCTCGTGCTCCGGGTGGAGGAAGGAGAACAGCAGGCAGACGGCGACCGCCTCGACGCCGGCGTCCCGCACGGAGGCGACGGCACCGTCCAGGCTGTCGCCGTCGAGCGGGCGCAGCACCCCGTCCGGCCCCGTCCGTTCGGCCACGGTGAAGCGCAGCTCGCGGGGGACGAGCACGGGAGGCCTCGCGGCGGCCAGGTCGTAGAGGGCCGGCCGCTGCTGGCGCCCGATCTCGAGCACGTCGCGGAAGCCGGCCGTGGTCACCATGGCGGTGCGCGCCCCGCGCCGCTCGAGCAGCGCGTTGGTGGCCACCGTGGTGCCGTGCGCGAAGGCGGCGACGCGGCCGGGGTCGAGGCCGGCCGCCGCCAGCGCGCGCAGCACCCCCTCGGCCTGGTCGCGCGGGGTGGACGGCACCTTGGCGGTCACCACCCGGCCGTCGACCAGTGCGACGAGGTCGGTGAAGGTGCCGCCGACGTCGATCCCGAGGCGGACGTCGCGCATCGCCGTTCGGCGGGCCGTGGTCAGACCGCTGGGGCCTGGATGCTCATGCGGTAGAGCTCGTCCTCGGCCTCGACGATCTGCCGGTCGAGCTCGCGCGCCATGTGGGCGAGCAGGTCCCAGCCCTCGGCGGTCGCCTTGCGCACGCGCGTGCGCAGCCAACCCATGGCCGAGGCCTGCAGGTTGGCGACTTCCGTGTCGATCTCGGCCAGCCGCTCTCTGGCCTGGGTGATACGGCGCACCACCCGCTCCAGCTCGGCCTTGGCACCGTGGCCGACCACGCTGTCCGGGCTGCGCTGCCAGTTGTCGAGCAGCCGCTGCATGGTCACCACGTCCCCACGCTCGTAGGCGTCGTTGGCCTGGACCATCAGGTTGGTGCGGCGCTCCCGCTCGGCGGGGTCGCTGGCCAGGTCGGGGTGGATGCGCCGGGCCAGCAGGCGGAACAGCCGCTTGGCGGCCTCGGGCACGGCGCCGCCGCGGTCGGCGGTCACGGCCGCCTCGTCGGCGTCCTCGCGCACCCAGGCCCAGTTCTGTCCCGAGGGGAAGTCCTGGTCCGAGCCGGCCGGCGCTTCCGCCGCGCCGCCGGCGGCGGCGTCGCCGTCGCGCCGGGCCTTGCTGGCGTCCAGCCACTCGGTGATCTGGTCGAGGCGGGCGTAGCGGGAACCGAGCGCGCGACGGTACTGGGTCTCGAACGAGGCCAGGTCGGCCTTGAACGTCGTCAAGGCCAGCTCGCTCTCGGCGAGCTCGGCGTCCACCACCGCCAGCTCGGCGCGCCTGCGGCCGAGCTCCTCGGTCTCGGGACCAGGCCGTACCTCGAGCGCGCCGGTCCAAGGCTGCGGCCCGGCGGCGTCGTACGCCAGCCAGTCGGAGCCGTACGGGTTGCCTCCCATGGATGGCACATCATAATCGGTCCGCGAGTTGAACGATTCCGGCCGGTCCGGGGTGGAGGACCTCCCGCCCGGCCGCGCGCCTGCGGATAACTACTGGCGGCCTGTCGGGGGTGGCTGTGAAACTGGTCGCATGAGCAACCCCGACGTCGCCAACGTTCTCGTCGCCAAGGGCCTGGTCAAACGATACCGGCGCGGTCTCGCCGTCGACCGCGTCGACCTCACCGTCCGCGAGGGCGAGCGCGTCGCCCTGCTCGGCCCGAACGGAGCCGGCAAGACCACCACCCTGCTGATGTGCCTCGGCGCGGTCCGGCCGGACTCCGGCTCGGTGGAGATCGTGGGCCGGCGGCTCCCCAAGGGCCGCAGCGCCGCCATGGCGCAGATCGGCTTCACCGCCGGCTACCTTCCCCTGCCCGACCGCATCCGGGTCCGCGAGTACCTGCACCTGTACGGCCAGCTCTACGGGTTGCGGAGGCCGGAGCGGCAGGTCGCCCGCGGGCTGGAGCGCTTCGGCATCCCGCACCTCGCCGAGGCGATGGGAACCGAGCTGTCGGCCGGGCAGAAGACCCTGATCGGCATCGTCAAGGCGACCATGCACACGCCCCGCCTGCTGGTGCTCGACGAGCCCACCGCCTCGCTCGACCCGGAGGTGGCCTTCCGGGTGCGCACCGGGCTCGCCGAGCTGTGCGCCGAGGAGGGCACCGCCCTGCTGGTCACCAGCCACAACATGCTCGAGGTGGAGCGCATCGCCGAGCGGGTGGTGTTCCTGGCGCGCGGGCGGGTGGTGGCCGACGGGCCGCCCGCCGAGGTGGCCGCGAGCTTCGGCCAGGACGACCTGGAGGAGCTGTTCCTGCACCTGGCGCAGGACCAGGAGGCCAAGGGCGCACCCGGCGCCGGGCGCAGCCCGGAGAGCTCGGAAGGAGCGCGGCTGTGAGCGCGGCCCTGCAGGGCTGGGCGGCAACGTCCGCGCGCATCCGGGCGATCGCGCGCCGCCATGCCTACGTGCTCTGGCGCAGCCCGCACCGGCTGTTCGACGTGACCGTGTGGCCGCTGGTCGACGCGGTGCTGTTCGGCTCGATCGCGGTGTTCTTCGCACGCCAGGGCGGCGGCGGCGCCCGCTCGGTCGGCTACCTGCTCGCCGGCATCGTCCTGTGGCACGTCGTCTACCAGGCGCAGATCGCGGTGGCCACCGGCTTCCTCGAGGAGACCTGGTCACGCCAGGTGCTCAGCATGTCGGTGACGCCCCTGCGGGAGTGGGAGTTCGTCGCCGGGGTGGCCGCCTTCGGCCTGATCAAGCTGCTCCTCGGGGTCGGCGTGGTGGCCCTTGCCGCGGTCGGCTTCTATGCCTTCGAACCGACCTCGCTCGGCCTCGGGGTGCTGCCGATCATGCTGCTGTTGCTGATCGCCGGCTGGTCGGTGGCGCTGTTCGTGATCGGGCTGGTGCTGCGGTTCGGCAACGGCGCCGAGGCGTTCGCCTGGGGGATCCTGTTCGTGGTCATGCCCCTGTCCGGGGTCTTCTACCCGGTGGCGGCCCTGCCGGCGGTGCTGCGCCCGATCAGCCTGCTGCTGCCCACCACGCACGCCTTCGCGGCCGGCCGCTCCCTGGTCGACGGCGCCGGCATGGCCTGGGACGAGCTCGGCCTCGCCGCCCTGACGACCCTGCTCGTCTCGGCGGCCGCCTGCGCCTTCCTCGCGCGCATGCTGCGCATCTTCCGCGAGCGCGGCTACGTCACCCGCTACACGTAGCGCCGGGGTGGCCGGCGTAGGTCTCCCAGGCCTCGCCAGGACCCACAACTACCGAGTTCGAGGACCCGCTCGGCGGGGAAGAGATCGGTAGCCCGACGAGATCGCCCAGCTCCGCGCCACTGTCGGGCCGACGTAGCAGCGTGATGAGCGGGCCCCGCCGGGTCGCGGCCGCCCAGTGCGATGGAGTCGTGATGGGAACGATGAAGGATCCGAGCCGCGGCTGGCGCCTGCGGGGCCTGGTGATGACCATCCCCTGCCTCGACGACCTCGCCGGGCGCATGGCGGCCGGCGGCTACGACGCCAAGAAGGTGGTCAACGCCGACTGGGGGACGCCCGACGGCGGCTGGTCGGACGAGAACATGCAGCGTGTGCTGCACGAGATCCCCGGCGTCACCATCGTCCGCACCCACACCGGCGACCAGGGCTTCCGCTGGAACTTCCCGTTCCCCGAGCAGGTCGCGGCCGAGATCCGCCCCTGGTACCAGCGGCACCGTGGCATCTGGGTGGAGATCGGCAACGAGCCCAACAACGCCGAGTGGCGCGACGCCTCCGCGGGGCAGCGGCACGACTGGCTCTGGGGCTGGCGCAGCTGGTTCGGCCAGACGATCCGGCGCTGCCGCAACGAGTTCCCCGAGGCGACCTTCGTCTCGCCCGGCCTCGGCCCGATCGAGCAGGAGACCTGGCACGGCACCTGCCGCGAGGCCTTCGGCCAGGCCGACGTGATCGGCGTGCGCGCCTTCGCCCCGAGCGCCCTGGTGGCCGGCGGGCCGCGGTTCGACCGGACCATGGACGTCCTCGCCCGCCACTACCCGGGCAAGCGCTGGCTGGTCACCGAGTACCGGCCCGACGAGCCATCAGCCCCCGAGGTCCCGTCCACCGGCGCCTCGCTGCCCCTGAACGTCGAGGGCGTGGTCTCGTTCGTCCTGGCGCCGAGCCCGACCGGGCGCACCGGGTCCCTGCCGGGCGCGCGGCGCTCGTAGCGGCGACCCTCAGACGAGGCGGCGGTCGGTGGCCCAGCGGGTCAGCTCGTAGCGGCTGGAGAGCTGCAGCTTGCGCAGCACCGAGGAGACGTGCGTCTCGACCGTCTTGACCGACAGGTGCAGGCGCCTGCCGACCTCCTTGTAGGTGAAGCCACGTGCGATGTGCCGCAGGACCTCCTGCTCGCGCGCTGTGAGCTGGTCCAGCTCCGGGTCGATGGGCCCGCTGATGCGGCCGCGGAAGGCATCGAGCACGAACCCGGCCAGGCGCGGGGAGAACACCGCGTCGCCCTCGCGCACGCGGCGGATGGCGTCGGCCAGGTCCCCAGGGGAGATCGACTTGGTGACGTAGCCGCGCGCGCCGGCGCGGATCACCGCGATCACGTCCTCGGCCGCGTCCGACACCGACAGGGCGAGGAACCGCACCTCGGGGTCCTGCCGGTGCACCGTCTCGATCACCGTGCGGCCGCCGCCGCCCGGCAGGTGGACGTCGAGCAGGACCACGTCCGGACGCGCCCGCCTGATGCCCTCGACCGCGCCGTCAACGTCGCCGGCGTCGCCCACGATCTCGAACTCCTCGCCCAGCTCCGCCCGCAGGCCGGAGAGGAAGAAGCGGTGGTCGTCGACCAGGAACACGCGGGTCCGCGCGGCCGGCCCCGGTGGCGCCTGAGGTGCGTCCATGGCGTTCACGCGCCCTCCGCGGGCAGGCGCAGGGTGACCTCGGTGCCGTCGCCGGGCTCGCTGGCCACCGTGGCGGTGCCGCCGTGGCGGCGCATGCGGCCGAGGATCGACTCGGCGATGCCGCGCCGGTCGGGCGGCACCGCCTCCGGGTCGAAGCCCTTGCCCTGGTCGCGCACGAACGCGGAGATCGCGTCGGGCTCGACCTCGACGTAGACCGACACCTGGGCGGCGCCGGAGTGCTTGGCGGCGTTCACCGCGGCCTCCTGGCTGGCGTGGACGACCGCCCAGGTGTGCGGGTCCATGGGGCTGTCGCCGACCACGACCGCGTCGACCGCGACCTGGTGGAGCTGCTCGACCCGGTCGGCCATGGCCTCGATCGCGTCGCTGAGGCGCTGGTCGCCACCGCCGTCGGGCCGGCCGTAGAGCCACGTCCGCAGCTCCCGCTCCTGGCGCCGTGCCAGCGTGGTGACCTCGGGCGCCGCGTCGGCGCGCTGGATCAGCGCGAGCGTGTGCAGCACCGAGTCGTGCAGGTGGGCGGCCACCTCCGCGCGCTCCTCCGAGCGGATCCGCTGGCGGCGCTCCTCGCCCAGCTGGCGGGTGAGCCGCATGATCCACGGTCCGAGGATCAGGGCGAGGCCGGTGATGGTCACGGCGATTGCGAGCAGGACCGTGGGAAGGGCCGCCAGGGCCTGGTTGCCGCCGAGGAAGGCGCCCATGCCGACGGCCACGAGCAGGGCGCCGACGGCCACCCGGACGAACCAGACCCGGCTGGCGAACACCGCCTCGAGCGGGTTGACCGGGAAGCGGCGCCCGGCCGCCGCCCATCGCGCCCGCTCGCTCGAGTCGCTCCGCGACCAGAGCACCGCGAAGCCGGATGCGGCCAGGGCGACCGGCCAACCCAGGGTGTCGCCGAACCAGATGCGGGCCTCGCGCAGCACCAGCAGCAGGCCGAAGACGATCAGGCCGAGCGCGACCGCCGCCCTCGCCCCGCCCGGGCGGCGCCGCGGCGCCGGCACTCCCGGCTCCGGCTCGTGGCTCAGCCCCCAGGCCAGCAGGTACAAGGCGATGCCGGCGCCCGCGGCGGTGGCGAGCACCACGAACGCGGTGCGCACCAGCACCGGGTCGATGCCGAAGCGCTCGCCGAGACCCGCCGCCACGCCGGCGACCACGCGGTCGTCGGCGCTGCGGGAGATCGACCAGGCCGGGGCCAGGCGCCGCCGCTGCGGCGCGGTCGGCTTGTTGACCGGGGGCCTACCGCTCGGCTTTGCGTGGGCGCCCCTCGCTTGGGTTGCGGCCTCGCTCTCGAGCCCCCCGGACCTTTGATGCACCGGGGGGCTACCGCTCGGCGTTGCGTGGCCGCCAGCCGCCTGGGTTGCGGCCTCGCTCTCGAGCCCCCCGGACCCCCCGCCGGCCCGCGGCGTCGATGTCTGGCTGATGGTGGCCTCCTTGCTCCGCGGCCGGTGCCGCATGGCCGCCGGCCGCGCTCTCGCAGGTCGATGGTACGCACGCAGGCCCGCTGGGACCATCCGTGATGACCCTGACCCACCCAGCCCGGTCTCGGGGGTTCCCGGGGGTGATCACCGATGGTGCCGTGGCGCCCGCAGCGGCACGCTGTGGGAGGGATTCGACACGAACGACCGAGGACGTGAGGCGCATGAGCGACAGGACCGACCCGCTTCCGGAGCAGCCGCCCGAGCGCCCGCCTGGCAGCCAGGAGGCGCCCACGGAGCGGCTGACCCCGCCCGAGACCGCCGAGCCACCCGCCGCCGGTCCCGGTCCCGACGTGCCCGGTGGTCCGGACGCGCCCGCGGAGCCGGCGACGGGCGCGGCCGGTGGCGGCGAGGGGCCGCCCGGGCCGGCCGGCGGACCGGAGGCCGCCGGCCAGCCGCCGCCGGCCGCCCCGGACCCCGGCTGGCACCAGCAGGCGGGTGCGTGGGGGGCTTCCGGCACGGGCGCGCCGCCTCCTGCCGGAGGACCACCGCCGACCGGCGGCTATCCGCCGCCGGGCGGTGGCGCTCCGCCGCCCTCGGGTGCCGGTGCGCCGCCGGGTGGTCCCGGCGGGCCGCCGGGCGGTCACGGTGGGGCGGGGCCCTGGCGGCGGCTCACCCGCAGGATGGACGGCCGCATGCTGGCCGGCGTGGCCAGCGGGCTCGGCGCCTACTTCAACGTGGACCCGATCGTGTTCCGCATCGCCTTCGTGGTGCTCACGTTCACGGGCGGCGTCGGGCTGCTGCTGTACGCGGCCCTCTGGATCGCGGTCCCGCCCGCCGGCGCCAGCGAGTCGATCGGCCAGGCGGCGCTCCGGCGCCCGAACGCCCGCACCTGGATCGGTCTCGTGCTGGTGCTGATCGCCATCTCCGTGCTCTCCGGCGAGCTGGGCCTGGACCGCCCGGGGGTCATCTGGGGCCTGGTGCTGATCGCCCTCGGTGTGATGCTGCTGCGCAGGGAGCCTTCGATCGGAGCGGGCGGCCCGTACGAGCCAGGCGGCGACCGGTCCGCGACCGGCGGCCCGGGGCAGGCGGGTGCCGTGCCCGCCGGGCCGCCGCCGGCCGGGTGGGGCGGGGGTCCGGCGACGGCCGGATGGGGGCCCCCGCCCCCGGCCGGCGCCCCGGTCACCGCCCAGGACTGGGGCGGACCACCATCCTCCGGCGTCCTGACCGGGGGTGGGGCGCCTCCCGGCGACGCCGCCACCACGGCCCGTGCCTGGGGCGAGCCGCCCCCGGAGGGCTGGAGGGTCGGCCGGAGCCGGTCCAACCTCGGCTGGGTCACCCTGGCGGTCGCCTTCCTCGCCGTCGGCGTGGCCGCCTTCCTCAACAACGTCGGCATGGCCGAGCTGACCATCGGCCGGATCTTCGCCCTGTTCCTCACCGTGATCGGCGTCGGGCTGGTGGTCGGGGCCGTGCTGCACCAGCGCTCCATCCTGCTGGTCCTGTTCGGCGTGCTGCTGATCCCTGTGGTCGTGGCGGCCAGCGTGCTCGACGTGCCGTTGCGGGGCGGCGCCGGGCCGCGCCGCTTCCAGCCGCTCTCGGTGGCCGAGATCAGGGACAAGTACGAGCTCGCCGGAGGCGACCTGGTGATCGACCTTACCGACGTCCACTTCGGCAAGGAGCCGACCCTCGTCCGTGCCCACGTCGGCGCCGGCAGGGTGGCCGTGTACCTGCCAGAGGACGTCCCGGTCGAGATGAACGCCAAGACCGGCATCGGCGTGGCCCAGTTCCTCGGCCGCCGCTACGAGGGCGGCGTGCAGGTGACCGCGAACGCCAGCGCGCCGGGGTCGGAGCGCATCGGGCGGGTCACCCTCGACCTGGAGGCCGGCTATGGCTTCGTCCAGGTGGTGCGAGGTGAGCCGCCCCCCGACTGGGACCAGCATGCGACCAGCTGGGGCCATGCGCAGGACCGGTCCCCCGTCCTCGAGGAGATCCGATGAGCAGCCGTCGTATTCCAGACCCGGGGTCGCTGATCGCCGGTATCACCTTCGCCGGCATCGGCCTGATCTTCCTGGTCGGGAACGTGGAGCTGGCCGACCGGGCGCGCTGGGTGTGGCCCATCGTGCTGGTCGGCCTCGGAGCCGGCCTGCTCGCCGCCGTCCTGCGCCGCGTCGCGGAGCCGGCCGCGGAGCGTCCCGTCGCCGGCACCACGCCCACCTTCCAGCCGACCGACCCGTCCACTCTTGCGCCGCCGGACGAGCCCGCCGCGGCCGCCGCGCTCCCGTACGAGCCGTCGGGCGAGCCCGATGCCGGCCCCGCCCGGTTCCCTCGCGACGAGGACGGCCCGCCGGAGGATGGCGCCGCGGCGGAGGCCGGCGTGATGGAGGAGCCCGACGTGGCCGAGGACACCGAGGTGGAGCCTGGCCTGACGCAGGACGTGCCGGCCGACGAAGGGCCGCGTGGGCGGTCAGGGACCTGACCTGGGCTACCGCCCGGTCGCGGAGGAGGCTCCGGCGCGCCGGCTGCGCCGGGCGCGGCGCTCGCGCAGGTCGCGCCAGACGGAGCGGAGCAGGGCGATCTCCCCGGGAGCGAAGCCCATCGCGCCGGTCAGGAGCCGGGCGTCGACCAGGTCGACGGCGCCGTCGAGGTCGCCGTCGCGGAGCAGCCGGTCGACCGAGGCCGCGGTGCCCGCCTCGACCAGGCGCGGGTCGGGCAGGGGCAGGGCGTCGGCCTCGCCGGGCTCGAGCTCCAGGATGCCGCCGCCGTAGCTGCGCCCCATCACCTCGCTGAAGGCGAAGGTGAGGGAGCTGGTCACGGCGGTGGCGAGCTGCTCGGCGGTGACGTCGCCGAGCAGGCGCACCCGGTGGACGGTGTCCGTGGAGGTCGCGGCGGTGTGGTTGGCGACCACCCGGGGGCCGAGGTGGATCTGGCGCAGCATGAAGGCGTCCGGGCGCCACACCGACGGGACCGACCACCAGGCGCGCCGGATCGAGCACTTGTAGCCGCGGTGCACCCCCTCCGCCTCGCCGAGGGCCACGTAGCGGGCCAGGGCCGGGTCGCTCGCCGGCCGGTGGTCCTCCGGCACCGCCAGGAGCAGGCAGCGCAGCTCCTCGGCGGCCTGCTTGCCCAGGTCCTCCTCGGTGTAGCGGATGCCGTGGAGCTGCGCGGAGCGGGCCACCAGGGGCACGCACAGGTGGCCGAGCCCGCGCGCCTGCGCCTGCGCCGGGGTGAGGCAGAAGAACGAGTTGCGGCCCGACACCACCCCGACGTCGACCGAGGCGACGTCGCCGAGCAGGCCGGCGCGCCCGCCGTCCCGGACGGCTCGGAGCGCCTCGATCTGCTCGGGGCGCAGGTGGTACTTGGTCCACTTCTCCCTGTCGTGCCGCAGGGCGGGCGCAAACGGCGCCTCCTCGCCCACCCGCCCCGAGGTCGGCAGGCCGGCGGCGTCCTCGTACTCGACCGTCCGGACCCGCGCCGGGCCGTCGCCGCGCTCGCCGAGCAGCAGGACGACCTCTTGCAGCACGCCGCCGAAGAGCAGCCGCCGGAAGCTCACGATCGTCAGGGCGGCCAGCCGCTCGACCAGGAACTCGCGGAGCTGGGCGGCGTAGCCGACCTGGAGCAGCTCGGCCGGGAGGACCAGGGCGACCCGCCCGCCCGGCCGCACGGCCAGCACCGCCGCGACGGTGAACGGCAGCCAGGCGTTGGTGAGCCTGCTCGGCTGCAGCCCCGCCTCGCGCATCAGCGCGAACGCCCGCGCCCTGGTCGACTCCGTCCAGCTCCCGAAGCGGATGTAGGGCGGGTTGCCCACCACCGCGTCGAACGCCCCGTGGTGGGCGCCGCCGAACCAGGCGAAGAAGTCGGCCGTCACCACCGGCAGCCCATGGCGGGCGGCCTTGGCCGCCTCGACCGGGTTGAGCTCCACGCCGACGGCCCGGCTCGCCGACGACCCCCCGCCGAGGAGCTCGGCCAGCACCGCCAGCACGGCCCCGTCGCCGCAGCTCGGTTCGAGCACCCGCGGCCCGGCCGCGCTCGCCCAGGCGGCGATGAAGCGCGCCACCGCCCGCGGGGTGTAGTAGCCGCCCCGCAGCTTGTCGGCCGACGGCGCCGGCGGCGCCGGGAACGTCTCCACCGCCGCAGTGAAACACGACCGTGCGGCGCGCGTCACCGACCAGCCCTGTCACTTCCTGTTCACGTTCGGTTCAGGTGCTTCGTCCGGCCCCATGGTGAAGCGGCAATCGTATTGGTTGTTCTGGATGAACTTCCTGGCATAGATCCGCTGGTTTGTCTCCACTAGACTAAGGACTTCCGTAATTTGCTGTTCTGGTACTCCAAGCAAGACTGCGAATACCGCGGCAGGGCTGATCCTCCCCAGCCGCTTGTTCCTCCGCATCGTCGCCGCCGTCCTCACCGCGGGCTCGTTCGGACCGTACCCGCGGTGCGCCGATGGAGGGAGCGCCGTCGTCGACAGGGGGGCAACACGTGGCGATGGAGATCGGCGCCGGATGCCAGAGCGCTCGCAAGGAGTTGGCCGAGTATGCCTCACCGCAATCCCGACCCGGCTACCCCCGACCTGACCGGCCGCCCAGCCGTGGTGACCGGTGGCGCCAGCGGCATCGGCTACGCGATCGCGCGCCGGCTCGCGAAGGCAGGGTCCAAGGTGATCGTCGTCGACAACGACAGCGGCAAGCTCGAGGCGGCGCGGCGCAGCTTCGAGCACGACAGTCTCGGCGTCACTCCCTGGCCGGGCGACCTCGCCGATCCCGCTGCGGGGAGGTTGGCCGACGAGCTGCTCGGCGTCCACGGGACCATCCCGCTGATCGTCAACAACGTGGGCGTGTGCACCGGCACCAGCTTCTACGAGACCGACGAGGACGCCTTCGAGCACGTCTTCGCCACCAACCTGCGCGGCCCGTGGTTCTTCACCCGCCGGCTCACCGAGGAGCTGATCCGCCGGCGCGAGTCCGGCTCGGTGCTGTTCATCTCCTCCCTCCACGACCACCGCGTGGTCTACCGGCCGCAGTACAGCGCGAGCAAGGCCGGCGTCAGCCAGCTCGTCCGCGAGCTCGCCGCCCTGCTCGCCCCGCACGGCATCCGTGTCAACGGGATCTCGCCAGGCCTGATCGACACCGCCACCATCGGATCGCAGGACAGCGAGGGGCAGCGCCTCAAAGCGCGCAAGGTGGTCCCGATGCGCCGCGGCGGCACGCCCGACGACGTCGCCAGGGCCGCCACGTTCCTGCTCAGCGAGGCCTCCTCTGGGTACATCACCGGTGTCAACCTTCCCGTCGACGGCGGCTTGGCCCTGCACACCTGGCATCCATGGAGGGCGCCGCAGGTCGGCTGAGCGCGAGCGCGCCCATCCGCCCCGGCGGGCGCGGCCGGCCGTCGCGCCCGGGCGGGACGGCCTCGATTCGGGAGACAACGCGATGCCGATGAGCACGCAGCAGGTGGCGGACCTCCTGGGCGAGAGCGACCTGTTCCGCTCGCTCGACGAGCAGGCGCGCCTGCACCTGGCCGAGCGTGCCTCGCAGCGCGGCTACCGCCGTGGCCAGGTCGTGTTCGTGCAGGACGAGCGCGGGGACCGCATGTTCCTGGTCGCCAAGGGCGAGGTCCGGCTGCTGATCCGCTCGCCTCACGGCGACGAGGTGGAGCTCACCCGCCGTGCCCGCGGGGATGCGTTCGGCGAGGTGGCGCTGCTCGACGGCGGGCCACGCTCGGCGACCGCCGAGGCGATCACCCCAGCGGTGCTGATCGGCATCGGCCGGGAGGACCTGATCAAGCTGCTCCGCTCCGAGGAGCACCTGGTGGACGCGTTCCTCCACCTCCTCGGCGGCCTGGTGCGCCGCGCCAACAACCTGTCCAGCGCGCTCGTCTTCCGGGACGTGCGCGGGCGGGTGGCCGGCAAGCTCCTTGAGCTGGTCGGATGGGACCCGGAGGCGGAGGCGCCTGCGGCCGAGCTGATCGCCTCCCAGGTCAGCCAGAACGACCTGGCGCAGATGGTCGGCGGCGCGCGCCAGACGGTCAACCAGGTGCTGCGGCAGTTCGAGAAGCGCGAATGGATCAAGCTGCACCACCGCGCCTTCGAGGTCCTCGACCCGCAGGCCCTGCAGCACCTGGCGGACAGCTGAGCCGGCGGCCGTCCACAACCGCCCAAGGTGCGGGTTCGCTACGTGCCTGGAAAAGCTTGATACTTGCCGCTGTGTCGGGGCTGGGACCCCGGTTGAAGCCCACGAGGAGCGGCTTGCCGTGGACGCTCAGCAGGTTGCTTCGCTGTTGTCCAAGACCACGCTGTTCAGCGCGCTGAACGAGCAGGGTTGCCTGGAGTTGGCCGAGCGCACGACCCAGCGGGTCTACCGCCCCGGCCAGGTCGTGTTCGTGCAGGACGAACCGGGCGACCGCATGTTCATCGTGGCCGAGGGCTCGGTGAAGCTGCTGATCCGCTCGGCCCACGGCGACGCCGTGGAGCTGGCCCGCCTCTGGCCGACCGACGTGTTCGGCGAGGTCGCCCTGCTGGACGGCGGCCCCCGCTCGGCCACCGCCGAGGCGGTCGAGCGCAGCGTCCTGGTCGCGATCGCCCGCGGCGAGCTGATCCGGCTGCTGCGCGCCAACGAGCAGGTGGTGGACGCCCTGCTGAACTCCCTCGGCCAGCTCGTGCGCCGAGCCAACCGGCAGTCCACCGACCTCATCTTCCTGGACCTGCGCGGCCGCGTCGCCAAGAAGCTGCTGGAGCTCAGCCAGGCCGGTGGCGCCGTGTCGGGCACGCTGCACCGCAGGATCACCCAGGGTGACCTGGCACAGATGGTCGGAGGCGCCCGCCAGACGGTCAACCAGGTGCTCAAGCAGTTCGAGGACCGGGGCTGGATCAGGATGGCCAACCGCACCATCGAGATCGTCGGCTGGGAAGGCCTGCAACGTCAGGCGGGCGGGTGACGCCGAGGTCACCCGCCCGCTGATGGGTTTGGACCCCCGCGGCGCCTCCCGTGGTCGCCGCGGTTGGTGGAGCGGCTCAGTAGCGGCCGCCGCCCCGGTAGCCGTAGCGCGGGTAGTACGCGGGGAACGGGGTGACCACGGCGAGGAGGATGATGCCGCCGAGGACCAGCGGCAGGATGGCCGCGGAGGGCCGCGAGGTGGGCAGGGGCTGAGCGGCGGGCGAGACGTCCTTGTGGACCGCGGGCGCCCGTGGTGCGGCGACCGCCGCGGAGGTCATCGCCCCGAGCAGGAGCAGCGCCGCGAGCGCGAGCGCCGCCGCCAGGCGACGGAGCAGGAGAGGCCGGCGAGGTGGTTTCGGCTTGGTCGTTGCGCTCATCGGTCTGCCTCCCCGGTCGATCGCCGAATGCACCGAGTGGGAATAGCATGACCAATAGCAACGAACGGACTGGTCCAGTAGAAGCGGTCGCCGTGTCAGATAGCTGACAGTCACCCCACGACCGCCTTCGTAGATTCACCTGTGCTCACGAGATGTCAGCAATCTGACACTTCCAGCTGTCTAACACGACAGACTGCGCTACCTCCCGAACTCAGCATCTCGTCAGTTCGCCCAGGTCATCCAGGCAAGCCGGCGGCGCGAGCCCGGAACGGCGGCCGTACCGGCTCGCCAGCGGGCGCAGACCCGGGCGGACCGCCAATCGCAACCCGTCGAGGAGCTGTCGTGCAATCACACCGGGGGTGCCTCACGAGGGCTCTCGTCCCTCTTCGACGTTCGTCCCGGCAACACCGCGGCGAATCGTTTCGTGCCCTTGTTCTCCGGGTTCCAATTCGAATCGCTGTTGCCAGATCCTGGTGGTTGCGTATCGCTGAGATATCAGGAATCTCCGCCTAAATCGGAGCGCCGTTCATTCCGAAACCCATTGTGATCAGGAAGCCATATCGCCTGCCGAATCGCACCAGATTCACCGTTGCTGCTTCCAGACCGCGCCGGGTCCGACCTCGTCCATCTGGAGCGTTGACCACCAGTGAAACCGACGGCCTTGCTCCTCCTCGCTGAGAACCGCCCATTGTCGCTCCTCGTGGTGGCCATCGCCGGCTACGCCGTCCTCGCGCTGGGCCACTCCCTGGCACAGTGGAGCTACGCCGTCCGGTTCCGGCGGGAGTGGGTCAGGGAGGAGCTGGCCTACCGGCGCCAGGCCCGCCGTCCCGACGGCGACAGGGTCGCGTCCCCGGCGGTCGACGTCATCGTGCCGTGCTACAACGAGAAGCCCGGGATCCTCCGGGCTTGCTGCGAAGCGCTCGAGCGGCAGCGCGAGCAGTACCCGGGTCCGATGCACGTCTGGATCGTCGACGACGGTTCCCAGACCATCGCCGAGCTCGAGCCCGTCTACCGGAGGTACGCGGCGCTGCCCGACTGGACGGTGCTGCGGCACGAGCGCAACCGCGGCAAGCGTCGCGCTCAGGACAGCGCCTTCCAGCAGGGCGCCGGCGACTACGTCATCACCGTCGACTCCGACACGACCCTCGAGGCAAAGTGCGTCGCCCGCCTGGTCACCGCGATGGAGCGCAACCGCCAGGCTGGCGCGATCAGCGGCCACGTCACCGCCCGCAACCGCGACGTCAACCGGTTCACGGCCCTGGTCGACCGCCGCTACCAGTTCCTGTTCCGGCAGGAGCGCGCGGCGCAGAGCTGGCACAAGACCGTCACCTGCTGCTCCGGTCCCGTCTCGATCTACCGGCGCTCGGTGCTCGTCGGGATCTGGCGGAGCTACGTCGAGGACACCTTCCTCGGCAGGCAGCGCCAGTTCGGCGACGACCTCAAGCTCAGCCTCCTGGTCATCGAGCAGACGCACGACTCGCTGTACTGGCCGTCGGCCAAGGGACTGACCAACGTGCCCGAGGACCTTCCCGGCTATGCGCCACAGCAGGTGCGCTGGAACAAGAGCTTCTACCGCGAGCTCCCGCGTGCCTACCGCGCCCTGCGCGCGCACCTGCGCTCTCCCCGCTTCCTGGAACTGCGCCGTGCCCGCTACCTCGGGCCGCAACGCGCCCGCTACCTGGGGCTGTTCGGCGCCCATCGCTACGTCCGCTTCGAGCTGGCCGCTCGCGCGCTGGTGCCGCTGCTACCGCAGGTCCTGCTCGCGGCGAGCGTGTGGTCGGCCATGACCGGCCACGACGGCATCCACAGGCTTCCGCTGCTCGCCGTGGTCGCGGTCATGCTGGCGCACGGCCTGGTCGTCGGGCTCCAGGCGGGGAGCTGGACCTTCCCGCTGCTCTACGGACCGCTGCACCTGGTCGTGCTCGCCCTGGTCAGGCTGCGCGCCCTGGCGACCCTGACGGACAGCCGCTGGGGCACGCGAGTGGCCGCCGAGACGGGTGTTCCGGCGCTCAACGCGGCGCCGGTCACGCCGGGCCTGGCACCTCGCTCGCCGCAGCCGGCGGTCGAGCGCGCAACGCCTTGAGCTTGGCCGCCGCGATCACGTTGCCCTTGCGCTTGTAGAGCCGCGCCGCGCGGTCGAGTGCCCTGCCAGCGGCGGCGTCCTTGCCGGCACGCCGCAGCACCTCGGCCAGGTCGGCCAGGGCCTCGGCCTGGGTGTCGGGCTGCTCGCAGCTCTCGGCCCGGGTGACCGCTTCCTGGGCCAGTTCCTCGGCCACGGCCAGCTCGCCGCGGCGGGCCAGGATGATGGCGCGCAGGGCGCGCCACTTGATCTGCGAGTCGAGCTGGCTGGTGGCCGCGAGCTCCTCGCAGATCCGGGTGTGCTGTTCGGCCTCCACGTCGTTGCCCTGCACGAGCAGCGCGCGGGCGAGCATCGCGGCGACGTTGGCCAGCGGGCCCGTGCCACCCATCTCCTCCAGCGTCGCCAGACCGGTCCGCAGCGCCGCCTCGGCGGCCGCCGGCTCGTCGGCGAGCAGCTCCACCAGGCCGTCGGCCACCGAGTCGGCCGCGGCGGTGAGCACCTCGCCGAGGTCGATCGAGATGTCGCGCGCCTGCTGGTTGAGCCGGCGGGCGAGCTCGAAGTCGCCGCGCATCGCGGCCGCCCGCCCGAGGACGTTGAGCGCGCCCGCCTGCAGGCTGGCGATGTTCCTGGCCCGGGCCCAGTCCAGGGTCTTGTCGGCGTAGCGCACCACCTCGTCGAGCGGGGTCGACCCCCAGAACAGGATGATGCACAGCAGGCGGCGTGCCTTGGCCTCCAGGTACTCGAAGCCGTTCCGCTGGGCCAGCTCGACCGCGCGGCGGGCCTCCGCCTCCGCCACGCCGGTCCGCCCGACGGCGAAGTTCACGTAGGCGCTGAGGCGCCGCGCCTTGGCCAGCCCGAGGTCGTCGCCGGCCCGGACGAACAGCAGGATCGCCTCCTGGATCTCGCTCGAGCCGCCGAGGATGCGCTCCGGGTCGCGGAACGACATCACGTCCAGCAGCCCCAGGCGCGCGTGCATCAGCAGCGTCTGCTGCCTGGCCACCTTGGCCGCCTCGACGACGTCCTGGTAGGCCTTGACCGCCTCGTCGAACTCGCCCGCCTCGGTGCGCGCGTCGGCCAGGTCCAGGGCGGCGTCCAGGCGTGCCTGGTGCCCGTCGGGCAGGAGCCCGACCGCCCGTTCCAGCAGCTTCAGGGAGACCTGGATGTTGCCGCGGTTGGCCGCGCGCCGGCCGGCGGCAGCCAGCCGCTCGCCGGCCCGCCGGGCGAGCCGGCGATCCTCCTCGGAGTCGAAGCCGAGCTCGGCGCGGTACTGGTAGGCCTCGGCGAGGTGGAAGCCGATCAGCTCGTCGAACTCGGCCATCCGGTCCGGGCTGGCGGAGGTCTCCAGCCAGGTGGCATAGCGCTCGTGCAGCTCGGCCCTGGTCTGCTTCTGGATGCCCTTGTAGGCGGTCTCGCGCATGAGCACGTGCCGGAACTTGTAGGCGTCGCCGCTCTCCTCGACCGGCAGCAGCGGCACCGGGTCGAGGTCGCGCTGGACCAACTCGCGGCTGGCGAGCAGCTCCAGCGCGCTCTCGACCCGGTGCCGGTCGTGGTCGGGGGTGAGGGCGACCACGTCGGCGACGTGGAACTGCTTGCCCACCACGGCGGCCCGCTGGATCACGGCGCGGGTGTCAGCGTCGAGCCGGAACAGCCGGTCGTTCATCAGGTCGTCGATGGTCGGCGGGGCGGGCAGCTTGGCGAGCACGGTGTCGTCGTCCTCGGCGGTCTGGAACAGGTCCTCGAGCATGGCCACGTACTCTTCGGCGTACAGCGGGAAGCCCTCGGACAGCTCGGCGATCCGGTCGGTCATGCCGGCGATGCGCTCGTGGACCGACTGCTCGAGCTGTTTCTTGTGGAGCACGTGACCGATGTGCTCCCTCTCCTCGTCCGTGCTCAGCGGCGAGAGCCCGAGCGAGAAGGAGTTGAGCTTCGCCCCGGCCCAGCCGCGGCGCCGCTCCAGCAGCTCCTCGCGGGCGATGCAGACGAGCATGACGGGGGCGTCGCGGGTCTCCTCGGCGATGTACTCGATCGCGTCGAGCAGGGTCGACTCGGCCTTGTGCAGGTCGTCGATCAGGACCACCAGCGGCCGCTCGCGCGCCATGATCTCCAGCAGTCGCCGCAGCGCCCAGGCGATCTCCGGCGGCTTGCCGGCGCCGGCGCCGACGCCCAGCATCTGCGCCACGCCGGTGGTGATGCGGGCCGCGCCCGGCTCGGACCCGACCAGCGCACGCAGCTTGTCGTAGGCGACCGGGGGCGGGTCGGTGGCGGTGATCTCGGCCGCCTGCCTGATCATCAGCACCAGCGGCCAGTAGGTGATGCCCTCGCCGTAGGGCAGGCAGTGGGCCGCCAGGACCCTGGCCTCCGCACCGACCTCGGACCAGAACTCCTCCATCAGGCGGGTCTTGCCGACGCCGCCCGGACCGAGCAGCCGCACCAGGTGGCAGGTCTCCTCCGCCACCGTGCGCTGGAACAGCTCCTTGAACAGCCGCACCTCCCGCGCCCGGCCGACCAGGGGGATGTCGATCAGCCGGCGCCGCCGCGTCGCCTCGCGGTCGATGCTCACCAGCCGGTAGGCCGAGACCGGCTGCCGGACGCCCTCGAGCTTCAGCAGGCCGACGGAGTCGACCTCGACCGCGTCCCGGACCAGCTGCAGGGTGGCCTGGCTGAGCAGGGCCGGGTTCTCGCCAGTGTCCAGGTCCTTCGCGGCCGCCTGCAGCCGCTGCGCCAGGTTGGGGATCTCGCCGCGTACGCCCTCCGGTCCAGCCTTCGGGCCGACCAGCGCCTCGCCGGTGTGGACGCCCATGCGGACCTTGACGGTCACCGAGTGCCTCCCCGCCACCTGGCGACCGGCGTCGGCCAGGGCGCCGCGGAGCTCGTGGGCCGCCTGCACCGCCCGCAGGGCGTGGTCCTCGTACCAGAGGGGCACGCCGAAGACGATCAGCACGCCGTCGCCGACGATCGCGCCCACGGCGCCGCCGTGCCGCTCGGCCACCTTGCGGATGACCTCGTGATAGCTCTCCATGAGCCGGTCGTTGATCTCCGGGTCCAGGCGGTCCGCGGTCTCCACCGAGCGGACCATGTCGCAGAAGATCACGCTGATCCGCTTGAAGTCGCGGTCGGTGGCTGGAGCGCCCGGGACGCCGCCGAGAGGGCCGTTGGGCTCCGCGCCGGTGGCCTCCAGCGGCTCGCCGGTGGCGCTGCCGCCCTCCGCTTCCGCCTCCGGGAGCTGCTTGCCGCACTGGCCGCAGTACCTTGCATCGTCGCGCGCCTGCATGCCACACGACGGACAGAACCTCATCGGTCCGGCGTGCAGCCCGGAACGCTCACCTGAGACGGAAGTATCAGACATCATGCTCCCCGCGAGTTGGGACGATACCGTTCAACCCCCTCCGGAAGCGAGCCCCCTTCGACCCCCGCCGCTCCGCGGGCGCTGCACCTCCGCGGCCGGCCCGGCGCTGGGCCAGATCCCTCTCAGGCATGCCATCACACCGGTCACGGCCGCTGTCGCATGCCGGTCACGAAGATGTCGCCTGGGCGCTTGCCCGCTTTCCGTCCCATGCCGGACAAGCGTGTACGGTCCAAGATGGCAGACTCGAACTGTTCGTTCCAGAGGCACGCTCGCTCCACGAAGCCGTCCAGGTGACGCGGAATCGTCCGGAACCTGACAGCCCATATCGTGCGCGGATGGGAGCTTTGTCACACGAGGTTCACCAAGGACCGAGCCGTGGCGATCCGTGTGCACCACAGCGTGGAGACCGCCGGAGGCTCAGTTCTGCGCGGCGTCTGGGGTGCCGATGATGCGAAAGACCGATCCATACCGAGTCGACGAGTCGTCCACCGTCTCCCGAGTGGCGGTCGGCGAGCTCGTGAGCGTGGCGGCACGACTCGGCCAGCAGGCCGGCGACGGGGAGATCCTCATCACCGACGCCACCTACCGGATGGTTCGCGATTCGACCCGGGTCGAGAAGCTCGAATCACCGCTCGACCTGTGAGATAGGAGCGAGCCGCCCCTGGGCCGTTACGCTGGCGGGGACGATCTCCATGGCGACGCGTCCGGGAGGATGACCGATGCCGGTCCCGGTGACCCGGTGGTGGGCTGAGCGGGCCTGGCTCGGGGACGAGCGGGTGGCCGAGCGGGTGCTGATCGAGACCGACGGCGAGCGGGTCACCGCGGTCGAGGCGGGCCGGGACGCCCCTCCGGAAGCCCGGCGGCTCCCCGGGCTGGTCCTTCCCGGGCTGGCCAACGCGCACTCGCATGCCTTCCACCGCGCCCTGCGCGGCCGCACGCACGGCGGCCAGGGGGACTTCTGGTCCTGGCGGGAGCGGATGTACGCGCTGGCGGCGCGGCTGGAGCCCGACAGCTACCTCGCGCTCGCCCGGGCGGCCTACGCGGAGATGGCCCTCGCCGGCATCACCGCCGTCGGCGAGTTCCACTACCTCCATCATCCGCCGGGCGGGGGTCGCTACGCCGACCCGAACGTCTTCGGCGCCGCCCTGGCGGCCGCGGCCGCCGGTGCCGGCATCCGCCTCACCCTGCTCGATGCCTGCTACCTGCAGGCCGGCGTGGACGGCGGCCCGCTGGCCGGGCCGCAGCTCCGCTTCGGCGACGGCGACGCGGAGGCCTGGGCGGCGAGGGTCTCCGCCCTGGACGACGGCGCCGTGCGCGTCGGCGCGGCGATCCACTCGGTGCGGGCGGTGCCGCCGGCTGCCATGCGGGTGGTCGCGGCCTGGGCGGGGGAGCGGGGCGCCCCGCTGCACCTGCACCTGTCGGAGCAGCGACGCGAGAACCAGGCGTGCCTGGCCGCCACCGGCCTGACGCCGGCCGCGCTCTGCGCCGAGAACGGCGTGCTCGGCCCGCGCGCCACCGCCGTGCACGCCACCCACCTGGAGGACGGCGACGTCGAGCTGCTCGGTGGCGGCGGCACCAGCGTCTGCCTGTGCCCGACGACCGAGCGCGACCTGGCCGACGGCGTCGGCCCGGCCGGCCGCCTGGCCGCCGCCGGGTCGCCGCTCGCCCTCGGCTCCGACAGCCATGCCGTCGTGGACCTGTTCGAGGAGGCCCGTGCCGTCGAGCTGGACGAGCGCCTGGCCAGCGAGCGGCGCGGGCACCATCGCCCGCGCGACCTGCTGGTGGCGGCGACCGCCGGCGGCATGCGGGCGATCGGCTGGCCCGAGGCCGGCGCGATCGCCGCCGGCCGGCTCGCCGACCTGGTCGCCGTGCGCCTCGACACGCCGCGCCTGGCCGGCGCCCCCGCGGACGACCTGCTCGGCGCGGTCGTGTTCGCCGCCAGCGCCGCCGACGTCTCCGACGTGGTCGTCGGCGGCCGCCAGATCGTGGCCGACGGCCGCCACCTCCTGGTCGGCGACGTCGGCGCCGCCCTGGACACGGCGGTCCACGCCGTGACGGGCTGAGCCTCGACCGGTCTCGGCTGGCCAGGACGGCACGACGACCGAGCGGGCGGCCCGTGACCGGCTCGTCCGTTCATCGTGGTATTGGCACGGGCCGCCTGGGCTCCCTATGGTTCAGGGGCCTCGTCCGTGGCCCCGGTAGGGGCGCGGGCAGCGCACGCCGTACCGACCGGGAGGAGGCATCGACATGCAGGTGCGCAACCTGATGAAGGTCCCCGTGGTGTCGATCGAGCCGGGGCGCTCGGTCCGTGAGGCCGCCCAGCTCATGCAGGACAACGTGATCGGCTCGGTGGTGGTGCAGGAGGGCGGCCGCCCGGTCGGCATCATGACCGAGCGGGACGTGCTCCGCGCCGTGGCCGAGGGTCGCGACGTCGAGCAGACCAGCGTCAACGACCTGATGACCAAGAACCTCGTCGGCGCCGGACCGAACTGGGACGTGGTCGTGGCCGCGAGCGTGATGACCGCGCACCGCATCCGTCACCTCGTGGTGCAGGAGGAGGACCGCGTGATCGGCGTGCTCTCCCTGCGCGACGTGCTCTCCACCTTCCTGCCCGAGCAGGTGCACGACCAGGCCTGAGACGCGGCTCGCCCGCCTCAGTACACCCGGCCGCCCGGCCGGGCCGGGCGGCCGGGGACGAGCAGCGAGAGGCCACCGTCCTCGGCCGGCACGCCGAGCAGCAACACCTCGGAGGAGAAGCCGGCGATGTACTTCGGGTGCAGGTTGACGACGGCCACGAGCTGCCGCCCGACCAGCTCGTCGGCCTGGTAGTCGCGCTTGGCCTGGGCGCTGGACCACTTCACGCCGAGCTCGGGGCCGAAGTCGACCTGCACCTTGTAGCTCGGCGCGCGCGCCTTGGGGAACTCCTCGACCGCCAGCACCAGGCCGGTGCGCATGTCCAGCTTGTCGAAGTCGGCATAGTCGATCGGCATGGCTCGTCCTCCATCGGGTCGGTGACGGCGCGCGTGACTCTCGCGTCGCGCTCCACGGTCGTCAACGGGGTCCCTCCCGTGCCAGCCGCCGGTGCCTCCACTCGAGGACCCGGGGGCGGTACGCTCGGCCCTGGCCCGCCGCATGGCAATGGGGTCCGGGGCTCAAGTAGCGGAGCGGTAGCCCCGGATCGACAAATGGGGTCCGGGGCTCAAGTAGCGGAGCGGTAGCCCGGATCAACAAAGGACGTCCGGTAGCCCGGAGCAATGGCTCGCCGGAGGACAGGGGGACAGGTGGCCACGCCGACGCTGCAGCTCGCACAGGACCCGGAGGCCGACGAGCTGCTCGCCCGCGACCCGCTCGCCCTGCTGGTCGGCATGCTGCTCGACCAGCAGTTCCCGATGGAGCGGGCCTTCGCGGCGCCCTGGCTGCTCGCGCGGCGGCTGGGTGTCAGGGAGCTGGACGCGGCCGCGATCGAGGCCCACGACCCGGAGGACTTCGCCAAGCTGATGGCCGGGCCGCCGGCGCTGCACCGCTACCCGGTGGCGATGGCCGGGCGCGTGCAGGCCCTCTGCGGCTACGTCGTCGTGACCTACGGCGGCGACGCGGCCGCCCTGTGGCGCGGCGCGGCGAGCGGGGCCGAGCTGCTGCGCAAGGTCAAGGCCCTCCCGGGCTACGGCGAGCAGAAGGCGCGCATCCTCGTCGCCCTGCTCGGCAAGCAGCTCGGCGTGTGCCCGCCCGGCTGGCGCGAGGCCGCCGGCGCCTACGGCGAGGAGGGCAGCCGCCGCTCGGTGGCCGACGTGACCGACGCCGACAGCCTCGCCGCCGTGCGTGCCGCCAAGCAGGCGGCCAAGCGCGCCGCGCGCGGCGCCTGATCATCGCGGAGCTCGACGGCGGCGCGCTCGCCTGGTCCTACGAGAACCGCGAGGAGCTCTCCGAGCGGACCTGGGCGGAGACCCGCCCGCAGCGGGAGGGCGCCAACCGGGACCGGACGGCGGGGTAGGTGCGCCGGTGAGCTGAGCTGCGACGACCCCTGGCGAGTGTTGCCGCACGTCGCCAGGGGTCGTGACCCCCGAGCCGGTCCAGCCAGAGGCCGAACCTGGTACCCAAGGTGCGCACTCCGAAGGATAGCCAGGTCGACCCCTGTGGACCAGCAAGCGAACCAACAGCGTCCACGGAGGTACACGCACATGGCTGTCCAGCCACGGCCGCGCGCCGGGACCAGCGCTCTGGCGTGGACCGCGAGGCGACCGGCCGCGAGACGCTCGGCGCCCAGGTGGACTGGAGCCTGGTCGCCACCCGCGCCGGCTGGCTGCTCGCCCTGGCGGTGTTCTGCGCCTGGTTTGCCACCCGCGCCTTCCGCATCTATCAGCGCTCCGCCTGATCCGCACCACGCCCACCGCCGCACGTGGTGCGGAGTTGACGGTCTGGCGCCGGCGGTGGTCCGCTCCTGTCCATGAGCGACCTCGTCGAGCGCGTCCTCGCTGTGGTGCGGCAGATCCCGCCGGGCCGCGTGCTCACCTACGGCGACGTGGCCGCGATGACCACCGCCCCGACCCCGCGTGACGTGGGGCAGGTGCTGCTGCGCTTCGGGGACGACGTGCCCTGGTGGCGGGTGCTGCGGGCCGACGGCACGCCAGCGGACCACCTGCGCGACCGCCAGCTCGACCTGCTGCGCGCCGAGGGCACGCCCATGGCCGCCTTCGGCCGCGGCGTCGACCTCCGCCGCGCCCGCTGGGAAGCCGCCGGCGACGACGGCGGCGAGCAAGGTTCGTTATTCGACTAGCGGCGGTCAGGCGCGGAGGTAGGCGAGCACGGCCAGGACGCGGTGGTGGTCGGCGGTGGTGGTCGGGAGCTGCAGCTTGGCGAAGATGCCGCTGACGTGCTTCTCGACCGCGCCCTCGGTGACCACCAGGCGCTCGGCGATGGCGGCGTTGGAGCGGCCCTCCGCCATCAGGCCCAGCACCTCGCGCTCCCGCGGCGTCAGCTCGGCGAGGGGGTCGTCGCGGCGGCGGCGGCCGAGGAGCTGGGCGACCACCTCCGGGTCGAGGGCGGCGCCGCCGTCGCCCACGACGTCCAGGTCGAGCAGTTCGAGCGGCGCGCCTGGCGGGCGCCGCGCACCGAGGCGGGGTTGCGCGACGGCGTCCTGCGGCTGCACGCGCGCTGCCCGTTCTTCATCGGCTTCGGCAACTGCTCGGTCGACTACCGCATCCAGGTGCCGGCCGGCACGCCGGTGCGGATCCGCGACAGCTCGGGCGACCTGACGGTCGCCGGCGTCCGGGGCGAGGTCGACGTTCGCACCGGCAGCGGCAACGTGCACGTGCGGGAGGTCGTCGGGCCGGTGTCGGCCACGACCTCGTCGGGCGACGTCACGCTGACGCGCACCGAGGGCGACGTGCGTGCCCGGACCTCGTCCGGGAACGTGATCGGCGAGCAGCTCGCCGGCCGCCGTATCGAGGCGCGCACGTCATCGGGCGACGTGCGTGTTGAGGCGGTGCGGACGCCGCCGGACAGCCTCACCGCCACCAGCTCGTCCGGCGACATCCGCGTGGTCGTCCCCGACGAGGTTTACCGGGTCGACGCGAACACGTCGAGCGGTCATGTGGACCTGTCCCTGCGGCAGGACCTGGCCGCGCCGCGCCGCATCGAGGCGCGCACCTCGTCGGGCGACGTGGTGGTGCGCTCGGGCTGACCGGCCTCAGCCGGGCTCGGCGCCGCCGGGGTCCTGCTGCCACGACCAGTCGCTGATCGGGCCCAGGTGGCGCAGCTTGTCGGGGTTGACGATCGAGTGCACCGTCTGCACCAGGCCGTCGGCGATGTCGAGCGAGAGCACGCTGATCAGGCCGCCCGCCTGGTCGTAGGCGATCATGCCCGGCTGGCCGTTGACCTCCGCCGGGACCAGGCGCAGGTTGGCCCGCTTGGCCTGGCGGACGAGCCCCACCAGGAAGCGCGCCACCCGGACGGCACCGGCGACCGGCTGGCCGAGCGCCGGCGCCTTGCCGCCGCCGTCGCCGTACATCGTCACGTCCGCGGCGAGCATGCCGACGAGCCCGTCGGTGTCGCCCTCCTCGACCGCCGCCAGGAAGCGCCGCGCCAGCTCCTCACGGTGCCCGCGGTCCGCCTCGAAGCGCGGCCGGCCGTCCTCGACGTGGTGGCGCGCGCGGGCGGCGATCTGGCGGACGTTGTCCTCGCGCTTGGCGACCACGTCGGCGATCTCGCCGTAGCCGTAGCCGAACACCTCGCGCAGCAGGAACACCGCCCGCTCGACCGGCGACAGGCGCTCGAGCAGCACCAGGAACGCCAGCGACAGCGAGTCGGCGGTCTCGGCGTGCCGCGCCGGATCGGCTCCGAGCGCGTCGCTGTCGTCGGTGACCAGCGGCTCGGGCAGCCAGGGCCCGACGTAGGTCTCCCGCCGCACGCGTGCCGAGCGCAGGTGGTCGATGGCCAGCCGGGTGGTGATCGCCGACAGGTACGCCTTGGGCGATTCGACCTGCTCCGTGTCGGCCCGGTGGAAGCGGAGGAAGGTCTCCTGCACGATGTCCTCGGCCTCACTGACGCTGCCGATCATCCGGTAGGCGATCGAGAACAGCAGCGGCCGGTACTCGGCGTAGGCGTCGCGTTCGTCCATGGCCTCGGCAGCCTCCTTGTCCGCCGCCGCTGGCGGCGTCTCGCCACTCGAGACGAGATGGCGCCAGGCCCCGTGACAGCCTGCCAGAACCGTGCGGTTGTCACAGCGGCGGCCACCGCCCCGTCTCAGCTCCTGGATCCCAGGCCGTCGGCCGGGCCGATGGAGGAGGCTGCAATGAGGGTGTTCATCGCCGGGGCGACCGGGGTGCTCGGTCGCCGTATCGTCCCGCTCCTGGTCGAGAACGGTCACGAGGTGGTCGGGATGACCCGCTCGCCGGAGAAGGCCGGCGGCCTGCGCGCCGCCGGGGCCGAGCCGGTCGTGGCCGACGCGCTCGACGCCGGCGCCGTCATGGCGGCGGTGCGAGCGGCCGGGCCGGAGGTGGTGGTCCACGAGCTCACCGACCTGTCGTCGATCGGCGGCATGCGCCGGCTCGCCCGCGCCTTCGCCGGCACCAACCGCCTGCGCACGGAAGGGACCGACCACCTGGTCGCCGCCGCCCGCGCCGCCGGTGCGCGCCGGCTGGTCGCGCAGAGCTTCGGCGGCTGGCCGTACGCGCGCGAGGGTGCGGCGGTCAAGACCGAGGCGGACCCCCTGGACCCGGACCCGCCAGGCCCGTTCCGCTCCTCGCTCGAGGCGATCGTCCACCTGGAGTCGGCCGTGCTCGGCGCTCGGGGCCTCGAGGGCGTGGTGCTGCGCTACGGCGGGCTCTACGGCCCGGGGACCTCGGTCGCCCCGGGTGGCGAGCACAGCGAGCTCGTCCGCCGCCGCCGCTTCCCCGTGGTCGGGAACGGCGCCGGCGTGTGGTCGTTCGTCCACGTCGACGACGCGGCGACCGCGACGGTCGCCGCGATCGAGCGCGGCGCGCCGGGGG
>Ga0307278_10000137_pt1 | contig 35809 bp, 38 predicted proteins | sample ER_DNA_117_FD_194482 | JGI IMG/M metagenome (GOLD analysis project Ga0307278, IMG submission 194482) | Bulk soil microbial communities from the East River watershed near Crested Butte, Colorado, United States - ER_DNA_117 | ecosystem: Environmental > Terrestrial > Soil > Floodplain | place... | reverse complement strand
GTCGTCCAGCACCACCTGACCGCTACGGCGCAGGATCGGGTCGCTCCTCCCAGTCGACCCATTCGACGCCGGTCGTCCGCAGGTAGCCGTCGACCGCGGTCCCGACGGTGGGGAAGAAGCGCTCGTCCCCGACCTGGTCGTACAGCCCGTAGCGGCGCAGCCGGTCCTTCACGGGTCCCTTCAGCTCGGCGAAGGCGAGCGTCACGCCCTGCTGCCGCAGCTCCGCCAGCAGCTCACCGAGGATGGCGGCGGCGCTGGTATCGACGTCGGTGATGGGCTCGGCGGCCACCACCACCCAGCGGACGCGGGGCGTGATGGTGGCCAGCAGGCCGCGGAGCCGGCGCCGGAACTCGCCGGCGTTGGCGAAGAACAGCGGGGCGTCGAACCGGTACAGCAGCAGGCCGGGGACCTGGCGGCCGGCCGGATGCCGTTCGAGGTCGTGATAGCCCTTCAGCTCGTCCTCGCGGCCGAGCACGGCGTCGTGCGGCCGCCACGCGCGACGGATGAAGTTGCCCAGCGACAGCACGATCGCCGCCAAGATCCCCAGCAACACTCCCAGCAGGGCGACCCCGACGAAGGCGGCCAGCCACAGCACGAACTCCGAGCGCCGGACCTGGTACAGGAACCGCACCGCGGCGGGGTCGACGAGGCCCAGCGCCGCCGTGATCACGACGGCGCCGAGGATCGGCTGGGGGAGGTTGCGGAGCGCGCCCGGGGCCGCCACCAGCAGCAGGGCGATGGTCGCCGCGCCCACCAGGGGGGTGAGCTGCGTGCGGGCTCCCGCGGCGATGGCGACCGGCGTGCGGGACGCGCTGCTGCTGATCGGGAAGCCCTGGAAGGTACCGGCCGCCAGGTTGGCGGCGCCGAGGGCGACCAGCTCCTGGTTCGCGTCCACCATCTCTCCCCGCCGGGCCGCCAGGGACTGCGACAGCACCGAGGTGTCGGCCACCGTCACCAGCGCGATGCCCAGCGCGCCGCTGAACAGCAGCGGCAGGTCGGCCAGGCGGACATCGGGGATCGCCGGCGACGGGAGCCCCCTTGGCAGGATGCCGATGACCTGGACCCCGCGATCGGTGAGGTCGAACGCGACCACCGCCGCGATGCCGATGCCGACGGCCAGGATCACCCCGGGAACCCGCGGCCACCACCGGCGCACGCCGAGGATCACGACGATGCCGGTCAGCCCGACGGCCAGCGCGGCGCCGTTCGCCCTGCCCCGCGCCAGGCCCTGGACGAAGTCGCGGACCTCCGGGAGCAGCCCGCGGCCGTCGATGGAGAACCCGAACAGCTTGGGAAGCTGCCCGACGACGATCGTGACCGCGATCCCGTACAGGTAGCCGAGCTGCACCGGCCGTGACAGCAGCTCGGTCACGAACCCCAGGCGCGCGATGCCGGCGACCAGGATCACGACCCCGGTCAGGATGGCGAGCATGCCGGCCAGGGCGACGGCCCGTGCCGGGTCCCGGCCGGCCAGCGGCAGGACGATCGCCGCGATCACCGCCGCCAGCGAGGAGTCGGGGCCGAGCACCATCACCCGGGAGGGCCCGAAGATCGCGTACGCCACCAGCGGCACGATGGTGGCGTACAGCCCGGTGATCGGGGGCAGCCCGGCCGCCTGCGCGTAGCCCATGCCCACCGGGACCAGCAGGGCGGTGAGGACGACGCCCGCGACGAGGTCGTTGGGGAGCCAGGCCCGCTGGTACTCGCGGACCGTCCGCAGCCCCGGCAGCCACCGGGCCAGGCCGCTGATAGCGTTCTCCACCCGAGGAGGACGAGGAGGAGGCTGGCCGATGGACATCGCAGCAGGACCGTACCAGGAGGGCGACGCCGCGAGGTTCACCGGCCGGGTGTGGCTGGGCCCGGGGCTGCCGGCGACCGGCGGCACCGGCATGACGGTGGTGCACTTCTCGGCCGGCGCCCGGACCCACTGGCACGCGCATCCCGGCGGGCAGCTCCTGTACGGCGTGAGCGGGCGGGGGCGGGTGCGCTCGCGGGGAGGGCCGGGCCACACGCTCACCCCCGGGGACATCGTCCACATCCCGCCGGGCGAATGGCACTACCACGGCGGCGGGCCCGACAGCCCGATGGCGCACGTCTCGGTCAACATCGGCGGCCCGCCGGAGTGGGGCGACCCGGTCACCGACCAGGAGTACGGCGAGGGCTTCTAGGCCGGGCGGCCTTCGCCCGGACGCCGGCGAGCAGGACCGCGACCGGGATGAGGGCCGCGCCGGCGGCGACGATCGCCACGCCCGGCGCCGCCACGGTGGCGACCAGGCCGATGGCGGGACCGCCGAGCAGCTCGCCGGCCGCGTCGGCCTGCCCCATGGCGGACAGCACGGTGGCCCGTGCCTCGGCCGGGGTCATGGGCACGACCCAGGCGTCGTAGAGCGGGTCGCGGAGGGCGCGGGCGCCACCGTAACCCAGCAGCGCGGCGACGGCGGCCCCGAACCCGCCGGCGAGGCCGAAGGCGACCAGCATCGCCGCCTCGACCGCGGTCAGGCCGAGCAGCAGCCCACAGAGCGCCCTGGGATCGCCGGTGTCCACCCGCCGGCGCACGGGCGCGATCACCGCGGCGCCGAGCGCGAGCGACGCCAGCTCGATGATCCCGAACCAGCTCACCGGTCCCAGATGGCCGGCGACCGGGAACCCGACCTCGCGCAGCAGGTGCAGCTCCCACAACCGGTCGATGCCTTCGGTCGACATGCCGGCGAACAGCGCCACCGCCAACAGCGCGAGCAGCACCCGGTCCCGCCGGGCGGCGGCCAGGCCGCCGTGGGCGGTTCGGGCCAGGTCGCGCCAGCCCGCACGCCGCTCGCGGGCGACGGGCCGGAAGCCCGTCTCCGGCATGACGAGGATCAGCCAGCCGCCGAGGGCGATCTGGATCGCGCCCGCCACCACCAGCGGCAGCCCGAGGGCGACGTTGGCGAGTCCAACCGACAGGCCGATGCCGACCGCGGCGGCGACGCGGCCGTACTGGGCGGCGCGCAGGAACAGCGGGCCGACGGCCTGGTCGCCGACCTCACCGGCGAGCCACGCCTGGGTGGCGCCGCTGGTGAAGGTGTAGCCGAGTCCCCACAGCGCCTGGCTGGCGAGCAGGGCGGCGAAGCTCGGGATCGCCCCGGTGAGGACGAAGGCGAGCCCCATGAGCGAGACGCCGACCTGCACCGAGCGGCGCCGGCTGACGGCGTCGGCCACCACGCCGGTGGGGATCTCGAACACCAGGACGCTCGCCTCCATGGCGGTCCCGAGGAGGACGAGCTGGAGCGGCCCGAGATGGGCCCTGTTGATGAGGTAGACGGCGGCGGTCGTCCAGGCAGTCGCGTGCAGCAGCGCGGTGGCGCTCTCCAGCACCAGGTAGACGACGCGGGCGTCGCGGGTACGCATGATGGCCTCGCCAGGGTGTCCAGGGATGGCGCGTGGGCATCCCCGGGCGTGCCGGCGCGGCTACGCGAGGCAGCGTGCTCCGGCAGCACCGAGCGGTCGTGGCGGCACGATGCTGCGGGCTGGCAGCGGGAACCCCCTGGTCATGCGCTGGTCGTCGTCTACCGGCCCAGGATGGCAGGGCAGGCGGCGGCCGCTCAACGGATTATCGCGTCAGCAGGCCCGCGTCCACGACCAGGGCGCTGCCGGTGGCGTACCTGGCGCCGTCGGAGGCGAGGAACAGGACCGCCTGCGCGACGTCCTCCGGCTCGATCCAGGGCACGGGGAGGAGGTTGCCGGCGGAGCGTTCGGCGATCTCGCGCGGCGTGGTCCCCTCCAGCACCGCCAGCCCGTCGTTCATCGGCGTGTTCACGCCGGTCGGGCAGACCGCGACCACGCGCACGCCGTGCGGCGCCAGCTCGATCGCCCACGACTTCGTCAGGCCCATGACGCCCCACTTCGACGCCGCGTAGTGGCTGAGCCGGCCCATCCCGCGCAGGCCGGCCACCGAGCAGTTGTTGACGATGACCCCTGAGCGCCGCCGGATCATCTGGGGGATCACCTTGCTGGCGACCAGCCACACCCCTTTGAGGTTGATGTCGATCATCGCGTCCCACGCCGCCTCGGTGAGCTCGTGCGCGAGGCCGTACGCGCAGATGCCCGCGTTGTTGAACAGCACGTCGACGGCGCCGAGGCGGGCCACGGTGGCCTCGACGGCGGCGGCGACGGCGGCGCCGTCGCGCACGTCGCCCTCGAACGTCAGGCACGTCGAGCCGAGCGCCTCGCACTCCCCCCGCAGGCTCGCCAGCTCGCCGGCCGATCCCATCGCGTACCCGGGGTACGCCAGCGGCCGCGCGAGGTCGAAGGCGGCGACGTGGGCGCCCTCGCGGGCGAACGCGACCGCCGCCGCGCGGCCCTGCCCGTGCGCGGCCCCGGTGACGAAGGCCACCCTGCCGTCGAACCGCCTCATCGCCAGCTCGGGTCGCGGTAGGGCTCCAGGTACCCGTCCAGGTCCACCCGCAGGGCGTTGTTGACCACGTTGGTCGCGACCATGAGCGCGCCGAACGCCGTCAGGTCGACGATCTGCGCCGGCGTCAGGAACGCCTCCAGGCGGCCGTAGAGCGCATCGGACACCTCGTTGGAGTCGCGCACGAGCTGGACGCCGTACTCGACCACGGTCTGCTCACGGTCGTCGAGCACCAGGGCCGCCGGGTCCTCCCCCGACTCGACCAGGATGCGGCGGAAGAACGTCGAGCAGATCAGGCAGTCGGCCCCGGTGGAGATCGCGTGCGCGAACAGCGTGGTCGCCCGCTCCCCGAGGAACCGCGCAACGCGGTCGCGAAGGGGGTACCACATCATCAGCGCATGCAGCGCCGTCGCCGAGTGGGCCAGCGTGCGCTTCATGTTGGTGACGCGCCCGTGCGCCGCGAGCTGCCGTTCGAGCTCCGCCCGCGCCGCCGGCTCGGCGTCGGGGACCTCCAGCGGTGCGATACGGCTCATTCGTCTCCTTTCCTGGAAGCGCGGCGCGGACAGCCATGTTCGCTGGAGTTTGCGCCTTCGGTACCTGAGATGCGATCTTCCTGCATCGGCGAGCCTGGGAGGGGTGCCATGAGCGTGTACCAACGGGACACGGAGTCCGAGCAGCGCAACACCGACGGACCGCCGGCCTTCCGGATGGTACGGAGAGGCTACGACCGCGAGCAGGTCGACGCCTACATGCCGCAGCTCCTCGCGCGCCTGGAGGAGGCCGTCGACCGCTACGCCAAGGCCGAGCGGGCGCGGACCGAGCTGCAGCGCGAGATCGCGAACCTGAAGGAGGGCTCGCCGGCGTTCGAGCAGCTCGGCGCCGAGGCGGCCTCGGTGATCGCGGAGGCGGGCCGCTCCGCCGGGCAGCTCGTCGACAAGGCCAGGAGCCGCGCCGAGACGATCGTCGAGGAGGCCAAGAAGCAGGCCGAGCAGGTCCGGGCCGACGTCGAGAGCGAGGCGCAGAAGGCGCTGGCGCAGGCCAGCGAGGTGGCCGACCACATCCGGCAGGAGGTGGAGCAGGAGCGGGCGTCGCTGTACGCGGAGACCGAGCAGGTCCGCGAGTTCCGCGACACCCTGCTGGACAATCTCGCTCGGGTGCACGGCGACATCACCACCCTGCTGGAGCGGACCCGTCGGCAGCGGGACCAGGCGCTGGTGCCCGACGGCGCCGACGGGCCCGCGGCACCTTCCAAGGCGGACGGCAAGGCCGAGAAGGCCCCCGAGCCCGCGAAGATCCCCGAGCCCAAGTAGGCCAGCGGCTGTCGGCCGGTCAGCCGGCGAGCTGGGGGCCGAGCAGCGAGAGGTCGGCCGTTTCCTCGCGCGCCGCTGCCACGGCCTACGCCTACCAGCACCGCCTCGTCTAGGTCACCCGTCCGGCGCGCCGACCGCCAGCCGGCGCATCCCCAGGCGGCGGGAGACCGCGCCCGCCCATTCCAGGTGCTGTTGCGCCAGTGCCCGGTCGTCCGGCAGGCCGCGGGCCAGCAGCACCTTCGCGTCGTGGTGGCGGCCGCGCGCCTGCAGCGGCAGGGCGCCGATGCGCTCATGGGCCTGGACGGCGGCCTCGAACTGCGCCAGCGCGTCGTCCCACCGGCCCATGGCCGCCGCCAGCAGCCCGAGGAACTGCCGGGAGGAGCCGAGCGTGCCGAGCGGGAGCCTGGCGACCAGGACGTTGTGGTCCGCGTAGGGCGCCAGCAGCTCGTACAGCGTGGACGCGCGCGCGGGGTCGCCGAGGGCGTGCGCGACGATCGCGAGCACGGCCACGTGGTACAGGAACAGGTGGTTGCGCGGCAGCCCGGCGAAGTCGTCGGCGGCCAGCCGCTCGAAATGGGCCCGCGCCTCCCGCGTGCGGCCGGCCTCGCACAGCAGCACCGCCAGGGTGGCCCGCCAGCCGAGGTTCGACGGGTAGCGGTCGACGAACTCCGCGAGCGTCTGCTCCAGCTCGGGCAGCCGTCCCTGTCCCCACCGCAGCCCGATCAGGATGATGGGATGATAGATGGCGACGACCGGGTCGCGGGCGCGCCGGCCGAGGGCGAGCGCCTCCTGCGCCAGCCGCTCGGCGTCCTCGAACCGGCCGCTCAGCACCGCCTGGCCCGCCTCGAACAGGGGGACATGCCAGAGGAAGTGGGGCTGACGGAGCTCCTGGGCCGTGCGCCGGTAGCTGTCGAGCTCACGCCGCAGCGCGGCCATGTCGCCCAGCTCCAGCAGGTTGGCCATGAGGAAGCCGCGGCCGCGCAGCGCCATCAGGCTGTCGCCGCTCGCCTCGGCGAGCTGCACGACCTCGCCGGAGATGGCGCGGCGCTCCAGCAGGTTCCCGGGCGCCCAGGTGGCCATGTGCCGGTCGTAGAGCACCGCCGCCAGCGCGACCGGGTCGCCGATCCGCCTGGCCATCGCGACGGCCGTCTCGCTGAGCCCGGCCCGGCGGTCCGGGTCGGGCGAGGACTGCAACGCCTTGGCGAGCCGCCCGAGCACCCGCGCCCGGAGGATGCTGTCGGTCTCCCCCAGCACCGCCAGGGCCTCCTCCAGGAGACGGACCTCCAGCTCGTCGACGGTCCCGGCGGTGAACTCCACCCCGAGGCCGAACGCCGCCCGCGCGAGCTGCTCCCCGTCGCCGGTCCGCTTGGCCAGGGTCGCCGCCCGCTCGTACCGCGCACGCGCGTCGGCGACCTCGCCGGCGGCCATCCGCGCCGCCGCCAGGGCGAGCAGCAGCTCGCACCGCTCAGCCTGATCGGTCGGCTCCTGGAGGTCCAGCGCCCGCAACGCCCGCTCGTAGTGCCCCGCGGCCTCCTCGTAGGCGAGGACCTCCATGGCCCGGTCGCCGGCCTGCCTGGCGTACACGACCGCCTGACGCGCGCGCCCCGGCCGCGCCGCCTGCGAGAAGTGATGGGCGAGCTCGGCGAGCTGCGCCTCCAGGTCGTCGGCGCGAAGCTCGGCCAGGGCCGCCCCCACCTGGTCGTGGAGCCGCCGCCGCTGCCTGACCGGCAGCTCGTCGTACAGGGTCTCGCGGACCAGGGCGTGCGCGAACCTGAAGCGGCCCGGCCTGGTGCCGGCCTCGGTCACCAGCCGGGCGTCCATCGCCTCCTCCAGCGCGTCCAGGACGTCGTCGGACGGCAGGCCGGCCGCTCGGGCGACGACGTCGAGGTCGAACTCCCGGCCCTGGACGCACGCCACCGCGAGGCTGGCGTTGACCGCCTCCGGGAGCCGGTTCAGCCGCCGGCCGATCACGTGCCGGATCCCCTCCGGGATGCCGCCGGCGAGCAGCCCGGAAGCCTCCAGGCGGTCCTCGGCGACCAGCAGCCGCACCAGCTCGCTCACGAAATAGGGGTTGCCCTCGGTCTGGCCGTGGAGGGTGGCCACCAGGTCGGCCGCCGGGTCGATCCCGGCCACGTTGGAGATGAACCGGCTCACCTGGCCCTGGTCCAGGCCGCCAAGGGCCAGGCTCGAGGTCACCGGCTGGCGGAACAGCTCGGCCAGGGTGCTGCTCAAGCGGTGACGGCGGTCCACCTCGACATCCCGGTAGGTGCCGACCAGCAGCAGGCGCGAGTCGGCCAGCTCCCGCGCCACGAACTCCAGCAGCAGCAGGCTGGCCCGGTCGGCCCAGTGGAGGTCGTCGAGGACCACCACCAGGCCGGTGTCGGCCGCCGCCGAGCGCAGCGAGGCGGTCATGGCGTCGAAGAGGCGGAACCGGGCCATCTCGGGGTCGAGCGGGGCCGCCGGCAGCGGGCTGGGCGCGGCCTCCGCCAGCTCGGGCATGAGCTGGCCGAGCTCGGCCGAGGCGCGCAGCGCCAGCCGCCAGGGCCAGTAGGCGGGCGCCCCCTCCCCCTCGTGGCAGCGGCCCCACACCACCCGGACCTCCCTGGCCCTGGCGTCGGCGGCGAGCTCCTCGGCGACGCGGGTCTTGCCGATGCCGGCCTCGCCGGCGACGAGCACGAGCTGACCCTGCCCGCCGAGGGCGCTGTCGAGCGCGGCCCGCAGCCAGGCCCGCTCGGCGTCACGGCCGACGAAGGGGACCTTGTCGGGATGCTCGGCGCGCTGCGCCACCGCCGGCGGGGGAGCGGCAAGCTCGGGATGGATCAGCGCGAACACGTTCTCGGGTCGGGACAGCCCCCGCAGATGGTGCGCCCACGTCGACGAGGCGGGCCCCGTCCGGCAACTGGTCGGCCACCAGCTCGGCCGTCGCCCTGGAAAGCAGGACCTGCCCGCCCTGGCCGAGCGCCAGGACAACCTGGGGGGTCGAGGACTGCTGGCTGGTGTATAGGCGAATGTAGGCGAACGTATGTGCTATTGTCGGTGGTATGAGGCTCTCGGAGTGGGCGCGACGCGAGGGCATCCACTACACGACGGCGTGGCGATGGTGGCGGGCCGGCAAGCTCCCCGTGCCCGCGCGGCAGACCCCGACGGGGACGATCCTGGTGGACGTCGAACCAAGCCGTGCCGGCCGTCTGGTCGTCTACGCACGGGTATCCTCCCACGACCAGCAGGCCGATCTGGATCGGCAGGTCGCTCGGGTTACCCAGTGGGCCACCCGGCAGGGCCTGGCGGTGGACGAGGTGATCGGTGAGGTCGCCTCTGGCGTTGATGGCAAGCGGCCGCGGTTGCGGCGGCTGCTCGCCGACCGGCAGGCGACCATGATCGTGGTGGAGCACCGCGACCGACTGGCCCGCTTCGGGGTCGATCAGTTGGAGGCGGCGCTTGCCGCGCAGGGCCGCACGCTGGTGGTGGTCGACCCCGGCGAGACCGACGACGATCTTGCGCGCGACATGATCGAGATCCTCACGAGCTTCTGTGCCCGGCTGTATGGGCGCCGTGGCGCCCGCAACCGTGCTATGCGGGCGGTGACCTGCGCCAAGCAGGCCCTCCGTCCCGATCCCACCGCCAGCAGGGACGGCTGATGGGCCGTCGCCGGACCTTCGAGATCCCCGAGGGTTGGGTTGCCTGCGGCTTCCGTTTCGAGGTGGAGCCGACCGCCGGCGAGCAGCAGGAGCTGATCGGTCGGCATTTCGGCGCCCGTCGTTTCGCCCACAATTGGGCGTTGGCGCAGGTCAAGGCCAACCTGGATGCCCGCAAGGCCGACCCGACCGTGCCAGCGCTTGGATGGAGCCTGCCGACGCTGCGTCGGGCATGGAATCAGGCAAAGCAGGAGGTCGCGCCGTGGTGGCGCGAGTGCTCCAAGGAGGCCTACGCCTCGGGGATCGCCGACCTGGTCGCGGCGCTGCGCAACTGGTCAGACGCCAAGCACGGCCACCGGGTCGGCCAGCAGGTCGGGTTTCCGCGGTTCAAGGCCCGCCACAAGGATCGCGGGCGGGTGCGGTTCACCACCGGGGCGATGCGGCTGGAGCCCGACCGCCGCCACCTAGTCCTACCGGTCATCGGCCGGCTGCGGTCTAAGGAGAACACCCGCCGGCTCCAGCGGCTTGTCGCCAAGGGCAGGGCCCGGATCCTGTCGATGACCCTTTCTGAGCACGGCGGCCGGCTGTACGTGTCGGTCGCTACCATCGTCTGCCACCCGCCCTGCACCCCAGCCGAACCCGACGCGCGTTGCGGGATCGACCTCGGGATCGGAGGGGAGTGGGCAGTCATCGCCCACCACGACGACACCATCCAGCGGGTTGCCCATCCCGCCCCCTGGATCGAGACCCACAAGCAGCGCCGCCGGGTCGCCCGGCAACGGTCCCGCCGTATCGTTGGCTCCCGAGGGCACCGCCAGGCGAGCGCCAAGCTGGCGGCCCTGGACCGGCGAGCGGCCAACCTCCGCACCAACAAGGCCCACACTCTCACCACCATCCTGGCGCGCCGCTACGGCACCGTCGTGGTCGAGGACCTCGACATCGCCGCGATGGGCCGTGGGATGAGCAGGCGGGCATTCCGCCGAAGCGTCGCCCAGGCGGGAGTCGGCGCGGTCCGCCCGACCCTGGCCTACAAATGCTCGTGGGCGGGTGGCCGGCTGCTGGTCGCCGACCGCTGGTTCGCGTCGTCCAAGACCCACCACGGCTGCGGCGGCTACCTGGCGGATCTCAGGCTCAGCCAGCGGGCATGGACATGCCCGGTGTGTGGGGCGATCGTGGACCGCAACGCCAATGCGGCCCTGAATCTTCGTGACTGGACCGGACCGGTCACCGACCGGGATGTCCAGCGGGGTGGAGTTGCCGCCCCGGTGCCGCGCGTGGGTGACCACGACGGGCAGGCTCACGTCGTGAGGCGTGGGCGTGCGAAGCCCCAGAAGCCCACCCTCGTGGCGGCAGGGGCCAATGACACCAGAACCAAGCCTCGTCGTGAACTACGACGCGGGCGAGGAACCCCGAGCAGGGGTGCCACTCAGCGGACAGTCACCGATGCCCACTGACTCGGCAACGGCTTCCGGTTCTGTGGGGCTTCATCACCCGCCTCGGCGCCTACCCTCTCGTCGCCGAAGCCGGCGCCCTGCTCCGCGCCCTCCCTTAGTACGAGGGTGCCTCAGGATCGGGAGGATCGCGACGGTCCACACCGGCGCGAGGACCAGCGCCAGGGAGCGCCCGTACTGGTTGGGCAGCACTGACGTGTTGCCCGGTTGGGTCGCCCGCCCGTCGCCAAGGAACGCCGGGAGGGTGACCAGCACCACCGTGGCTGAGACCACCAGGGCGGCGCGGACCGGCGCCCGCCACCCGCCCGACAGGCGGCCGACCAGCCACCCGGCGGCCAGCAGGGCCGGCGCCAGCAGCAGGTCGTGGATGAGCAGGGCGGCCGCGAGCCACCGGGCCCAGGCGGCCGGCATGGTGGCCTCGGCGTGCCCGAGCAGCCCCCACCCGCCGAACGCCATCACCAGCGCGCCGGCCGCCGCCGCCAGCCAGAACCCGCGGCCGTAGGCCGGCCGGGGCGACCCGTCGGCGGCGCCGGTCACCGGACCTCCAGGCTGCGGACCCACTTGGTCTGCATCACCCCCGGGTTGTTGGGGGCGATGAGGCGGACCGGGAACCCGTGGTCCAGATGGAGCGGGGCGCCGTTGAGGTCCAGCGCCAGCAGCGTGTCGGGGTCCATGGCGTGCGGGCGGTTCAGGACGGAGCCGGCGTAGGGGCCTTGGCGCTGCAGGGACCGGACGACGACGTGGGTGAAGGGCCGGGCGCCGGCCTCGGCGAGCAGGGCGCGGACCGGCACGCCCCGCCAGCGGGCGCCGACGCTCCAGCCCTCCACGCAGGCGATCGGCAGGTCGGCCTCCCGGTTGGCGCGGGCCCGCAGCTCGGCCAGGCCCAAGTGCAGCGGCCGGTCGACCGCGCCGATCACCTGGAGCCGGTAGGCGGGGTCGCGGGCCGCCTCGACGACCTTGACGTCGTCGGCGGTCTTGTTGACCGGCAGGCCCTGCGGCCCGGCGTCGGAGCGCCGGGGGGCCAGCACCGCCAGCGCCCGCAGCGGCGACACGATGGAACCGAGGTAGCTGACCCCGACGATCCCCGCCGCGACGCCAACCGTGGCGAGGAATCGGCGACGGTCCTGGGCCAATACGTCCTGGCCGCCCGCGGCCGCGGCTGCCGGCCCGCGGAGGGCGGCGCCGGCGACCGGCAGCTTCGCGCCGAGGTGGACGAGCAGCGCTCCGACCGTGATCCAGGCGGTCCAGTAGTGGGTGGTCGTGAAGCTGAACGGGAACGGGTACCAGTAGAAGACGTTCAGCAGGCCGGTGAGCAGCAGCAGCAGGCTCCCGCCGACCAGCGGGACCAGCGCCAGCCGCTCGACGGCGTGGGCGAGCCCGCGTGCCGGCGGCCACACCCACAGCTTCCTGGAGACGGTGAACAGCTTGGCGAGCAGCAGCGGGATCGAGACGACGCCGCTGACCAGGTGCGCGCCCTGTGTCCAGCGGTACAGGTCCCGCGGCCTCGCCGGCCAGGTGAGCCACGCCCGCGGCTCCTGGATGAGGTCCGAGATCAGCCCGGTGACGAAGCAGACGGTGAAGGCGACCCCGAGGGCGACGCCGAGCGCCGCGGTGGCCCGCGGGTGCTGCGCCGGGGAGCCACCGGTCATGCAGGCATCCGCCCCGCCACCAGCTCGGTGGCGACCGCGAGGGTGCGTGGGCTGGCGGCCAGCTCGCCGGCGTCCAGGGCCGCCTGCAGGTCCTCGATGCGGTCGAGGTCGCGCAGCGGCGGCAGCAGCCCGACCCGCAGGCGGCAGGCCGCCGCCCGCCGCAGGGTCACCTCCAGCACCGCGTCGGTGCCCATGGGCACGCCCAGGAACAGCTCCGGCCGGGCCGCCTTGGCGGCCACCAGGTAGTAGCCGCCGTCGGTTGCCGGGCCGAGGGCCACGTCGACGCGGTCGAGCAGCTCCAACGCGGCCGAGTAGACGGCGCCCGGGACGTGGGGAGTGTCGGCCCCGACGATGGCCACCCGCTCGGCGCCGCGCTCCAGCAGCCCGGCCAGGCATGCGGCCAGGCGGTCGCCGAGGTCGCCGGCGACCTGGGGGAGGAGCGAGAACCCCGGCGCCAGGCGTCGCATCCTCCGCAGCGCGGCCGTCGGGGTGAAGCACAGCCACGGCGCTGCGTCCACGGTGGCGACCACCTCGAGGGTGTCGCCGAGCATGGCGGCGGCCGCCCGGGACGCCGCCGCCGCGCCGACCGTGGCGGCGAGCCGGGTCTTGGCCAGGCCCGCCACCGGCGCCTTGGCGACGACCGCAACGGCCCGGCCAGCGCTGGTGGTGGTCACCCTCAGCCGGCCGCCCGCGGCCGGGGGCGCTCGGCCAGCAGCCGCACGGCCACGCCGGCCATCGCCGTCACCGCCCGCACGGTCCCAGGCAGCGAGCCGGCCACCTTGCTCCTGCCGCCGGCGCGGCGCCGATAGCGGACGGGAACCTCGGCGACGCGCAGGCCGGCCCGGCCCGCCCGCCCGAGCATCTCCAGCGGCCAGCCCTGGCCACGGTCCACGATCCCGAGCGCGAGCAGCGCGTCCCGCCGGATCGCCCGGAACGGGCCCAGATCGGTGACGGGCACGCCGAACAGGACCCGGCAGGCGACCGCGAGGAGCCGGTTCTCCACCACGGCGAGCCGGGACATGGCGCCCCGCTCACGCGCCCCACGCAGCCGGGAGCCGACCACCAGGTCGGCGTCGCCGGCCAGGACCGGACCGGCCACCGCGTGGAGGTCGGCGCCGTCGAAGGAACCGTCGGCGTCGGCGAAGGCGACCACCTCGGCGCCGGGAGTGGCCAGCACCCCCGCCCAGCAGGCCGACCCGAAGCCGCGGCGCCCCTCGTGGACGACCCTGGCTCCGTGGGCGGCGGCGACCGCCGCGGTCGCGTCGGTGGAGCCGTTGTCGACCACCACCAGGTCGACGCCCGGCGGGAACGTCGCCAGCGCGGCGGGGAGCGCGTCCGCCTCGTCCAGCGCGGGAAGGATGACGCTCACGCGGCGTAGGTCCATCACCCGGCCACTGTGGCGGGTGGTTCTCACGGCCCTCGGTCGCGGTTCTTACGAAGCCGCAACATCTCGCGGAGGACACCCGTTGCGCGGCTAGCGTGATCCCATGCAGAGCGGGTTCGGCCGCGCCACCGCGGCCACGGCCGTCGCCGTGGTCGCGGTCGGGGCGCTGGGCACGTTCGCGATGCGCGGCTGGGGGCGGGTGCCGTGGAGCACCCCGAGCGTGCCCTGGTACCACAGCTTCCCCTTCTACGTGTTCCTCGACGTCCAGTTGTCGCGCTGGGCGCTGCCCGCCGGGGCCGTGGCGGCGGGCGCGGTCGTCGCGGTGGTCGCGCTCCATGGCAGCCGGGCCCGCTGGCCGGTCCGGGTGACGGCCACGGTGGCACTGGAGCTGCCGCTGGCGCTGGCCGTTGCCGCCCTCCGCGACGGGCCGAGGGGCTGGACAGCGCCGCTGGACTCCACCGGCGAGTACCCGGCCGGCGTGGGCCAGGTCCACGGCGTCGCGGCATTCCTGGGTGGCTTCCCGGAGCTGCTCGCGTCGCTGCCGTCCCACGCCGGCGGCCATCCCGCCGGCGCCATGGTGGTATACGAGCTGCTCGACCAGGTGTGGCCCGGCCTGGTCGGGGCGGCGCTCGGGACCGTCGCCATCGGCTGCCTGGGGGCCGTGGTGGCCGGGTCGCTGGCCAGGGACGAGCTCGGCGAGGAGGGCGGCCGCTGGGCGCTGACCGCGTGGGCGCTGTCACCGGTCGTCGTGCTGTACGTCGCCACCTCTGCCGACGCGGTGTTCGCGGTGGCGCTCGGCGCCGCCGTCCTGGCCGCGCACCGGGGCCTTCAGCGCCGGTCGGCGCCCTGGACGCTGGCCGGCGGGGTCGGGCTGTGGGCCGCCTCGATGCTCACCTACTCGTCGGCGCTACTGCTGGTGTTCCTCGGCGTCCGCGCGGCCGGGCGGCTGCGCGCCGACCGCGCCTGGGCGCTCGCCTGGGCGGCGCTGACCGCCGGCACCGTCCTGGCCCTTGCCGGGCTGTGCTGGCTGGCGACCGGGTACGACCCGGTCGCCGCCGTGCGCGCCGTCGCCGCCGTCTACCGGGCGGCGCCCGGCTCGGCCGGGCGGCCCTGGCTGCCGTGGGTCCCCGGCGACCTGCTGGCGTTCGGCGGGATGCTCGGGCTGCCGCTGCTGGCCGCACTGGTCGCCAGGGCCGCCGGGGTCGTACGCGAGCGCGCCTGGGCCTCGGTGGACGCCGCGGCGTTCGCCACCCTGCTGGCGGCGGCGAGCTGGGGGTTCACCAGGGGGGAGGTCGAGCGGATCTTCCAGTTCCTGGTCCCACTGGTGCTGGTCGCCGCCGTGCGCCAGCTCCTCGCCTGGCGGGCTCGGCCTCCGCTGGTCGCGGCGCTGCTCGCCGCCCAGGCGGTCACCGTCGAACTGCTGTTCGTGACCCGCTGGTAACCGGGGGGGTCCCGGTGGGCCGGGCCGCGGTCAGGCGCCGACCGGCGCCCGCAGCGGGACGGTGGCGAACTCGGCCATGCCCTCGGCGAAGCCGACGGCGGCACGGAACCCCAGCCGCTCGGCCGCACGCCGCGGGGAGGCGAAGACGTGGCGCACGTCACCCGGCCGCCAGCCGCCCACCACCTCGGGCGCCGGACCGCCCATGGCCGCGGCCAGCGTTGCCGCCATCTCCCCCACCGAGCGCGGCTCGCCGCTGGCGATGTTGAAGACGCCCGACACAGGCGCCGCCGCGGTCAGCGCGAGCACGTTGGCCTCGGCGACGTCGCGGACGTGGACGAAGTCGCGCCGCTGGCGACCGTCCTCGAACACCGACGGTGGCCGCCCGGCGGCCAGCGCGCTGCGGAAGATCGCCGCGACCCCGGCGTAGGGGGTGTCGCGCGGCATCCGCGGCCCGTAGACGTTGTGGTAGCGGAGCACGGTCACCGGCGGCCCGCCCTCGCGCTCGCTGGCCAGGCAGAGGTGCTCCTGGTGGAGCTTGGTCGCCGCGTACACGCTGCGGGGGTCCGGTGGCGTCTCCTCGGTGACCGCCGCCGGGTCCAGCGCGCCGCCGCACCGTGGGCAGCCGGGCTCGAAACGGCCGGCGCGCAGATCGGCGGCCAGGCGAGGCGCCGGCCGGACCGGGCCGTGGGCCCCGCAGCGGTAGCCGCCCTCGCCGTAGACGACCATCGAGCTGCCCAGCACCAGCCGCCCGACCTGGCCCCGGCGCTCGTGCAGCGCCGCCAGCAGCACCGCGGTGGCCAGGTCGTTGTCGCGGACGTAGGCGGGCGCGTCGGCGAAATCCCTGCCGAGCCCCACCATGGCCGCCTGGTGGCACACCGCCTCGACGCCGTCCAGTGCGGCGTCCACCACCGTCCCGCCGAGGTCGGCTTCCAGGTACTCGACCTCCTCCCTGAGGTAGTCGGGCCGGCCGGCGTGCGCCCGTGGGTGCAGCCGGTCGACCACCCGCACCTGGTGGCCGAGAGCGACCAGCCTGTCCATGACGTGGCTGCCGATGAAGCCGGCGCCGCCGGTGACGAGGATCCGCATGCCGGCAGCCTCGCCGGCCGGCCGCGCCGCCGTCAACGGTTAGGGCGCTTACAAAGCCGTGACAGTGGCGGGCGTCAATTGGCCGCGCCGTCGCCGCGTGGCACCCTCATGACGAGGAGGTGGGTCGCGCGATGGCGTCCGAGCGGGTGCTGGTGGTGGACGACGAGCCCACTGTGCGCGAGGTCGTCCAGCGCTACCTGGAACGCGAGGGGTTCCAGGTCGAGCTCGCCGCGGACGGCAACCAGGCCCTGGCCAGCATCGCCGCGCGCCCGCCCAGCCTCATCGTGCTCGACCTGATGCTGCCCGGCGTGGACGGCATCGAGGTGTGCCGGCAGGTCCGGGCCGCCTCGGCGACCCCGATCATCATGCTGACCGCCAAGGGCCACGAGGCCGACCGCGTGGTCGGGCTGGAGCTCGGCGCCGACGACTACGTGGTCAAGCCCTTCAGCCCCCGCGAGCTGGTCGCCCGGGTTCGCAGCGTGCTGCGTCGCGCCAGGGTCGGCGAGCCGGCGGTCGGGCGCCCGCTGCGGGCCGGCGACGTGGTCATCGACCCGGCCGCCCGCGAGGTCGAGGTCGCCGGCCGGCCGGTCGCCCTTACGGTTCGCGAGTTCGACCTGCTGTGGTTCCTCGCCCGCCACCCGCGCCAGGTGTTCACCCGCGGGCAGCTGCTCCAGCAGGTCTGGGACTATCGCTGGGTCGGCGACACCTCGACGGTCACGGTGCACGTGCGCCGGTTGCGCGAGAAGGTCGAGGCCGACCCTTCCGACCCGCGGCGGGTCCAGACGGTGTACGGGGTGGGCTACCGCTTCGTGCCGGTCCCGGAGGACGGGGCATGAGGCCTTCGGGACCCGGGCCCGGGCTGGTGCCGACCGCCGTGGCGCTCGCGGCCGGGCTGGCCGGCAGCGTCCTGGTGGCCGCCCTGGTCGGCATCCCGCCCCGCGACCTGGTCGTGGTGCTCGGGTTGGGGGCGGTCGGGGCGCTCACCGTGGCCGTGGTCGGGTTGGCGCTGCAGGCGCTGCTGCGCCGGCGCCGCAGCACCACCGCCACCCAGGACGCGATCGCCGCCGCCGTCACCGCGGCCGCGGCGGCGGCCGCGATCGGGGCGGTGAGCGGCAGCATGCTCATCAGCCAGCACGACCTGGCTGTGGTGCTCGCCGCCCTGCCGGTCGCGGCCGGTGCCGGGGTCGCCTACGGCCTGCTCGGCGCCCGCCGCACCGCCCGCGACCTGGAGGCGCTGGCGGCGACGGCGGCACGGTTGGAGTCGGGCGACCTGAGCGCCAGGGCACCGCTGGGTGGCACCGCCGAAGTGGCCGCGGTGGCCGCGGCGCTGAACACGGCGACCGCTCGGCTGGCGGAGGCGCTCGGCAGGGAACGCGCGGCGGAGGCCAGCCGCCGCGACCTCATCGCGTGGGCCTCCCACGACCTGCGCACCCCGCTCACCAGCTTGCGGGTCATCGCCGAGGCGCTGGCCGACGACGTCGCCCCCGACGAGGTGACCCGCGGGCGCTACCTGGCGTCGCTCTCCGGCCATGTGGAGCGCCTGACCCGGCTGGTCGACGACCTGTTCGAGCTGGCCCAGATCGACGCCGGCACGCTGCAGCTCCAGATCGAGCCGACCACCCTGCGGGACCTCGTCGGTGAGGTGCTCGAGCGGTTCGAGCCGGAGGCGGCCGCCTCCGGCGTTCGGCTGCTCGCCGACCCGCAGGCCGACGCCGCCCCGGTGCTGGTCGGCCACGACCAGATCGGCCGCGTGCTCGCCAACCTGGTCGTCAACGCCATCCGCCATACGCCGGCCGGGGGTCGGGTCCTGGTCACCACCAGGCAGACGGCCGACACCGCCGAGGTGCACGTCCTCGACGGCTGCGGCGGCATCCCCGAGCCGGACCTGCCCCGGGTCTTCGAGCGGCTCTGGCGGGGCGACCCTGCCCGCACGACCACCGGCGCCGGGCTCGGCCTGGCGATCGCAAGGGGCCTGGTCGAGGCCCACGGCGGCACCGTCGCCGTGGCCAACCTGAACGGCGGCTGCCGGTTCACCGTCCGCCTGCCCACGCGGACGGGGGCGGGGACCCTCATCGGGGGCGGGTGAGCGCCTGACGGCGGCGCCGCAGGAAGTCGCGCTCGGTCGCGTTCCCGGTGCGGGCGATCGCCGCCTCGTACGCCTGCGCCGCCTCGGCGTCGCGGCCCAGGCGTCGGAGCAGGTCGGCGCGGATGGCGTGGAACAGGTGATAGCCCTGGAGGTCGAGGCCGTCGACGAGGGCCAGCGCCGCATCGGGTCCCTCGACCTCGGCCACCGCAACCGCGCGGTTGAGCGCCACGACCGGGCTCGGGGCGAGCGCCAGGAGCTGGTCGTACAGCAGCAGGATCTGGCGCCAGTCGGTGGCGGCAGCGGTTGGCGCGTCGCCGTGGACGGCGTTGATCGCGGCCTGGATCTGGTAGGGGCCTGGCTGGTTGCGCCGCAGGCATCGCCGGACGATGGCCTGGCCCTCGGCGATGCTGTCGCGGTCCCAGCGGCCCCGGTCCTGGTCGGCCAGCGGCACGAGGTCGCCGTCGGGGGTGGTGCGGGCGGCCCGCCGCGACTCGACCAGGAGCATGAGCGCCAGCAGCCCCATGACCTCCGGTTCGTCGGGCATGAGCTCGGCCAGGAGCCGTCCGAGGCGGATGGCCTCCACGCAGAGGTCCTCGCGGACGAGCCGGTCGCCGGAGCTCGCCGCGTAGCCCTCGTTGAAGATCAGGTAGACGACGGCCAGCACGGCCCGGAGGCGGCCGGGGAGGTCGGCGTCGTTCGGGACCCGGTAGGGGATCCGCGCGTCGCGGATCTTGCCCTTGGCCCGGACCAGCCGCTGGGCCATGGTCGGCTCGGGGACCAGGAAGGCGCGCGCGATCTCGGCGGTGGTGAGCCCTCCAAGGAGCCGGAGCGTCAGCGCGACCTGGGCGCCGGTGGCCAGCGCGGGGTGGCAGCAGGTGAAGATCAGGCGCAGCCGGTCGTCGCGCACGGCGCCCTCCTCGGCCGGTTCGCCCGGCTGGCTGTGCAGCCGGGCGGCCTGGGCGTGCCGGTCGGCGCGGGACGCCTCCCGGCGGAGGCGGTCGATCGCCCGGTTGCGGGCGGTGGTGATGATCCACCCGGCCGGGCTCGGGGGCAGCCCGCTGGACGGCCACCGTTGCACCGCCGCGGTGAAGGCGTCCTGGACCGCCTCCTCGGCGACGTCGATGTCGCCGAAGACACCGACCAGGACGGAGACCGCGCGACCGTACTGCTGGCGGAACACAGCTTCGATCTCCTCGGCGGGCAGCGTCGGCACGCCAGCGCTCAGTCCTCGACCTCGCCCTGGAACGGCCGCACCTCGATCGGGAGCAGGGCGACAGCCCGGGCGTACTTACGAGCCCAATCCAGTGCATGGTCCAGGTCGGGCGCCTTGATGATCGTGAACCCGCCGATGTGCTCCTTGCCCTCGGCGTACGGGCCGTCGGTGGTGAGCACCTCGCCCTCCTGCCGCCGCAGCACGGTGGCCGTGCTCGGAGGGTGCAGCCCGCCGGAGAACACCCATGCGCCGGCGGCCTTCATCTCCTTCTCCAGGGCCTCGAGGTCCCGCATGATCGGCTCCAGCACCTCGGGCCCGGGAGGATCGCCTTCGGGCTGATACATGCTGAGCAGGTACTGCTTCATCGGTTCCCCTCCTGGTAGGTCGCGATCACCACGCCGGTGGTGGTCGTCTTGGTGTCGGCGAGCCGCAGCGCGGCGGACGCGCCGCCGTCGGGGAACAGCCGGCGCCCCGATCCCAGGACCAGCGGGTGGATCAGGAGCACGTACTCGTCGACGAGGTTACGCCGCCGCAGCGACTGGACCAGCTCGCCGCTGCCGAGGACCACGAGATCCTTGCCCGGCTGCTGCTTGAGCCTGGCCACCGCCTCCGCGGCGTCGCCCTGGAGGAGCGTGGAGTTGCGCCACGGGAGCGGCTCCTCCAGCGTCGTCGACGCGACGTACTTCAGGGTGTTGTCGAGCACCTCGGTGAAGGGGTTGTCGGTCTGGTGGGGCCAGAAGGAGTAGAAGTCCTCGTAGGTCCGACGCCCGAGCAGCAGCGGCCCGGCGTTGGCCATTCCTTCCGCCGCCACGGCGCCCATGACCGGATCGTTGTAGGGCGCCGCCCAGCCGCCGTGCGCGAAGCCGTCGCGGCGGTCCTCGTCGGGCCGGCCCGGCGCCTGCATCACGCCGTCGAGCGTCAGGCTGGTGAACACAACGACCTTGCCCACGGTCCCTCCTCGGGGTCATGCCGGCAGGGTGCCGGCTGCTCACCCTCTATACGAACGGCCTCCAATCGGATCGACAGGCGCGGCGACCATCGGGGATGATCGAACCCATGAAGGTCGAGGGGATCAACATCGGCCCGTCCGAGGCGATCGCGCCGGTCGAGTCCGTCAGCGCGTTCGCGGGCAAGGGGCTCCAGGGCGACCGCAAGTTCTTCGACGACGGCGCCGGGCCGGGCCGGGCGCTGACGCTGATCGAGGCGGAGGCGCTGGAGGACGTCGGCCTCACCGGCGCGCAGTCGCGCCGCCAGGTGGTCGTGCGCGGCGTGCGCCTGAACGACCTGGTCGGCCGGCGCTTCCGGGTCGGCGAGGTCGAGTGCCTCGGCGTCGAGCTCTGCGAGCCGTGCCTGCACCTGCAGGAGATGACGCGGCCCGGGATCGTCAAGGAGCTGATCCACCGGGCCGGGCTCAACGCGGACATCCTCAACGACGGCCGCATCTCCGTCGGCGACCCGATCCTCGTGGATGAGGCCTGACGGCGCGGAGGAGGCGACCGCGCCGGTCTGGATCTGCGCGACCTGCGGGAACCACTATCCGGAGGGCGGGTCGCCGCCCGCCGTCTGTGTCATCTGCGCCGACGAGCGCCAGTGGGTGCCCGCGAGCGGGCAGCGGTGGACCACGCTGGAGGAGCTGCGCGCGGCCGGGCACCGGGGCGACGTCCGCGAGGTGGAGCCGGGCCTGCTCGGGATCGGCGCCCACCCGCCGTTCGCCATCGGCCAGCGGGCGCTGCTGGTGCGCACCGCCGAGGGGAACCTGCTGTGGGACCCGCCCGGCTTCCTGGACGAGCGGGTCCTCCGGGCGGTCGGAGACGCCGGGGGGCTGCGCGTGGTCACCGCCAGCCATCCGCACTTCTACGGCGCGATCACCGAGTGGAGCCGCGCCTTCGACGCCGAGATCCTGCTGCCCGACGTCGACGCCTCCTGGCTCACCCGCCCGCCCGACCGGCCGCCGTCCACCTGGTCCGGCTCGATGCCGGTGCTGCCCGGCGTCACCCTGGTCCAGTGCGGCGGGCACTTCGCCGGCAGCGCCGTCGTGCACTGGGCCGAGGGTGCCGGCGGCGCCGGTGCGCTGCTGAGCGGCGACACCATCTTCGTGACACCGGGCGAGGACCGGGTCACGTTCGTGCGGAGCGCGCCGAACCGGCTGCCACTCCCCGAGCGGGCGGTCCGCGGTGTCGTCGAGGCGGTGCTGCCCTACCGGTTCGACCGCATCTACGGCGGCTGGTGGGCGCCGGTGCTTCGCCGGGACGCCAGGCGCGTGGTGGAGCGCTCCGCTGAGCGGTACATCCAGTGGCTGCGCGGCGAGGCGACCGCGGAATGACCCCCCGGTAGGGTGGCGACCCCGCGACCCGGGCTCGCCATGGCGCTGGTGGTCGCGCTCGCCGCGGCGGGCAACGCCGCCACCAACCTGCTCGTGCCCGCCGCGCTGTACGTCCCCGCCGCGCTCCTCGTCGCGCTGCTGGCGGTGCTGGTCGCGGTCCGCGTCGGGGGTTGTGGCGCGCGCGACCTCGGGCTGGCGGCCGCGGACCTCGGTGGCGGGCTGCGCCTTGGCGCGGTCGCGATGGCGGTGGTGGCGGGGCTGCTGGTGGTCGGCGCGGCCCTTCCCGCGACCCGCGAGCTGTTCGCCGACCGGCGCGTCGACGAGCACTCGGTGGCCGCGCTGCTGTATGCCACGCTGGTCCGCATCCCGCTCGGCACGGCCTTGCTGGAGGAGACCCTGTTCCGCGGGGTGCTCCTGGGCCTGGGGCTGCGTCGCTGGCCGCGGCGCGTGGCGGTCGCCTGGTCGAGCGCGCTGTTCGGCCTGTGGCACGTGCTTCCCTCCGGCGGGCTGGGCGGCTACAACCCGGTCGTGGCCGACCTCCTCCACGGTCCCGCCGGCCGCTTGGGCGTGACCACGGCGGCCGTTGCCGGGACCGCGCTGGCGGGGGTGGTCTTCTGCTGGTTGCGCCTGCGCGCCAGCAGCCTGCTCGCCCCGGTCATGCTCCATGTGGCGACGAACAGCCTCGCCTACGCGGCCGCGTGGGTGGTGCTATCGTGAGATCAAGTGGAGGAAAATCCTCCGGATAGAGGAGAGGAATGCGCGAAGACGCCCGCCGCAACCGCGAGCGGCTCCTGGCCGCCGCCCGCGACGCCTTCGTCGAGCAGGGCGCCGACGCGCCACTGGACGACATCGCCCGGCGGGCCGGGGTGGGCATCGCCACCCTCTACCGGCGCTTCCCCGACCGGCCGGCCCTGCAGCGCCAGCTCGCCCTCGACCTCCTCGGCCGCTCCGCGCACGAGGCCAGCGCGGCGCTCGCCGAGGAGCCCGACGCCTTCGGGGCGCTCGCCCGCTACCTGCACCGCGCGCTGGACCTGCGCATCGCCGCGGTCATGCCGGTCCTGGTCGGCCAGCTCCAGATGGACGAGGAGCTCCTCGCCGCCCGCCGCGCCTCGGCCGAGGCGGTCGACCGGATCGTCACCGCGGCCCGTGCCGACGGGTGGCTGCGCCCCGACGCCGCCTCCGGGGACGTCGGCATGCTGCTGGTGCGCCTGTCCCGGCCGCTGCCGGGCCCGTTCCCGCCCGCCGTCAACCACCGCCTGGCCCACCGTCACCTCGAGCTGCTCCTGGCCGGGCTGCGGCCGCCGGCTTCCCCCGGCGCGCCGCTCCCCGGACCGGCGATGACGTTCGAGGACCTGGCGGCCATGCCACCTCACGATCCAGGGAGGACACGATGACCACCCCAACCACCACGCCACCGCGGCCGTCGCTCGACGGGAAGGTCGCCCTGGTCGCCGGCGCCAGCCGCGGCATCGGCGCGGTCACCGCCCGCGCGTTCGCGCGGGCCGGCGCCGCTGTCGTCCTCGCCGCCCGCGACAAGGACGCGCTGGAGTCGGTCGCCGAGGGCATCCGTGCCGACGGCGGCAAGGCACTGGCGGTGCCCACCGACGTCGGCGACCCGGCGTCGGTCGAGCAGCTCGTCCAGCAGGCGGAGGCGACCTTCGGCCACCTGGACGCCGCCTTCAACAACGCCACCGATGGTCCCATGCCGGCGCCGCTGGCCGACCTGGACCCCGAAGGCTTCGACCGGGCCATCCGCACCAACATCCGCGGGACCTTCCTGGGCATGAAGTACGAGATCCCGGCGATGCTCCGCGCCGGCGGCGGCGCGATCGTGAACATGGCGTCCCTCGCCGGGCTCCAGGGCGTCGCCAACCTGGCCGGCTACGCCGCCGGCAAGGCCGGGATCATCGCCCTGACCAAGGTCGCGGCGCTGGACTACGCCGACCAGGGCATCCGGGTGAACGTCGTGGCCCCCGGGCCGATCCTCACCCACCATCTGGAGGCCGCGGGTGCGGAGGCGCAGCGGCTGGCCGGCCTGTCCACGCCGATGCGCCGCGTCGGCCGGCCCGACGAGGTCGCCGCGACCGTCGTCTGGCTCTGCTCCGACCAGGCGTCGTTCGTGACCGGGGCGACCCTGCCCATCGACGGCGGCCAGTACGCCGGCCTCAAGCCGCCACGGATGTACAAGCAAGGCCAGCCCATGGAGGTGGACAAGCCCTGACCGGTGCGGACGCGTATCATTTGGGTGATCCAATTCGTTCTGGTCATCCGAAGGAGTCTCCGATGGTCGACCAGTACCTGCCGGGCGCCTGCAACATCGGCCCGGCGGAGATCGCCCGCCGCAGGCGGGCCGGGCACGTCGGCCTGATCGTCACGGTGGTGCTGGCCGCCGTCCTGCTGGCCCTGGACGCCGCCCCGGCCTGGCGCCTCACGCTCGCGCTCCCGGCGGCCCTCGCCGCGGCCGGCTACCTCCAGGCGTGGCTGCGGTTCTGCGCCAACTTCGGCTTCCGGGGCGTCTACAATTTCGACGCCCTGGGCCGCGAGGAGCGGGTGGCCGCCGCCGAGGCAAGAGCCCAGGACCGCCGGCGCGCCCTCCTGATCGGCGCGGGCTCGGGCGCGATCGGCCTCGCGGTGGCGCTCGTGTCGTTGCTGCTGTAGCCGTCCGAGGGGGGGTCACACGATGGGTCGCCGCTCGCGTACCGAGATCGTCCACGGCATCCTGGAGCGGGACCGGGACACGCTCGCGCTCTCGGTCCAGCTCGACCGGGCCATGCCGGACGCGGCCCAGCCCGACCTGACCATGCGGCAGGTCCTCGCGCTCTACCTGCTGCTGGAGGCGCCCAGGCGGGTCGGTGAGCTGGCCAGGGAGCTCAACGTCACCATCTCCTCCGCCAGTGGCCTGGTGGACCGGCTGGCGGCGGCGGGACTGGTCGAGCGGGAGCACGGGACCGCGGACCGCCGGCTGGTGGTCTGCCGGCTGACCGAGCCGGGACGCCGGGAGCTGGAGGCCTTCCTGCAGCTCGGTCGCCTGCGCCTGGAGCGGGTCCTCGCCAGGATGTCCGCCCAGGACCTGCTGGTCGTCCAACGGGCCCAGGATCTCCTGATCGCCGCGGGCCGGGAGGCCATCGCCGAGCATCGGGCCGGGTGATCGGTCCATGGTCAAACCGCGCGGGACCTACACCTTCTGGCGGTGGCCGCCCGGCGCGCACGGCGCCAGCGCCCTGGCCTGGGACCTGAGCATCCTGGTCGACCCCGGCCCCACGACCTACTTCTGGGCGCACTCGTGGCGCTTCCAGGACGGCGACGCCGGCTACTTCGGGCTCCAGGCCCACGACCGCCGGGACGACGGCAGCGTCGGCAGGCTGGCCGTCTTCTCGGTCTGGTCGGCGATCGGCTGCGGCGACAACCCCGGCTGCCACGCGGGCGTCGAGGGAACGCCGTTCTGGACCTGCCGGCTCGCCTACCAGTGGACCGCCGGACGCGCCTACCGGCTGCGCGTGGCCCGGACCCGTCCGGGCTGGTGGAGCGCGTCGGTCACCGACCCGGCCGCCGGCACGGAGACGGCCGTCGGCAGCATCCAGGTGCCCGTGAGGTGGGGCGGCCTCGACCTGGCCGCTCGTGACTCCTCGACCTGGGTCGAGTTCTACGCCGCCAACGCCCCTGGCGGGGTCGCCGACTGCGACCAGGTGCCCCACACCAGGGTGCGGTTCGGCGCGCCGGCGGCCGACGGCGGTACGGTCGTGGCGGCCAGGCACGCCAACCGCCTCGGCGCGGGCGACTGCACGAACTCGAGGGTCGCCGACGACGGCGACGGCGTCATCCACGAGATGGGCATCCCGCCATCCCGCTGACGACCACCAACCGAAGGAGCCCCCATGGCACGCGACGACTTCCCCGCCCCGAGCGAGGGATTCGTGCTCACCCACTTCATCGTCGCCGAGGACGTGGCGCGCTCGCGCGACTTCTACACCGGCGTGCTCGGCGGCACGGTGGTGATGGACGGCGAGCCGACGATCGTCAAGCTGGCCAACGGCTGGGTGATCATCAACGTCGGCGGCGGGCCGACCGACGACAAGCCCGAGGTCGTGCTCGAGACGCCGAGCGACCCCAACCGGACCAGCGCCTTCCTCAACATCCGCGTGGCCGACATCCAGGCCGCCTACCAGGAGTGGAGTTCCAAGGGGGCCGAGTTCCTCACCCCACCCAAGGACCACGGCAGGGAGATCCGCTGCTACATGCGCGACCCGGACGGCCACCTGATCGAGGTCGGCCAGACGACCGGGGCGGGCGGCCAGGGCTAGGTTCGTGCCGCCAGGCGGGCGGCTCGGGCCTGGAGGTAGCGCCGCTCGGGGAGGCTGGTGGTGCGACGCGCGGCCAGTTGGTAGCTGGCGCGGGCGGCCTGGTGGTCGCCGGCCAGCTCCAGCAGGTGGGCGCGGACCGCCTCCAGACGATGGTGGCCGGCCAGCCGGGCATCCTCGTCCAGGGGCCGGAGCAGGTCGAGGCCGGCCTGGGGGCCGTGCACCATCGCCGCCGCGACGGCGCGGTTGAGGGTCACCATCGGATTGGGCGCGATCCGTTCCAGAAGCTCGTAGAGGGCGAGGATCTGCGGCCAGTCGGTGTCCTGCGCGCGTTCCGCCTCGGCGTGGACCGCGGCGATCGCCGCCTGGACCTGGTAGGGCCCGATCGGGGTCCCGGCCAGCGCCCGGGTGAGCAGCGCCACGCCCTCGGCGATGGACGGCTTGATCCACAGGCCGCGGTCCTGCTCGGCCAGCGGGATCAGGGTGCCGTCGGTCCGGGTGCGCGCCGGACGCCGCGCGTCGGTCAGCAGCATCAGCGCCAGCAGCCCGGCGACCTCACCGTCGTCGGGCAGCAGGCGCTGGACGGCACGGGTCAGGCGGATCGCCTCGCCGGTCAGCTCGACGCGGTGCAGGTCGGGCCCGGAGGTGGTGGTGTAGCCCTCGTTGAAGATCAGGTACAGCACCTGCAGCACCACCCGCAGCCGCTCGGCCCGCTCCGGCTCCGGCGGCAGGCGGAAGGGGACCCCGGCCTGCCTGATGCGCTGCTTGGCGCGGCTGATGCGCTGGGCCATGGTCGCCTCGGGGACCAGGAACGCCCGGGCGATCTGGGCGGTGGTCAGCCCGCCGACGGCGCGCAGGGTCAGCGCGACCTGCGAGGCCGGGGAGAGCGCCGGGTGGCAGCACAGGACCAGCAGGGTCAGCGTGTCGTCGCGATCCGTCGGGTGCGCCTCGTCGCCGGGGCCCGGCGCGAGCGCCTCGTCGGGTGGGAGCTGGGCCGCGACGGTGGCCTCCCGGCGTTGGCGGGCCTGGTCGCTGCGCCACTGGTCGGTGAGCCGCCGGGCGGCGACGGTGATCAGCCAGCCCCGCGGGCTTGCCGGCACCCCCTGGTCGGGCCACTGGACCGCGGCGGCCAGCAGCGCCTCCTGCACCGCGTCCTCGCACATGTCGAAGTGGCCGTAGCGGCGTACCAGCGCGCCGAGGACCTGCGGCGCCAGCTCGCGCAGCAGGCTCTCGGTCCCGTCCTGGCTCATCAACGGCCGCGCCTCCATCGCGCACAGTCAACCATCCGGGGCGCCGTCACTGGCACAATCGCGTCACCCCCCAGGACATCGGCGAGGCCAGACGAGGTGGTGCGACCTTGAGCGACCGGGTGAAGATCAGCCATCCGGACAAGGTGCTGTTCCCGGACGACGGCATCACCAAGGCCGAGCTGGCCGGCTACTACCAGACGGTCGCGCCGGTGATGCTCCCGCTGGTGAGCGGGCGGCCGGTCGCCATGCAACGGTTCCCGAACGGGATCGGCCGCGGCGGCTTCTACCAGAAGCAGGCCGCCGACTACTTCCCGGACTGGATCGAGCGGGTCACCGCGCCCAACCGCCGCACGCGCAACGCCACCCTCCGCGACGAGGTCACCTACATGGTCTGCCGCTCCCCCGACGACCTCGTCTACCTGGCCAACCAGGCCTGCATCACCCCGCACGTCTGGTTGAGCCGGGCGCCCGACATCCACCACCCCGACCAGTTGGTCTTCGACCTCGACCCGGCTTCGACCGACCCGCGGGTGCTGCGGTTGGCGGCGGCGGCGCTGCACGGGCTGCTCGACGAGCTCGGGCTGCCCTCGTTCCTCAAGTCCAGCGGGTCGCGTGGCCTGCACGTGGTGGTGCCCCTGGTCCCGGCCGCCGAGACCGACGAGGTGAAGCTGTTCAGCATGGCCGTCGCGGACGTCCTCGCCGCCCGCCACCCCGACGACCTCACCACCGAGGGCCGCATCGCCGACCGGCACGGCCGCCTCTACCTCGACATCGGGCGCAACGGCTACGCGCAGCACATGGCCGCGCCCTACGCCGTGCGGGCGCTGCCCGGCGCGCCCGTCTCGGTCCCGCTGGACTGGTCGGAGCTGGACGAGTTCGACCCCAGGCGGCACACGCTGCGCACGATCGGCGACCGGCTCGCGCTGCCCGACCCGTGGGCCGGCCTCGGCGAGGCCGCCTGCAGCCTCGACCAGGCCCACGCCCGGCTGGCCAAGCTCGCCGCGCCGGGTCAGGCGGGGTCGACCGGCAGCGAGTAGTCGAGCCAGCGGTCGTCGCGGGTCGCGCCGATCCGGTCGTAGACGGCCTGCGCGCGGGCGTTGTCCCTGGCCGTCTGCCAGATCAGCTCGGTCGCGCCGTGCTCGCGGCAGCGCTCCAGGCAGGCGGCGATGAGGCCGCCGGCCACCCCGGTGCCCCGCGCCTCGGCGGCCACGTACAGGTCGTTCATCACGCCGACGCGGGCGGCGGACAGCGTCTGCCAGGTCCAGAACAGGGTGGCGAAGCCGACCGCGTGGCCGGCCTCGTCGCGGGCAAGGAGCTGCAGCCCCTCCCGCCGCGGGTCGGCGAGCAGCGCCCGCGACAGCTCGAGCAGGGCCGCGTCGCTCGGCGCCACCTCGTAGAAGTCGCAGTAGGCGCGCAGCAGCGGCAGCAGCTCTGGCAGGTCGGCCGCTCCGGCCACGGTGATCCTCAAGGAACCTCCCTCCTCAGCGACGACGAGATCGCGCTTTGTCCGTTGGATCGGTCATGGTTGTCCAGCCTATGAGCGGATGGGAGGAGGCGCTATGCGGCTGACCAAGTACGGACACTCGTGCCTGCTGGTGGAGGAGGGGCCGGCCAGGTTGCTGCTGGACCCGGGCACGCTCTCCGGCGGGTTCGAGAAGCTGGAGGGCCTGACCGCCGTGCTGGTCACCCACCAGCACGCCGACCACCTCGACCTCGAGCGGCTCCGGGGGCTCCTGGACCGTAACCCCGGGGTCCGGGTCGTCTGCGACGAGGGCAGCGCCGAGCCGCTCGGCGCGGCCGGCGCGGAGGTCGAGGTCGTCCACGACGGGGACGAGCTGGACGCCGGCGGGGTCGCGGTGCGCGTCACCGGGCGCGACCACGCGGTCATCCACCCCGACATCCCGGTGGTCCCCAACGTCGGCTACCTGGTGGCCGGGAGGTTGTTCCACCCGGGCGACTCGTTCACCCTGCCAGGCCGGCCGATCGAGGTGCTGGCGGTCCCGGCCGGTGCACCCTGGCTGAAGGTGTCGGAGCCGATCGACTACCTGCGCCAGGTGCGCCCGAAGGTCGCCGTGCCAGTGCACGAGCTGCTGCTCTCGGCGACCGGGAGGGCGCTCCACTACGGGCAGCTCGAGCGGCTCGGCGGGACGACGCTGCGGGTGCTGGACGACGGCACGCCGGTGGACCTGTAGTGCCGTTGCAGAACCGCGTCACGCCCACCGGGGAGATCCTCGCCGACCCGGGGCGCGGCCTGCTGATGGGCAACCGCGGTTGCCTGCACGGACCGGATCGCCGGCTGGGCGTCGCACGCTGGCGGTCAAAGCTGTGGATCTGCTGCGTGCTGGCCTGGAAGGACGTCCGGCGCGACCCGATGCCACCCGGGCGCTGGACGGCCCTGTTCTTCCTGGACGAGGCCACGGCGCTGGCGGCGGGGCACCGCCCGTGCGCGTACTGCCGCCGCGCCGACTTCGTCGCCTTCGCCGAGGCGTGGCGCGGCGCGCACGGGCCGGTGGAGGTGTCCGGGGAACGGCCGCGCGCCGCCCACATCGACGCCCGCCTGCACGCCGAGCGGGTGGACCCGCGCTCGCGCCGGCAGGTGGCCCGACCGGCGGTGGCCGGCGAGCTGCCCGACGGCGTCATGGTCCGCACCGGCGGCGCTCCCGGGCTGCTGGCCGGCGGCGGCATGCTGCCGTGGACGTTCGCCGGCTACCAGGCCCCGGTCCCGCTGTCGCCGGCCACGCCGGTCGAGCTGCTCACGCCCCCGGCGACCGTCGCGACGATCGCCGCCGGCTATCGCCCGCTGCTCCACCCGAGCGCCGCGGCCGTCCACGGCCTGCGGGTCCTACCGCGCTGAGCCGAGCGCTTTCATCGCGCGGTCGAGCACGTTGCCGATCCCCCACCTGGCCGCCAGATGGGCCAGCTTCGTGGCGTCCGGCGGCGTGTGCGGCAGGGCGGTGTCGACGGTGGGGAGCGCCAGCGTCCGGACGGTGCCGACGACCTGCGGCGCCCGCGTGAGGTAGTCCCGGGCCGCGTTGAGCTTGCCCGCCACCCCGGCGAGGTGGGGGTCGCGCGCCGCGGCCGCCTCCAGGAGCGCATCCAGCGTCCCGAACCTCCCCAGCAGGCTGGCGGCGGTCTTCTCCCCGATCCCGGGCACCCCTGGCAGCCCGTCGCTGGGGTCGCCCCGGAGGGTGGCGAAGTCGGCGTACTGCGCCGGGGCGATGCCGTACCGCGCCCGCAGCGCGGCGGCGTCCATGACCTCCAGCTTGCCGACGCCACGGGCGGTGTACAGCACGCGGACGTCGCGGTCGTCGTCGATGAGCTGGAACAGGTCGCGGTCGCCGGTGACGACGTCGACGGGCATGGTGGCCCGCTCGGCGAGCGTGGCGACGACGTCGTCGGCCTCGTGCTCGTCGGCGCCGACGGCGGCGATACCGAGGGCGGCGAGCGCGTCGAGGATGATCGGGACCTGTTCGGCGAGTCCCGCGGGCTCGGCCTCGCCGGGTGGCGCGCCGCCGCCTCCCGGCAGCGCGGTCTGGTCGGCGAGCCGGTGCGTCTTGTAGGTGGGCAGCAGCGCCACCCGCCAGGCGGGGCGCCAGTCCTGGTCGAGGCAGGCCACCATGTCGGTGGGATGGAACCGCGTGATCAGCGTCGACACCATGTCGAGGAAGCCGCGGACCGCGTTGGTGGGCGTGCCGTCCGGCGCCGGCATGGAGGCCTTCACCCCGTAGAACGCGCGGAAGTACAGGCTGGCGGCGTCCAGCAGCATCAGCGTCATGCGCCGGCGGGTGCTCGCCGGGCCGCCCGGAACATCCCGACGACCTCCTCGACGGTGGTGGCGTCCTCGGCGGCCTTGTCGTCGCGCCAGCGGCCAGTGAAGCGCGGGAACCGCAACGCCAGCCCGGCGTCCTCCTTGAGCTGCCCCCATCCGGCGGTGTGGGTGGGCGACAGCGTCAGCTCGGCGCCGAGCACCTCCACCACCAGGGCGGGCTCGAACCACACGTCCGCCGACCGGAGCGCGTCGACGCGGCCGGGCCGGTCGGGGCGCGCCAGCGGCGCCATCTTCGCGGGCAGCGCGGCCAGGTCGGCGTCGCTGAACCCGGTGCCGCACTTGCACACCGTCTGGAACGTGTCCGTGGCCGGGTCGTAGGCGGCCAGCAGCAGCGCCCCGTAGATGCCGGCGCGGCGGCCCCGCCCGTACAGCGCGCCCACCACGACCAGGTCCAGGGTGTCGCTGAGCTCGGTGCGGTAGTCCCGCTTGAGCTTGATCCACGACCAGCCGCGCGCGCCTGCCTGGTAGCCGACCGTCGGCGCCACCGACTTGCAGATCAGCCCCTCGCAACCCTCGGCCACCGCCTGCTCGAACAGCGCCTCCAGCGCCGCCTCGTCGTCGACCTGCTCGGCGGTGGCCAGCCGCAGCTGCGGGGACGGGGTGATGGCCTTGGCCAGCCTCGCGCGCCGCTCCAGGTAGGGCAGGCGGGTGAGGTCCTCGCCGTCGGCGTACAGCAGCTCGAAGCAGAACAGGCTCACCGGCACGTCGCTGACCGCCTCGGTGATGCCGTACTTGCGGCGGCGGAACATCACGTCCTGGAACGGGCGCAGCTCGCCGGAGGCCGGGTCGAAGGCGACCACCTCGCCCTCCAGGATCGCCTCCCGCGGCCCGAGCCCCGCCTGGAGGAGCTTCACCGTGTCGGGGAACTGGCCGGAGACGCGCTCCAGGCGGCGGGTGAACAGCTCGAGCTGCCCGTCGGCGGTGCGGTGGGCCTGCACGCGGATGCCGTCGTACTTGTACTCGGCCGCGCACGCCCCACCCAGCTTGCTCAGGATCTCGGCGCTGCTGCTCATCCGCTGGGCGAGCATCGGCCGCACCGGGTTGCCGGCCCGCACCCGCATCCCCTCGACCGCGTCCAGCCCCTCGTTGACCAGGGTGGCCGCGACCAGGCCGAGGTCGGAGCAGATGTTGTAGGCGCGCTCCAGCACCGGGCGGGCCTTGCGGCCGCCGGCGTGCACCTGCGCGAGCGCGTCCAGGATGGTCGCGGTGCCGATCCCGAGGCGGAGCGAGCCGGTGACGGTGCGGACCAGGTAGCGGGCCTCCAGCGGGGTGGCCTCGCGGAGCAGCCCCACCAGCGGGGCGAGCTTGCGGGCCTGGGAGCCCTCCCCTTGGGCTTGGGCGATCTGGTGCAGGGTGGCGAACACGACCTCGACCTCGAGGCTCGCCGGCCGCGGGGCCGCCGCCAGCAACTCCTCGGCGACCAGCCCCAGGTCGCCGACCTCCCGCGAGCTGGCGAGCACCTGCTCGCCGGTCACGCCCGCGGCCTCGGCGACCGCCCGGGCGGCCATCCGCTCGGCGAGGCCGAGCTCCACGCCGGCGAAGTCGGGCGCGATCTCGCCCTGGCACAGCAGGGTCACCGTGGGCAGCAGGGTCTTGGGGGTCTCGGCGATCAGCGCGGCGAGGCGGTCGATGAGCTCCAGGCGGGCGGTGGCGCCCTCCAGGTCGCGGTAGGCCTCGGCGACGATCTGGTACCGCATCCGCGCTCCTCTCCCCGGCGGGTTCGCTCGGCCGCCCGCCCACGGCAGGATATCGGCCCGCTGGCCTGCCGCGCCCGAGGGCTCCGCCGCCCGGTCCGACCGTGTAGGGTCCGCAGGGATGGACAAAACGACGCCCGCCGAGCCCCGGGGCGGCGCGGACCCCGTGGAGATGGCGCCCATGCGGCCGATCCGGCTGACCGCCAACCGGGTCCCGCGCTTCTACCGGGGTGGGCCGGCCATCGACGAGCTGCGGGGCGCGGAGCGCGGGATCGGCGGCGAGACCGCCCCCGAGGACTGGGTCGGCTCGACCACCACCACCTTCGGGTCGGCCACCGACGGCCTGACCCGGCTGGAGGACGGGCGCACCCTGCGCGAGGCGATCCACGCGGACCCGGAAGGCTTCCTGGGGCCGCGCCACGCGGCGGCGTACGGCGCCAACCCGGCGCTGCTGGTCAAGCTGCTCGACGCCGGCGAGCGCCTGCCGGTCCACTGCCATCCGAACCGCGACTTCGCCCGCCGCCACCTGGACTGCCCTTGGGGCAAGACCGAGGCGTGGGTCATCGCCGGCACCCAGGTCCCCGAGCCCGTCGTCCATCTGGGGTTCAGCGAGGCGATGGACCCTGGCCGGCTCGCCGAGCTGGTCGAGGCGCAGCGGGTCGAGGCGCTGCTGGCCAGCCTCAACGCCATCCCGGTGGCGCCGGGCGACGCCGTGCTCGTCCCGGCCGGGGTGCCGCACGCCATCGGCGAGGGCGTCCTGCTGGTCGAGCTGCAGGAGCCGACCGACTTCTCCGTCCTCCTGGAGTGGGCCGGCTTCGCGGTCGACGGTCGCCACGAAGGCCACCTCGGGCTCGGCTTCGACCTCGCCCTACGCTGCGTCGACCGTTCCGGCTGGGGCCCGGCCGAGCTGGACCGGCTGCGCGGCCAGGCGCGGCACGGGACCCGGCCCGGGGTCGAGCGGCTGCTCCCGGCCGAGGCGGACCCGTTCTTCCGCGCCGAGCGGCTGCGGCCGGGCCCGGCGGCCCTGCTCGAGGCCGCCTTCTCGATCCTGGTCGTCACCGGCGGGTCGGGCCGGCTGGAGACCCTCGGCGGCGCCCTCGGCCTCGACCGCGGCGACACCGTGCTGGTGCCCTTCGCCGCCGGACCGGGCGAGGTCCACGGCCGGCTCGAGGCGGTCCGTTGCCTCCCGCCGGAGGTGCCCCGGTGAGCCGGAGGGGTCCGGGGAACCCCAGGGGGGTGCCCCGGTGAGTGGGGACCTGCTGGTCGGGATCGACGTCGGCACGACCGCGTGCAAGGCGGCCGTGGTGCGCGCCAGCGACGGCGCCGAGGTCGCCCACGGCGCGGTCCCGACCCCGTGGACGGCCGTCCCGACCGGGGCCGAGCTGGCCCCGGGGAAACTGCTGGACGCGGCACTGGCCGCGACCGCGCGCGCCCTGGAGGATGCTCCCGACGGCCCGGTGATCGGCGCCGGGGTGACGAGCATGGCCGAGACCGGCGTGCTGCTGGACCGCCACGGCCAGCCGCTGGCCCCGGCGATCGCCTGGCACGACGCGCGCGGCGAGGCAGAGGCGGCCCGACTCGCCGCCGAGCTGGGCGCAGAGCGGTTCTCGGCCCGGACCGGCCTGCCGGTGCGGCCGCTGTTCTCGATCGCCAAGCTTGCCTGGCTCAGGGCCAACCGTCCGCAGGTCGCCGGCGCGGTGCGCTGGCTCGGGGTGGCCGAGTGGGTGGTCCACGGCCTCGGCGGCGAGCAGGTCGCCGAGTTGTCGCTGGCCTCCCGGACCGGGCTGCTCGACCTGGAACGGCGGGCCTGGTGGGAGGAGGCATGCGCATGGGTCGAGGCGCCGCCCGGCTTCCTGGCCGACCTGGTCCAGGCCGGCAGCCCGGCGGGCCTGGCCGGCGGGGGCCATCTGCGACGCCTGGCCGGCGTCACGCTCACCGTGGCCGGCCACGACCACCTCAGCGCGTCGGTCGGGGCGGGCGCGACCCGCCCCGGCGACCTGTTCGACTCCTGCGGCACCGCGGAGGCGCTCATCCGGGCCGTGCCGCCCCCGGTCGCCGCCGAGGATGTCGGCCGGCTGGTCGCGGCGCAGGTCACCGTCGGCTGGCACGTCCTGCCCGGCCAGCACGCCCTGCTGGGGGCGTCCCGCGCCGGGCTCGGCCTGCGGCGCTTCCTGGACCTGCTCGGCGTCGACGAGCGGGAGCGCGCCGAGCTCGACCGGGCGGCGGCGGCCGTCCCGCCCGGCAGCGGCGGCCTGGCCGTGCGGGACGTGTTCGGGGAGCGCGCCGCCCTGGAGGGCATCGGCGCGGACCCGACGCCCGCGCTGGTGTGGCGCGCCGCGCTGGAGGCGGTGGCCGAGCGGGCCGCGGAGCTGCGCGGCCACATCGAGTCGGTCGCGGGGCCGAGCCGGCGGCTGGTGCTGGCCGGCGGCTGGGCGCGCAGCCCGGCCGCCCGCTCGGTGAAGCGGGCGGTGCTCGGCGCGTTCGAGTGGCCACGGGTCACCGAGGCGGGCGCCCGTGGCGCCGCGCTGCTGGCCGGCATCGCCGCCGGCCGCTTCACTGGGATCGACGACCTGCCCGAGACGACCGACGTCGAACGAGAGAGGAGCTCGCGGTGAGCGAACCGCTGCTGGAGGCGCGCGGCATCGTCAAGAGCTTCGGCGGGGTGCGGGCGCTGCGGGGCGTGGACTTCGCCGTCCACCCTGGTGAGGTGGCCGCGCTGGTCGGCGACAACGGCGCCGGCAAGAGCACCCTGGTGAAGATCCTGTCGGGGACC
>Ga0307278_10000136_pt1 | contig 35868 bp, 34 predicted proteins | sample ER_DNA_117_FD_194482 | JGI IMG/M metagenome (GOLD analysis project Ga0307278, IMG submission 194482) | Bulk soil microbial communities from the East River watershed near Crested Butte, Colorado, United States - ER_DNA_117 | ecosystem: Environmental > Terrestrial > Soil > Floodplain | place... | reverse complement strand
CGGAAGCTCGTCGACCTCGGCCCACGAGCGCAATCCCTCCGCCAGCGCTGCGGCCGCGTCGCGCGCCGACAGAACGCCTTTGAGGCTAGCCGGACATGCGAGCGCGCGGGCGTTCTGCATCCGCGACCGGCTCCTCCTCCGGGGTCTCCGCCTGCGCCGCGTCCGGCATCACTCTGAGCATCGCGATGGAAAGGCCCTCGCGCGCGAGGAAGATCAGGCCGACGCTGATCCCGACTGACGCCTCGATCGCCTGGAGGCCGAACCCGAACGCGATCCCGCGCGCCTTGTCCACCCCGTAGTACGTGAAGAGCGGCAGTGCGACCGCCGCCTGCACGAGCCCGATATTTCCAGGCCAGAGGGGAAAGATCGTCGCGACGTTCATCAGCACGAGCACGAGGCCGGCGGCCGGGAGCGGCTGGTGGATCCCGAACGCGCGCATCGCCGTATAGACGGCCAACAGCTGACACGTCCAGCCGAGCAGCTGAAAGAGCAGCGCGAGCGCGGCGGACGCGGGCCGGCGCATGACGCCGAGCCCGTACCGCGCGAGCCGCACGACCTTGCGCACCGCACCCAGACCGTCTTCGATCCCCGAGTAACGGTCGTTGCGGGCACCCAGCACCGCGATGGTGAAAAGGATGACGCCGACGACGACGACCGCGATCAGGCTCGTGACGGCCCAGCTCGGAATGTGTGCGGTGAACGTCACGTACACGACGAGGATGATGACGGCGACCAGATCGAAGACGCGGTGCGCGAACACCGTGCCGAGCAAGCGCGCCCAGGCGCTGCGCTGCGGCATGCGCCTGTTGAGTACCGCAACCCTCGCGAGCTCGCCGATCCGTCCCGGCAGGATGGCGTTCGCGAACAGTCCGACGGAGAAGGCGGAGAAGACGAGCAGGAAGTTCGGATGTGGTCTCTCGAACGCATTCACGATCACGGTGCGCCAGGCGAGCGCACGAACCAGGACCGAGAGCAGGTTGAGCCCGACCGCGGCCGCGACCCACGGCCACTCGACCGCCGCGAACGCATCCGCCACCCCGGACCAGGCCGGCCCGCGCCACCAGAGCGCGGCGACCACGCCGGCGGCGGCGGCGAGGACGAGCACGGCACGGACCCAGCCGCTGCGCAGAAACCTCACGACGCGAGCGCCTGCCCGTAGATCTCCACGAGCCGGCGCCCGACGTCGTCCCAGGAATAGCGCTCGATCGCAACACGGCGCGCTCCCGCCCCGAGAGCGGCGCGGCGAGGTTCGTCCTCCAACAGGCCGACGACAGCTTCGGTGAGCGCCGGCTCGTCGCCTGCCGGGAAGGAGACGGCCGCCTCCTTCGTCATGACCTCACGGTATCCGTCGATGTCGGACGCGACGACCGGAGTGGCACACGCATAGGCCCTGGTGAGCACCATGCCGAAGCTTTCCCCACCAAGGGAGGGGGCAACAAGTGCCTTGGCCCGCAAGAGCTCCGCGGTCAGGTCGTCCTGGGAGAGGAAGCCGAGGATGTCGATCCCGTCGTCCGAGATGCGCTCGCGCGTCAGCAGCAAGCGCACGGCCAGCGGATCAGCCCCGACGATGCGCAGGCGGGCACCCGTGCGCCGGCGGATCTCGGGCCACGCACCAAGCAACACGTGTAGCCCCTTGCGCGCCTCCTGGCGGCCGGCGAAGAGAATCTGTTGCTCCCGCCCGTGCGGATCCGCCGCCGGCGGGATGAGAACGCCGTTCGGGACGATCTCGTAGTCGCCCGGCAGCCAGCGGTTCGCGGTGTCGCGCGCGTGCGTCGAGACCGCGATCCGGTGATCGAGCCGGTCGATGAGGAAACCCCAGATCGGCATGGCGGGCCTCATCCAGCCGAGCGCGCCGTGCGCATGAAAGGTCGCGACGACCGGGACCCTCGCCAGCGCAAGAGCAGCAACGCAGATCGCCGGAGTCATCGGCTCGTGGAGATGAAGCACGTCGAAGCGTTCGCCCTCGAGCGCGCGCGAGACCCGCCCGACGGTCCGCGGCGAGAGGACGATGTTCGGCAGCGTCCCGTTCGCAGGCACGATCACGGAGCGGCCGACCGGAATGATGTCCGACGGCGGCGTGTCGTGGCGGCCGGAGCGCGGATGGAGAATGCGAGTGAAGCTGCCCGGCGGGTCGTTGCCGATGATCGTGCGCGTGTCGACGCCGTGCCGGCGCAGCGCGTCGGCCTGCAGCTCCGCGTGCTCGACCACTGCTCCCCAGAAGGACCAGGAGTACGGGACGACAATGCCCACCTTCATGCCGCGGAGGATATGGACGCGGCCCTAGAAGACGCGCTGCGTCTGGCGGCTGAGAACGAAGCCGTGCCCGGACTGGTTCCTACAGGTGAGACCCGAGCGTCGCGAAGTGCAGCGGATCCCGAGCCAGTTCCAGGTCCGTCCGTAGCGGAGCGTCGGGAAGTCGGTGGCTGCATTCGACATCAGAAAGCCGACCGAGACGCGGCCTGTCGGCCGCATCGACCAGAGCTTCTGGCCGCGCGCGGACGCTGTGGAGAAGACCGTGCAGGCCAGCACATGCCCGCCGCGGTACGGGCCGCCGTTGCAGGCCATGTTTCCCGAGGGGACCACAAAACCGGTTTGCACCGGGTCCGGCGTCGGCACCGCGGCGCCGGCGACTCCGACGGCGACCAGCGCAACCACGACGAGAACGAGCGCTCTCACCCGCCTGATCGTACGTGCGCGGAAGCGCGTCTCTCTAGACTTTCGCCATGGAAGGCCTCGCCGAGCTGCACACTCATCTCGGCGGCTCGGTCGCCTCCGACATCCTCTGGAGCCTCGCGCACGAGCAGGGCATCGCACTCCCCGTGAAGGACTTCTGGGAGTTCGACCGCCTCGTCACCGTCTCCGATCCGCGCGGCGTCGCGAACCTCGACGCGCTCGACCAGATCTACCACTGGACGGAGCTGATCCAGTCGAGCCCGATCGCCGTCGAGCGCTCCGTGCACGCCGCGATCGGCGGCGCCTACCGCTCACAGGGGATCACGACGCTCGAGCTCCGCTTCAACCCGATGAAGCGAAACCGCGGCGGCGAGCGCGACCTCGACCACATCATCCTCGCCGCGATCCGCGGCCTCGACAGGGCGAGCCTCGAGTACCCGCAGGTGCGCGCCGGCCTGATCCTGATGATGGACCGGACGTTCACCGCCGAGCAGAACTCGATCATCGTCGAGAAGGCGATCGGCTGGTCGCCCCGCGGCGTGGTCGGCGTCGACATCGCCGGCCCGCGCCCCGGCGGCGGCCGCTACGACTACCGCCAGGTCGCGCCGATGGTCGAGGAGGCGCGTGCCGCGGGCCTAGGCGTGACGATCCACGTGGGCGAAGAGGGCGGCGACATGGGCCGCGAGGAAATCGCCGAGGTCGTGGAGGCGCTACGCCCCGACCGGATCGGTCACGGGATTTTGGCCGCCGGCGATCCGGAGCTGATGGCCGCGCTGCGCGACGCCGAGATCGTGCTCGAGATCTGCCCCACGTCGAACCTGCTCACGAAGGCGCTGCCGAACGAGGACGCCGTTCGGGACACGTTTCGTGCGTTCGTGGAGCACGGCGTCGAGTTCACGATCGCCACCGACGGGCCCGAGATGATGCGGACGCACTTGAAGGACGAACTCGAGCTGTTGCGTCGGATCGGGGCGTTGGACGAGGACCAGCTCGCCCAGGCCAACCGACGCGGGCATGACGCGAGTTTCCTGCATGCGACACCCGTGAGCCCAAGTGTGTAGTTCCTTCTAGAGCACTTGCCCGGTGCGTTGGACATGGAGTCGAACAAAGACCTGCGCTGAGGCGGCTTCGGAAGCGGGCTCAGGCACCCCGAAGCGGCTCACTTCACCCGCCTGCAACCGCGCAAGACCGATCCTTACGCACGGATACGCGGACGGGCAGAGTGTTCGGCGTGCGGTTCGCATTTCTGTTCGGCGCTGGCGCTAGCTTTGGGGCAGGAGCGTTGCTTCCCGAGCCTCCCCCGCTGGGGGCTGACCTCTACATAGAACTGCGGAGTGCATTCCCGCAGCCCTGGTCGTGGGGCGGCCTTGCAGGCAGATACGACGAGCTGTTCCGGAGTGACTTCGAGTTGGGAATGGCCGCGGTATGGGAAGAGGGAGCGCTTGCTTGGGCGCGCGGGAACCAGTCGAACGTGAGACTGCTGATCGATATGGCCCGTTACTTCACGCAGTTCGAACCGGCGGCTGACGCAAGCGACCTCTATTCGAAGTTCGTGCGGCTCTTGGTCGATCTCCGTCTGGTGGGACGGGCGGGGATCGCGACGCTCAACTACGAATGTGTCCTCGAACTGGCATCTAACCGCCTTGGTCTTCCGTTTGCGTACTCGGCCGACGAACCAGCAGCGGGGCGGTTGCTGGTTTGGAAGCCGCACGGATCGTGCAACCTGCTTCCGGCCGTTTCGATCTGGAACTTCAACATTGTGATGACAGCTGGTGGCGACATCTTTGAGGGCGGCCTCCGCGTGCCCCCTCCCGAGCCCTCGGAAGTTCGCGCGGAGTACGACAGAGGCTTCGCACTACCCCCGGCCATGTCCCTGTTCGCACCCGGGAAGCCGACACCCGTAGCGAAGTCACTGGCTGCGGAAATCAGGGGACAATGGGCGAGCTGGGTGCGGCAGTGTGACTTCATCACAATTGTCGGAGCACGACCGCTTTTCGCCGACGCCCACGTCTGGGATCCAATCGTCGAGTCGCAGGGGCAGGTCTGGTACGTCGGCGGTGAGGGCGACTTCAGTGAACTCTCAGCAAAGGCTGCCGGACGTGCCGTGCACGTGGCGGAGCGATTCGACGCTGCGCTTGAACCGTTGGCGCGGAAGCTAGAAATACTCGCTTAGGCCCACACCGTCCGGCCGAGCCCCACATCACCGACCCATTCTTTGCCTACTGCCTTCGTTGGGGCACGTCCCAGAGCTAGGCCCCGTTGACCTTCGGGCTGAAGTCCCACGCCCAGTCAACGGCCGAGAGAGACAACGTCCGGCCATGCGTCTGTACGCACTCGTGGGAGGTCGGTGATCCGGAAGGACTCACCGCGCCAGTCCTGTTGCCGTGGCCAACGTCTGGGCGAAGTCTCGGTTCTCCGTCGGGGCGTCGGCCACGGATCTCACTAGCGCGTCTCCTCCATCGTCGTCTCGGTGAACAGCTCCGGGTGAGCCTTGACCACCGGGTGAGACACGGACAGCTGGTCGCCTTCGCGGACGATGTACTCGACGTCGCCCTTGCCGACCGTGCTGACGAACGAGGTGAGCGCGATCTTGGCTTTCTCTGCCATCACAGCACCTCGAGGTAGCGGAAGGCGTTAGGAGCGACCACGCCTGCGCCGACTCGCCGCTTGTTCGACCCGCGGTCGAACAAGGTCCGCAGCTCCCCGCCGGCTCCTCCGAGCCAGGGATTATGCGGACGCGATTCTTGCTACTGCACCTGCTGGGATGCGCACTTCCGGGACGCGCGCCTCGTCCTGAACGTCGAAACTGAAGTCAGCTCGAGCTGCAGTCCTGTATTCCTCAGGAGATCCGGCAAGAATTGCCTCGAATGCAGCGACTACCGATGTGTCAAACTGGCTTTCCACGGCTTGTGCGAGCCTTAGTCGTGCCACGCGCGACGGCATTGCATCACGATATGGGCGGTCAGATGTCATCGCATCGTACGCATCGGCCACTGCGATGATCCGCGATAGAAGCGGGATCTCTTCATCGGTAAGGCTGTCGGGATAGCCGAGTCCATCTACTCGCTCGTGATGATGGCGCACGATTCGCGCAATTTCGGCATAGTCGTCAACCTTCGTAAGAATCCGCTCTCCAATAGACGGGTGCTCCTCCATCTGTCGCCGCTCTTCCAGCGTAAGAGCCCCCGGCTTTTCAAGAAGGCCGGCGGGGAGCCCGACTTTTCCGATGTCATGAACAAGCCCACAGAGATGCACCAAGTTCTGTTCGCGTTCGGATAGCCCCATCCGGGCAGCGATGTCTCGCGAGTAGATAGCGACCGCCGCAGAGTGCCCAGCTGTGTATCGATCCCGGGCGTCCAGTGTTGCTACGAGGGCAGTCGCGAACGAAAGGCTCGCGCGCTCGAGGCGCGTATTGGCCTCTTCTAAGCTCGAAACTGCCTGACGCTGCTGCTGATAAAGGTGAATCAGCCTCTGCAGCGCGATTGCCGGGACCAAGAAAGCGCCGACGATCGCGACGGAGTAAAGCTGGTAGCCGTAGACGAGGAGCGCGACGATCGGCGTATAAAGCGGCGCGTATACGAAGATGAGCGGGCCGAGCGTGCGCAGAAGTGCCCAAGGTGAACCCGCCTGACGCACTGCTTGGGTGCCGAGGTTGAAAACCAAATCGGCGGCCATCTCTGCGACCGATGCGGCGAGGCAAGCCAAAAGGATCATTGCAAACGCAGTTCGTGCATTCGGGGAGACAACTGCCCCGGCCGCCAGTCCCGACGCCGCTGCCGTCAGGGTTCGAATGGGCAAATAAACGGCCCAGCGAAGATAAGGGCGGCGCAGGTCGCCGAGGCCGGCAAGCGCGCCGACCACCAACGCTGCGAACGGTCCGAAAGCGACAGCCGCAAAAACAAGAGGCAAGAACGCGACCGAGGCCTCGGTGTTGCGAGTTACCGGAACACTCTGCCGTTCGGCCACGGCAGCAAGGGCGGCAAGACCACCCACGATCCACAACGAGGGAAGTGGCCTTCCCGGCGCCAGAACGACCCCAGCAAGAATCGCAGCCGCCCAAAGTCCACCGGTCCAACCATAAATCGGCAGATTTGGCTGCCTTAGCCTCGCAAAGACTCTTGACTTGTCACCCAAAAGGGGTATACCTTGAAATCGCCGTCAGTCCCCTACAAATGGAGGGATTCACCGTGCGTCGTTCGGTGATCCGTTTGGCTTCTCGCGCAACCGTCGCGGGAAGCTTTAAGACCTGGTAAAGCTCGCGTAGCTTCTGTTTTCCACAACGTGTGAACATCCCCCTGTTGAGGGATTTCCACAAGGGAGGGGAAAACGGGGGACTACTGGGGCAGAGCTAGGTGGTCAGGCAATCAGGCCGCGTCGGAAGCCGACGGCGACTGCGTGTGCTCTGGAACGAGCCTGCAGCTTTGCGAGCAGGTGGCGGACGTGCGACTTCACCGTCTCCTCGCTCAGGAACAGACGGACTCCGATCTCGCGATTGACGAGGCCGTCGGAGATCAACTGCAGCACTTCGATCTCTCGCATCGTGGGCTCCTGCTCGAGCTCGCGGAGGGGGCCGGCGAAGGGAATGACCTCGGCGCTTCCGTTCTGACGCTTGGCAGCGACCGCATCGAAGCGGCGCTGGTGGTCCATGTATCGACTCAGGATCTCTTTGCGCTCAGCGGCGTCCATGTTGGGCCTATCGGCCGCATGGCTAAGCCGCTTTAGCGGGGGTTCTTACCCTGATCGAGGGATTGGCTTGGCCTCGACCTTTCCGGGCTCCTGGGGCCTTGCAGCCTCGTCCGCAGAGCCGGGGGTCTGGCTCTTCGAGACCCGAACCTGCTCCAGCGTCTCGCGATCGACGTTCAGCGGATGGTGGCAGGCGGCGAGGTGGCCACGGCCGTAATCCACGAGCGGCGGCTCGACCTCTTTGCAGATATCCGTCATGTATCGGCAGCGGGGATGGAAGCGGCAGCCGGAGGGCGGATTGATCGGGCTCGGCACGTCGCCCTGGAGGACGATCCGCTCGCGTTTGTGGGCCAGATCGGGATCCGGGATCGGGACGGCCGAGAGCAGCGCCTCGGTGTAGGGCATGATCGGTCGCTGGTAGAGATCCTCGGCCGGCGAGACCTCGACGAGCTTCCCCAGGTACATGACAGCGATCCGATCGCTGACGTGGCGGACGACCCCGAGGTCGTGGGCGATGAAGATGTAGGTGAGCGAGAGCTCCTTCTGGAGATCGTCCAGCAGGTTCAGCATCTGCGACTGGATCGAGACATCGAGGGCCGAGACCGGCTCGTCCGCGACGACCAGCTTCGGATTCAGGGCCAGGGCACGCGCGACGCCGATGCGCTGCCGCTGCCCGCCCGAGAACTCGTGGGGAAAGCGGTTGTAGTGCTCAGGGGAGAGGCCGACCGTCTCGAGCAGCTCCTGCACCCGCTGGCGGCGCTTGGACTTGTCGTACCCGTGGATCTTGAGGGGCGTGCCGATGATCGAGCCGACCCGCTTGCGCGGGTTCAGGCTCGCGTAGGGATCCTGGAAGATCATCTGCATGTCCCGCCGCAGGGGCCGGAGCGACCTGGTGCGGAGCTTCGATATGTCCCTGCCCTCGAAGATGACCGAGCCCTCTGTCGGCTCGAGCAGCCTGACGATCGTTCGGCCGAGCGTCGACTTGCCGCAGCCGGACTCGCCGACGAGGCCGATCGTCTCCCCCGCGCGCACGGCGAAGGTCACGTCGTCGACGGCATGGACTCTCCCGACCTCGCGCTGAAGCAAGCCCTTCCTGATCGGGAAGTACTTCTTGACGTGGTTGACCTCGAGCAGGGGTTCGCTGCCGTTGCCGCGCCCGCTCACTAAGCGGCCTCCTCCGTGCCGGCGAGCGTGGGCACGCGCAGGCTGCGCTTCTGGTCCACCGTCAGCCAGCAGCGGTCGAGGTGGCCGGGCTCCTCGACCCGGTTCTCGAGCCGCGGCTCCTCCATGCACTTGTCGAACGCGTGCGGGCAGCGGGGCCGGAACTTGCAGCCGGCCGGCGCGTTGATCAGCGAGGGCGGCGTGCCCTTGATCGAGTGCAGCCGCTCCTGCTTCGGCCCGTCGAGCCGCGGGATCGAGCCGAGGAGGCCCCACGTGTACGGGTGCTGCGGATCGTAGAACAGCTTGCGCGTGTCCGCGCGCTCGACGACCCGGCCGGCGTACATGACGACGATCTCGTCCGCGACGTCGGCGACGACGCCGAGGTCGTGCGTGATCAGGATCACCGCCGAGTTGAACTCGTCCTTGAGGCGGTCGATCAGCTCGATGATCTGCGCCTGGATCGTCACGTCGAGCGCCGTGGTCGGCTCGTCCGCGATCAGGACGTCGGGGTTGCAGGCCAGCGCCATCGCGATCATCGCCCGCTGGCGCATTCCGCCGGAGAACTCGTGCGGGTAGTTGTCGACGCGCGACTCGGCGTTCGGGATCCCGACCTGCTTGAGTAGCTCGACGGAGCGCTGCTTGGCGACATGCTTGTCGGCGCGCTCGTGGATCTGGATCGCCTCGCTGATCTGCGCCCCGATCGTGTACACGGGGTTCAGCGACGTCATCGGATCCTGGAAGATCATGGACATCTCGTTCCCGCGCACGTCCTGGAGCTCGCCCTCGTTCATCTTCAGCACGTCGCGGCCCTTGTAGAGCACCTCGCCCTCGAAGCGCGTGTTCGTGTCGCGCGTGAGGCCGAGGAGGGTCATCGCGGTGACGCTCTTGCCCGAGCCCGACTCGCCCACGATCCCGAGCACCTGTCCTCGCGCCAGCTCGAAGCTGACGCTGTCGACGGCCTTGACGAGCCCATCCTCGGTGGCGAACTGGACCTTCAGGTCCTTGACCTCGATCAGTCGCTCCGCCATCTAGGTGGGCCTGATCCTCGGGTCGAGCCACGCGTAGAGGAGATCGACGACCACGCTGAAGAGGACGATGAAGAACGTCGCGTAGATCGTCACGCCCATGATCGGCGGCAGGTCGAGGCTCTGGACGGAGTCGGCGGCGTACTGTCCGACGCCCCTGAGGTTGAAGACGGTCTCCGTGAGGATCGCGCTGCCGCCGATCACGGCGGCGAAGTCGAGGCCGAAGAGCGTGACGATCGGGATCAGCGAATTGCGGAGCACGTGCTTGACGAGGACACGTCTCGGAGCCAGTCCTTTGGCCCTGGCCGTGCGGACGAAATCCTCGTTGATCGTGTCGAGGATGTTCGAGCGCAGGACGCGGCCGTAGAAGCCGATGAAGAGCACCGCGAGCACGGTCCAGGGCATCAGCAGATGGACGAACCACTGCCACGGGTTCGTGGTCAGCGGCACGTACTCGCCGTCCGGAAAGACCGAGAACGGGTGACCTTGGGCGAACAGGTACCGGGCGATCAGCCCGAGCCAGAAGACAGGCATCGAGATCCCGATCAGGGCGAGCACGGTGATCACGCGGTCGGATAACCGCCCGGCGGTCACTGCGGAGATGACGCCTACGAGGATCCCGAATCCGAGCCAGATGATGCCGGCGCCGATCGTGAGCGAGAGCGTCGCGGGGATCCCGCGCTTGATCTCCGTGACGACGTTCAACTGGCTCGAATAGGACTTGAGCGTGCCGCTGAAGAGCGACTGCATCATCGCCCAGTACTGTGAGTAGAACGGATCGTTCAGATGCAGCTTCTGGCGGATGTCGGCGATGTTCTGATCCGTGGCGAGCCTGCCGGCGATGCGCGGCGCCGGATCGCCGCCCGGGATCTTCACGAAGATCAGGTATGTGATGAAGCTGACGGCGACGAGCACGAGGAACGCGCCGATCAGCCGTCTGATCAGAAACGCCAGCATCAGTGCTCCATCCTCACCTTCGCGCGCGGGTCGAGCGCGTCACGAAGCCCGTCGCCGAAGATGTTCAGCGCGAGCACAGTGAGCACGATCGCGATGCCGGGGATGATCGCCAGCCACGGCGCCGTCTGGATGCGATCCTGGCCGTCGGCGATCAGCGTCCCCCAGGACGGGCTCGGCGGCTGGACGCCCGCGCCCAGGAACGAGAGCCCGGCTTCGGTGAGGATGTTGTTCGCGATGATCAACGCGAAGAAGACGAGCACCGACGAGGCGATGTTCGGGAGCAACTCGGTGAACATGACGCGAATTCCACCCGCGCCCTGGGCGGTTGCAGCCTCGACGAACTCCTTCTCGCGCAACGAGAGGATCTGCCCGCGCAATGGTCTCCCGATGTAGGGGATCAGCACGTAAGAGATGACGAGCGTCGGGATCCACAGGCTGCCGCTGGCGATGTTGATGCCAAAGTGGTGGAAGCCGTTGATCGAGAGCGCAGTGCCGAGCGCGATCGCCAACAGCAGTACCGGGAAGGCCCAGATGAGATCGAAGAAACGGGAGATGATCCAGTCGGCCCAGCCACCGTAATAACCGGCGATCAAGGCGAGCACGAGGGCGAACAGCGTGCAGATCAGCGCCGAGCCGATGCCGACCTTCAAGGAGTTGATCCCGCCGTAGAGCAGCCGGACGGCCACGTCGCGGCCCTGCGTGTCCGCGCCCAGGACGTACTTGCCGCCCGCGTGCCAGAGCTGGGGCCCGACCGGGATCCCTCCGGCCTTGAACACGCCGCCGGTGAAGCCGCCCTTCGAGACGATCTGGACTTGCTTGCCGTCCCGCACGAAGCTTTCGCCGAGGTGGTTGTCGTTCGGGCCCGTCTTCGCGATGTGATGTGCGTATGGCCCGGCAAGCGAGCACGCGATCACGATCAGGACGAAGAGCGCCAGGAACCCGAGTGCGACGTAATTGCGGCGGAGACGGCGCCACGCAAGTAGCCAAGGGCTCTTGCCCTCGATCGCTCCCCCCTCGTCGGCGGCGAGCGCCGCAGCCGGGTCGAGCGAAAAATCGGTCGTCGATTCCGTCGCCACGTGCTTGCTTCTTCCTTCCCTCGAGCCGACAGCCGAATCCAGGGAGAGGGCCCCTGGCGAAGGGGCCCTCTTCAGCTGGAATTCGTCTCTATTTCATGCAGCTCAGGCCGAAGTCCCAGTAGGACACGACGCCGAACACGTAACAGCTCATATCGATCTTCGGGCCGAAGAAGTCCGTGGAGGACTTGTTCATGTACGGGATCGTCGTCGCGTAGGTCGCCATGAGATCGCGGTCGACCTTCGCCCAGCGGTCGTTGATCGCAGGCGTGATGGCCGTGATCTTCTTGAGTGCCTCGATCTCCTTGTCGACGGACGCCACCTTGACGTTCCCGACGTTGTTGTTGTGCGTCTTCGTGATCCGGTCACCGTTGAGCAGGACGTCGAACCAGTCGAGCGGGTGCGGGTAGTCCTGGTACCAGTCGGTGAACATCGCGCCTGCCTTCGTGGCCTGGTTTCCGATGGTCTGGAAGTAGACCTGATGCGTCAGCAGGTGCAGCTTCGTCTTGTAGCCGATCTTCGTCAGCTGGTTGGCGAGGTACTCGGTCGTCGACTTCGACGGATCCTCGTTCGGACCGTAGACATCGACGTTCGCACCCGCCGTCCCGGACTGCTGGACGAGCTGCTTCGCCTTCGCAAGGTCGAAGGACCACGCATCGATCTTCTTGTACTGCGGATACCCCGGCGGCAGGAAGTTCTGCGTCGGCCGGCCGAGGCCGCCGTAGATGCCGGAGATGATCGCGTTCGGATCGATCGCCATCTGAGCCGCCTTCCGCGCCTTGATGTTGTCGAACGGCGGGATGGCGTTGTTCAACGCGAAGTAGTACGTATTGGCGTTGGTGTAGATCTTCAGCTGATCCTTGTACTTCGACTGCGCTTCGGGGAGACGGTCGTTCGGGATCGGCTGGAAGTCGTAGTCGGACTTACCGCTCACGACCTGCTGGTACGCCGCGACCGGGTCGGTGATGATCTTGCCGACGACCTTGTCGGGGTTACCGGACGGCATTGTCGGAATCTGGTTGTTGTAGTTCGGATTCCGGACGAGCGTGAAGCTCCGGCTCGGCGTGTAGGCCTGGACCATGTACGGCCCAGTCGCCGGAATCGGCTTCGTCGACTGGTCGCTTGCAGGCGTGCCGGTCGGAACGACGTTCGCGAACTCCGTCGCGAGGATGTACAGGAAGTCGCCTCGCGGCTGGTCGAGCTGGATCTCGATCGTCCCGGCGGAGTCGTCGGTGATGATTCCCGAGATGTGACCCTTCTTGGTGGTGGCGAACCCCTTGGGGCCGCTCACGCCCTTGATGTCGGTGAAGAAGCCGACACCCGGTGAGTCCATCTTGAAGTCTCGTTCGATCGTGTACCTGAAGTCGCTCGCCTTCACGGCGGTGCCGTTGGAGTACTTGAGCCCGCTGCGCAGGGTGAACTTGAAGTTCGTCCCGTCCGCCGACACCGTCGGCATGGCCTTGGCGAGATACGGCACGAGCGTCGCGCCGCCGGGCCCGTTCTCGTGCCTGTAGCCCACGAGGCCGGTCCAGACGTAGTTGGTCAACTGGTAGGCAGCGACCGTGTAATAGAGGGCCGGATCCATGTAGTCCGGCGCATCCCAGACCACCCGTAGGAGCGGATAGGTCTTGCCGCTGTTGCTGCCGCCCGTGGTGCCACTCGAAGACTTGCTGCCGCCGCAGCCGGCGGCCAAGACGGCAAGCGCCGCCACGAGCGCGACCATGCCGAGCGGCCTAAGCATCTTTGATCTGCTTGTCACTATCGAACTCCTCCCGTTTGACCTGCCACGGCGGCCATGGACCCCTGGCCCGCGCGCGGATCGCTGATTCTTACAGACGTCTTTCCGGCTTTGCCGTTAGTACGTAAGGGATTCAGAACCGGATCAGCCGGCGACGCAGCGCCCGTAGGTCGTCCGGTTCGACCTCCTCGACGACCCCGTCGACCCCTTCCCGCTCGGCCGAGTGGAGGATGCGGCCGTCGCCTAGCCAGAAGGCGATGTGCGTCGCCTCGTCGCCACCGTAGGTGATCAGGTCGCCGGGCTCGAGCTCGTTCTCGGCGACCGAGGTGCCCGCGGCCTCCTGCTGGTCCGCATCGCGGGGAACGAGACGTCCGAGCCAGCGATACGCAATGTGGACCAAGCCCGAGCAGTCGATACCGCGCTCGGTCATGCCACCCCAGAGATACGGCGTGCCCAGATAGCGCCGCGCCTGCTCGACGGCGTCGCCCTCGGTTCCGGCGATCTCCGCCTCGTGGACCCAGCCGAAATAGTCGTACGCGGTCTTGATGCGGGCCCAGCCGTCGCGGAGCCCCTCCACGGCGACGGGCTCGCCGCGCAGGAGCTCCGTCACGCGCTCGGCGTCGTCACGCGGCTCGGCGCGCACGGCGGCGATGTCGACCGAGCAGAGCACGTCCATGCGGAGTTAGATCGTGCCTTCTGCCAGGAGCTTGCGGAACGCTTTGTACTGGCCGAGCTTCCCGACCGTCACAAGCGTGTCGCCCTTTAGGACCACGTCGGAGGGCTGGGCGCCGGCAACCGGCTCCGGCTCCCGCAGGATCGCGATCACCGTGATGCCCGTCTTTGCGCGGAACCCGCACTCGGCCAGTGTCTTCCCGATCAGCGGGCTGTCCTCGGGGACGGGAACCCATTCGATCGTCAGTTCGCCGAGCGCCAGCTCGAGCTCCTCGACGATCTTCGGCCGCTCGTAAGCGCCTCCGATGACCGCGCCGAGCTGGCGCGCCTCGTCGTCGTCGAGGCGGATCACCTCTGACGGTTCGTCGTCATGGTCGTGACGGAAGAAGTAGATCTCGCGCACGCCGTCGTTGTGCAGGACGATCGCGAGCCTGCCGCCTTCCGAGGTACGGAAGCCGTACTTGACTCCGATGCCCGGCAGTCGGGTTTCTCTCAGCTCTACAGGCACTTAGCGCTCCTCGCTCACCAGTTTAGGGGCTGGAAATAGACGACGGCCGATCCACTTCGACTCCTTCATCAGCACCACGCCGACCGTCGCCGTCGCGAGCACATAGAGACCGGCGAACGCGGTCAGATCGGACTGCACGGCCTCACTCAAGCGCGAGTTGCCGGCCGCGACCTGCGCGAGGATGATCGTGAACTCGCCGTGCGCGATCAAGGCAACGCCGGCATTGAAGCTCTGCCTCCGAGTGAAGCCGCCGACGCGGCCGGCGAAGTAACCGGCAGCGGTCTTGCCGAGAATTGTGAGCGGGACCGCCAGCGCGAGCAGCCAGCCGAGCCGACCGAGCGCGCCGACGTCGATCGAGAGGCCGAAGACGAAGAAGAACAACGCCGCAAAGACGTCGCGGAAGCTGAAGAAGCGTTCTTCGATCTCCTCACGCACGCTCGTCTCCGAAAGCACCACTCCGGCCATCAGGGCGCCGATTGCCTCTGACAGGCCGAGCTCTTTCGCCAGGGCAGCCATCCCGACGAGGATGCCGACGATGACGAGCAGGAAGAACTCGCGCGGGAGCCAATCGAGCAGCCTGTCGAGTGGCTTGGAGAGCCATCGTGACGCCGCGAGCGAGATGCCGATGAATGCGATCGCCTTGCCAACCGTTCCGAGCGTCGAGGCGGTCGTGCCGCCGCCTGTCGCCGCGAAACCGAGGACGAACGCGATCGCGAGATCCTCGAACAACAAGATCGCGAGCACGAGGTCCGTCTCCTCGTCGGCGAGCCGGCGAAAGTCGATCAGCCCCTTCACGGTGATCGCACTCGACGACACGTAGACGGCCGCCGCCAGGATGAGCGCGCCGAAGCTCAGCCCGAAAGCTGCGAGCCCGACCACGAGCCCGACCGCAGCGTTCGTCAGGAGGTCGAGGGTACCGCCGAGCCCGACGTGGCGGCCGGTGCGACTCAGCCGGCCGAGGCTGAACTCGAGCCCGAGGAAGAACAGCAGGAAGACGAGCCCGAGCTCGGCCACGAATTCGGTGACGTCGGAGGGAGTGATCAGGCTCGTCAGGTGCGGCTCGTGTGGTCCCAGCAGGAGCCCGCTGAGCAGGTAGGCGGGTATGGCCGACACGCCCAGCCGGTGGGCGGCCAGGCCGAGGCCTGCGAGGAGAAAGACGGTCAGGGCGAGCTGGGACAGCGTCATTTTCGCCGCGATCGTTGCAGACGAACGTATGTTCGCCTAGGCTTTCGCCATGCAACTTCGGCTGGATGCGGCCGACCGGCTCGTCGAGCTGGTCGAGGAGCGGCGTGGGCCGGTCTACGCCGAGGAGGCGGCGCGACGGCTGTTCGCACTCCGGCACGCCCCCGTCGGGCTCGCCCGCAGCCTGCTCGAGGAGGTGGTCGGCGACGACATCCGCCTGGCCTGGCGTGGCGACTCGGTCGGGCTCGCCGATCCTCCGGGCGCAGACGTCCTGCTCGAGGAAGCGACCTTCGTCGTCGTGGATCTCGAGACGACGGGGCTGCGACCCGGGACCTCGCGCATCTGCGAGATCGGCGCCGTGCGTGTGCGCGAGTTCGAGCTCGCGGAGGAGTTCGAGCTACTGGTCGATCCCGGCGTCCCGCTCGGGGCTGCGATCAGCGCCCTCACGGGCTTGCAAGACGCAGAGCTCCGCGGACAGCCGCACCCGGGCATCGCAGTGCGACGCTTCCTCGAGTTCGCGGGCGACGCGGTGCTCGTCGCGCACAACGCACGTTTCGACCTCGGGTTCATCGACCGCGAGACGGAGCGGCTGACGGGTGGACGGCTGGCCGGCCCGGTGGTGGACACGGTTGGGCTCGCACGACGTCTCCTGGCCGGACGAACACGCCGCGCAGGCCTCGGGTCGCTCGCGCAGTTCTTCGGCACAGCGGCGCGCCCGTGTCATCGCGCGCTACCGGACGCTCAGGCGACCGCCGAGATCCTCGTGCAGCTGATCGGGCTTGCGCAGGAACGCGGCGCCCGCACCGTCGCGGATCTCGTCGACCTGGCCGCGCCGCGAGTACGCAAGGTGTACGCGAAGCGAACGCTCGCGTTCGGGGCGCCGACGTCGCCCGGCGTCTACCTCTTCCGTGATCGCCACGATGAGGTGCTGTACGTCGGACGCGCGCGTGACCTGCGGGCGCGTCTTCGCTCGTACTTCCGGTCGGATCGGCAGCGGCCCGCCGTCGAGGCGGCGCTGTTCGCGCTCGACCGAATCGAGTGGCGTGCGACCGGTTCCGAGGTCGAGGCTGCGCTCGAGGAATTGCGGCTGCTCCGGGAACTGCGGCCGGTCGCCAACGCGCGCAACGCGAGGCCCGACCGCTACGTGTATCTCCGCCGCCGGGGCGACACGCTCGTCTGCACACAGACACCGACGCGACTCGGCCCGATCCGCAGCCGCACACGTGCGCGACTGGCATGCCGCGCGCTCGACGGAGCGTCCGCCGAGGAGCTCGAGCGTCCCGAGCTCGCGCTGCCGCGCTTACGCGCTCGTCTGCGTCACCTTGCCGACTGCCGTCGGTTCGAGGACGCCGCCCGTCTGCGCGACCGGATCGGCGCGCTCGAGCAGATCGTCGGATCTCTTCACCGCCTGGAGCGGTTGCGCAACGCACGCTGCTGCCTGATCGTCCCTGCGATCGAGCCTGGTTTCGCACGGGCGATCTTCGTCGCGGGCGGACGGGTTGCCGCTGTTCGCACGCTCCCGCGCGGTGAAGGGGGCCGCCTCGAAGTCGACGCCGGTCTGGCCGAGACGAACTGCGGGACACCGGACCACCTCGCGGCCGACGACCTCGATGCGCTGCTCGTGATCGGAACGTTCCTGCGCCGCCCGCCCCCCGAACTGCGGGTCGCGCCGCTCGAGGCGAAGGAGATCCTCAGACTGGCGGCGGCTCTGCCACCGGCTCTAGACGGGGAGACTCGAGCACGGCCTCGCGCTCGTGCGGCTTGATGCGGCCCTCCTTGATCTCCTCCGCCCAGTGACAGGCAACTTCGTGGCCGGTCGAGAACTTGCGCAACAGCGGGACCTCCTCGCGACAGCGCGTCGGCTGCACGAACGGACAGCGCGTGTGGAAGCGGCAGGCGGCCGGCGGGTTCGCGGGGCTGGGCAGATCGCCGGCAAGCAGGATCGCCTCGCGCTCGCGCTCGACGACCGGGTCGGGGATCGGCACCGCCGACAGCAACGAGATCGTGTACGGATGCAACGGGTTCTCGTAGAGCTCGGCCGCCGACGACACTTCGACGATCCAGCCGAGATACATGACCGCGATGCGATCGGAGATGTGACGCACGACCGCGAGATCGTGTGCGATGAAGAGGTAGGTGAGGTCGAACTCCTCCTGCAGCTGCTCGAGCAGGTTGATGATCTGGGCCTGGATCGAAACGTCGAGCGCCGAGACCGGCTCGTCCGCGACGACGAAGTCGGGATTGAGTGCGATCGCGCGCGCCAAGCCGATGCGCTGGCGCTGGCCGCCCGAGAACTCGTGCGGGTAGCGGCCCGCCGCATCGGAAGGTAGACCCACGATCTTCAGCAGGTCGCGAACCCGCCCGCCCGCCTCTCGTCGATTCGCCAGACCGTGGGTCCGGAGCGGCTCACCGACGATGCGTCCCACACTGTGGCGCGGATTGAGCGACGCGTACGGATCCTGGAAGACCATCTGCATGCGACGGCGCAGCGGCCGCAACTCGTTCTCGCCCAACCGGGAGATGTCGCGACCCTCGAACAGGATGCGTCCGGCGGTCGGCTTGTAGAGCCGGAGGATCGTTCGTCCGACCGTCGATTTGCCACACCCGGACTCGCCCACGAGCCCAACAGTCTCGCCCCGGCTGATCTTCAACGAGACATCGTCGACCGCACGGATGTCGCCGACGTGGCGGTCGAGGATGACGCCGCTCTTGATCGGGAAGTAGACCTTGAGATGCTCGAGCTCGACGAGCGGCTCGCCGCCGATGCTCATTACACTGCCGCCGCTTCGCGGGTGCGATCCCATTCGTCGAGCGCGACCGGGTTGAAGCAGGCCACCTTGTGCCCCGGCTCGATCTCGACGAGTTGCGGCACCTCCCGGCTCGAGAGGTCGACCTCATAGCGGCAGCGCGGCTGAAACGGACATGCCGACGGGGCGTGAAGCATGTTCGGAGGCGAGCCCTCGATCGGATGCAGCCGCGCGCGCCGACCCAGGTCGAGGCGCGGCACGCTCTGGAGGAGGCCGAGCGTGTAGGGGTGGCGCGGCGCACCGAAGAGCTGCTCGGCTGAGCCCGTCTCCATGAACATGCCCGCGTACATCACGTTCACGCGTTCGCACATGCCCGCAACGACGCCGAGGTCGTGGGTGATGAGGATCAGGGCTGCGTCTTCCTCCGCGACCAACTCGCGCAGGAGGTCGAGAATCTGCGCCTGGATGGTGACGTCGAGTGCTGTCGTCGGCTCGTCGGCGATCATGAGCTTCGGCTCGCAGGCGAGCGCCATTGCGATCATCGCGCGCTGCCGCATCCCGCCGGAGAACTGGTGCGGGTAATCGCGTAGCCGTGCCTTCGCGCTCGGGATCCCGACGCGGTCGATCAACTCGGCGGCGCGGGCTTCCGCCTCCTTGCGATTCATGTCGAAGTGCGTCTCGAGCGTCTCCCGGATCTGCCGGCCGATCGTCAGCACCGGGTTGAGCGACGTCATCGGGTCCTGGAAGATCATCGCGATCTCGCGTCCCCGGATCCCTCGCAGCGCGCGGTCCTTCAGCCTGATCAGGTCGCGTCCCTCGAACAGCGCACGCCCCGACCGGACGCGGCCGTTTCCCGCGAGCAGTCCGAGGATCGCGAGCGAGGTCACGCTCTTGCCGCAACCCGACTCCCCCACGATGCCGAGCGTTTCGCCTGGAGCGATCGCAAACGAGATCCCGTTCACCGCGTACACGGTGCCGCGCCGCGTCGAGAACTCGACGCGCAGGTCCTCGACCTCGAGGAGCGGCGCGTTAGCGGTCACGCAGCTTCGGGTCGAGCGCTTCGCGCAGTCCGTCGCCGATCAGGTTGAAGCCGAGGACCGAGAGGACGATCGCGACGCCCGGGATGATCGCCAGGAACGGGGCCGCCTGCAGGTAGTCGTTCACGTCGGTGAGCATCGTCCCCCATTCCGGCGTCGCCGGGTCCTGGGGACCGAGCCCGAGAAAGCCGAGGCCGGCCACATCGATGATCGCGGTCGCCATCGCGAGCGTCCCCTGCACGATCACAGGCGAGATCGAATTCGGGAGGATGTGCGAGAACAGGATCACGCGCCGTTTGACGCCCACAGCCCGCGCGGCGAGCACGAAGTCGTTCTCCTTCTGAGCCAGCACCGACCCGCGGAGCAGGCGCGCGAAGATGGGGATGTTGACGACGCCGATCGCAACCATGATCTGGTAGAGACCCGGCCCGAGCAACGCCACGATCCCGATCGCGAACAGAAGGCCGGGGATCGCGAGCATGACGTCCATGCAGCGCATGATCACGCTCTCGAGCACACCGCCGATGTAGCCGGCGACCGATCCGAGCACAAGCCCGACCGCAAGGCCGATCGTGACGGAGACCACGCCGATCAGGAGCGAGAAGCGCGCGCCGTACAGGATCCGCGTGAAGACGTCGCGGCCGAGAAGGTCGACGCCGAGGAGATGGTGCAGCGACGGGCCGGGCGGGATGCCACCTGCCTTGAGCAGCGACAGGTTCTGATCGAGCGGCCCGTACGGCGCGATCAGGGGCGCGAAGATCGCCGCGATCACGAACAGCAGCACCAGCACCGCTCCCCCGATCGCAGTCGGATTCCGGATCAGCCTGTACCAGGCCTCGCTCCAGAGCCCGCCCGTCGGCGACTCGAGCGAGAGCTCGGCAGCTTCGAGCTCGGCGACGCTCATCGGCCGACCTCTGGCCGATGAGCCGTGGAAGGGGCGAAGGGGGAAACCGGGAGGTTTCCCCTCTTGCTCTCCTCGGCCCACGCGGCGATCTCAGCGGCGCGGGGGCCGAGGCGACACCTAAAGAAGGGAGCTCGTGAGGGAAACATGGTTTCCCTCACGGGAGCGAGCCGAAGGCGAGCGACGCTCATGAATACCTGATCCGCGGGTTGATGATCGCGTACGAGATGTCCACGATCAGGTTGACGAAAACGAAGACGAGCGCAAGGAACAGGATCCCGCCCTGTAACACCGGGTAGTCACGGTTGAAGATCGCGTCGCGCAGCCACGAGCCCATGCCGGGGAACGCGAACACCGTCTCGGTCAGCACCGCGCCCGAGAGCAGCAGCCCGGTCTGAAGGCCGATGATCGTCGACACCGGCAGTAGCGCGTTGCGGAGGATGTGACGGCGGTCGACGGTCATCGGCGCCAGCCCTTTCGCGCGCGCCGTGCGCACATAGTCCTCGTTCTGCACGTCAAGGACGGCAGCACGCGTGATGCGCGTGATGACGGCGAGCGGAATCGAGCCGAGTGCGATGGCGGGCAGGATGAGGTGCTTGATGACGTCCCAGAGGGTCGACCAGTCGCGGGTGATGATCGCGTCGAGGACATAGAAGTTCGTCGGGTGCTTCACGTTCGCGGTGACGTCGATGCGGCCGACGCTGGGTAAGAGGTGCCACCTCACCGCGAACAGGTACTTGAGGATGATCGCGAGAAAGAAGATCGGGATCGAGATCCCGAGTAACGAGCCGACCAGGGTGAACTGGTCGAAGAGCTTCCCGTGCCGCTTCGCCGCGAAGAAGCCGAGCGGGATGCCGAAGACGACTGCGAAGATCATCGCTGCGACCGCCAGCTCGATCGTCGCGGGGAATTTCAGCCGGATCTCCGACCACACCTCTCGGTGCGAGGCGACGCTGACCCCGAGGTCGCGATCGACCGCGGTCGTCTTCAGGTACGTGGCGTACTGCTGCCAGATCGGCTTGTTGAGGCCGTACTTCTCGCGGTAGGACTGGACGAGCGCCGGAGTCGCGCGCTCCCCGAGGAGCGCCTCCGCCGGGCTTCCCGGCAGGGCCCTGATCCAGAAGAAGATGAGCAGCGAGACCCCGACGAGGATCGGGATCAGGAGCAGCAGCCGGCGGACGATGTAGCGAAGCATTTCAGTCGTCCGCCGGCGTTCTGCTCAGTTCCTACTGTCCTCCGATGGAAACGCCTTCGAATGGATCCGTTCCGACGGGGCTCGGGACATAGCCCTTGACCGTCTTCTCGAATCCAAGCGCCGGACGCGAATGCGCGTACGGCACGGCAGGGAGGTACTTCATGATCAGGATGTTCGCCTGCTTGTAGAGCGCGATGCGCTTTGCGAGGCTCTTCTCCCTTTCAGCCTTCGCGAGAACGTTGAAGATGGCAGGGTTGCGGAACCCGAACTGCGGGCTGTACGTCTGGAAGAACGTGCCCAGGAAGTTGTCCGGGTCACCGAAATCGCCCGTCCAACCGATCATGTTCAGGTCGCCGGCCGTGCCGTCGTTGACGTGCTTGACGTAGTCCGGCCGCCACGGTGCGCTGTGCGCCGTGACGCTGAAGCCCGAGTTCTCGAGGCTCGCGGCGAAGGCTTCGAAGTTCCGCTTCGGGTCGGGCATGTACGGCCGTGAGACCCCGGTCGGATACCAGAAGTCGATCTTGCACGGCACGTGGCAGCTCGACGAGTTGAGCAGCTCTTTCGCCTTCGTCGGGTTGTACGGGTACTGCGTGACCTTGTTCGACCACCCGAACAACTGGGGCGGCTGGAACTCCCTCGCGACCTGCCCTCGGCCGGAGTAGAACGACTTGACGACCGACGCGCGGTCAAGTCCGTAGGCGACCGCCTGGCGGACCTTGATGTCGTTCATCGGAGAGCCCGTGCCCTGGTGGATCGTCACGTAGGCGACGTTGAACGCCGGCCTGTTCAGGACCTTGAGCTTCGAGTTCGACTGGATCGTGCCGATGTGCTCCGGCGCGACGAGGTCGTAGCCCTGTACCTCACCGGTCTGCAGAGCCTGCAGACGGGCCGAGTTGTTGGCGATCGGCCGGATGATCAGCGTCTTGATCTTCGGCTTCGGGCCCCAGTACGTCGGGTTCGCGGCGAGGACGACCTTCTCGCCCACCGTCCACGACACGAACTTGAAAGGCCCGGTGCCGGTCGGATGGCTGAAAGCGTATGACCCGGTCGGATAGAACGTGCCGTTACGCAGCTCGCCGCTGTCCGCCCCGTACTTCTTCAGCGCGGTCGGGCTCTGGATCCCGAACGACGAGATCACCTGACCCGGCAGAAACGGACCTGATGGGGTGCGTAGGTGGATCGTGACGGAGTACTTCCCGTGCGCGGTGCACCCGGTGTAGAGACTCGGCGACAGGTCGGCGCTGGCGTTGTGCTTGAAGCCCCCGAACACCGTCTGCCAGTAATACGTGGCAGAGGCGTCCTGGAACGCGCCGGTGAAGTTGTACTGCCGGTTGTAGTTGTAACAAACGGCTGCCGCATTGAACGGCGTGCCGTCGTGGAACTTCACGCCCTGACGCAGCGAGAACGTCCAGTCCTTCGCGTTCTTCGAGGTCCAACTCTTCGCCAGCGCCGGCTGGATCAAGGTCGTGCCCGGCTTCAGCTTGACGAGGCTCTCGAAGATCTGCTCGGTGACACGAAACGACTCACCGTCCGAAACCAGCGCCGGATCCAGGTACGTGGGATCCGCCGCGCCGGCAAAGACCATCGTTGTTGCTTTCGAGGCTCCGCCTGCCGTGCTCGCGACAACCAATACGCAAACCGCCGCGAGCGGCAAGGCCAGCCTTCTCAAATTCCCCCTCAACAGAACTCCTTTCGTCGTCCCGCCCTTCGGGCGGACGCACAATTATGAACGGAAGGTTAAGCCTTCCTCAACCTAAGACGCTTTTGCCTCGAAAACGATGGAAGTAGCGCCGGAAAATCCGGCCGCCGCTGCGCGGCGCCCATGATGATTTTCCGGCGATCGGCTACCGGAGAGCGTTTGCGGCGGAGCCGGGCAAAGCCCGTCTCCGCGGCGAGTAATCGCTCTTCCGCCGCAGGGGTGGGCTCTGCCCGCCCCTGCTCACATCGGCTCGCCGACAGCAGACCGGCGCGAAATCATCATGGCCCGCAAAGCGGGCCGGATTTCGCGCCGTATCGATTGAGGGCGGCCCGTAGGCCGCCCTCAGGTCCGATCAGATAACGCCGCCGCTAGGCGGCGAGAGAGATCAGATCTCGTAGCGCCGAAAGCCGGGCGAGAGCCTGGCCCTCGAGCTGCCGGACGCGCTCGCGCGTCAGATCGAGCTCGTGCCCGATCGCCTCGAGCGTCCAGGGCTCGCCCTCGAAGCCAAAGCGGAGCTCCAGGATGCGGCGCTCGCGCTCGGGCAGGGCGTCGAGTGCCCGCCGGACGCCCTGGCGCCGGAGCGATTCCTCGGCCTCGTCGAACGGATCCGCGGCCTCGCGATCGGCGAAGAGGTCTCCGAGCTCGCCCTCGTCGTCCGCACCGACCGTCTGGTTCAGCGAAACGGACGCCTGTGCAGCGCCGAGCGCCTCGTCGACATGCTGGATCGGAAGGCCGGTCGCCTCGGCGAGCTCGTCCTTCGTCGCCTCGCGGCCCAGCTCAACCTCGAGCCGGCGAGCCGCCCGCGACAGCTTCTGCTGGCGCTCGACGACGTGAACGGGCACGCGGATCGTCCGGGCGTGATTCGCCACGGCGCGCTGCACCGACTGGCGGATCCACCAGGTCGCGTACGTCGAGAACTTGTAACCACGTCGCCAGTCGAACTTCTCGACGGCGCGGTTCAGGCCGAGCGTGCCCTCCTGGATCAGGTCCAGGAAGGGGACGCCGAGGCCCCGATAGCCCTTGGCGATGGAAACGACCAGGCGGAGGTTCGATTCGATCATGCGTCTCTTGGCGGTGGGGTCGCCACGCTCGATCGCCTTGGCGAGGGTGACCTCTTCCGCGGCGGTCAGCAGCTTGTGGCGGCCGACGTCGGCCAGAAAGAGCTGAAGGCTGTCTGCGGAGCCCGAGAGGACATGCGGCTCCGGCTTGACGGGCTTCTCTTCCTTTTCGACCTTCGCCTCGGCTTCTGGCTGGCGGATATCGAGCCCGATCCGCTCGAGCTCGCGGGTCAGTTCCTCGACCTCGGCCTCGTTGAGATCGTGCTCGAGGGCAAACGCCTCGAGCTCTGCAGCCTCGAGGTGCCCACGCTCTTCAGCGCCCTCGACGAGCGCCTTGGCCTGGTCAGAATCAAGCAGTTCGTGCAGCTGATTTTGTGTCAAGTGTCCCTTTCGAGTCCTACTTTGTGATACGGCGGCAACCTTCGCACTGTAGGCCGAAACCCCTCGTATTTCCAGGCTTGAACCGTCCCAGAAGGGTCAATACCGTGCAACGTGACCGGGTCCTTTGTTATTCCGTCGCCGCAGGCTCTTTGGATTGCGCACGCACAGGAAACTCGAACTCGATCTTGTCCTCGTCGTTCAAGACGAGCCGCGCACGAAAAGGTTTGCCGTTCCGTGAGCGGAAACCTGAGAGTACTTCCCGGGTCCGACGTTCCTCGATCAACTGCCTCGCAATTTCCGGCGTAAGCGTCCGGCTCGCGACCCGCTTCCAAATCACAAAACCGCAGCCGACCTCCTCCCGGCTCTTCCAACTCGTGCAGCCGTACGCCTTGGAGTTCTCCTTGATGATCTCGCCCGTTTCGGCCCCGCAGCGCGGACAAAGCCCGAGTTCGACCCGCTCCGGCCGGAGCTGCTCCTTGTCCAGGGCAGCGATCTGCTCGACGGTCTCCTTGGCGAAATCGGCTATTCCCTTCATGAATTTCTTGCGATCCCCGCGGCCGTGCTCGATGTCGGAGAGTTTGTGCTCCCAGTCACCTGTCAGCTCGGGGGAGGTCAGCTTGTGGTCAAGGAGCATCGTGATGACCTGGATACCTTTTGGCGTCGCCTGGAGGTCCTTGCCGACGCGCTCGATGTACTCGCGCCGGATCAGGGTCTCGATCGTCTCGGCGCGTGTCGCCGGCGTGCCCAGCCCGGACTCCTTCATCGCCTCGCGCAGCTCCTCGTCGTCGATGAGCTTGCCGGCGGTCTCCATAGCCGACAGCAGCGTCGCCTCGGTGTAGCGCGGCGGCGGCTTCGTCATCTTGTCCTCGATCTCGGCCGCGATGCAGCGTACGGTCTGGCCTTCCTGCAGCACCGGGATCTCGCCGCCTTCGGCCTCGTCCTCCGACTGACGCTCCTGGTCGGGCTCGAGCCCGTAGACGCCGCGCCACCCGGCCTCGAGCGTGATCTTGCCGCGCGTACGGAAGCGCTCCTCTTCAACGAGCGTGATTACTGTCGTGCGCGCGTAGCGCGCCGGCGGATGGAAGACCGCGAGGAAGCGCTTCGCGACGAGGTCGAACACACGGCGCTCGTCGGGCGTGAAGGCCTCGAGGTCCTTCTCGATGTCGGTCGGGATGACCGCATGGTGGTCGCTCACCTTCGCGTCGTTGACGACGCGTCCGAGCGGCAGCTGGTCCAGCGCGAGCACGTACTCGGCTCCCTTGCGGTAGTCCTCGATCGGCTGCAGCGTGGCGGCCGTCGGCTTCAACTGGGGGACCATGTCGCCGGAGAGGAAGCGCGAGGATGTGCGCGGATACGTGATCGCCTTCTTGCTTTCGTAGAGGGACTGCGCCGCCTGCAATGTGCGTCGAGCGGAGAAGCCGTAACGCCGGTTCGCGTCGCGCTGGAGGGAGGTCAGGTCGTAAAGCAGAGGCGCGCGCTCGGACTGCTCCTTGCGCTCGACCTTCTCGACTGTCCCGTCCTGGCCGGAGACCTTGGCGACGATCGCGTCGGCGCGCGTGAGGTCGCCGAAGATCCGCGTTTCGTCGCCCTCGAACCAGAGCCCCTGGTACGGCGGCTGGAACGTCCCGTGGATCAAACGGTACGGCTCGGGAACGAACGCCTGGATCTCGCGCTCGCGCTTGACGATCAGTCCGAGCGTCGGCGTCTGCACTCGGCCGAGCGAGACGACGCCGCCGACCCACGCGCGGCCGCGAATCGTCGCGGCACGCGTCGCGTTCATGCCGACGAGCCAGTCGGCCTCGGACCGGGAGCGGGCCGCGTCCTCCAGAGATTGCATCTGAGTGCCCGGGCGGAGCTTCTCGAACCCTTCGCGGATCGCCTGCTTCGTCATCGACGAGATCCACAGTCGCTGGACAGGCTTGGGCGCCTTCGGGCTCGCTGCCGAGCTGCCGAAGACCGACTCGTACACGTAGGCGAAGATGAGCTCGCCCTCGCGGCCGGCGTCACATGCGTTGATGATCTTGTCGACGTCCTCGCGCTTCAGCAGCGTCTCGATCAGCTTCAGCTGCTTCTTCGACTTCGCATCGCGTGGCACGAGCTTGAAGCCGTTCGGCGGGACGATCGGCAGGTCGGCCATCTTCCACTTCTTCCACTTCTCGTCGTACTCCTCGGGCTCGGCGAGCTGCACGAGATGGCCGACGGCCCATGTGATCACGTACTCGTCGGACTCGAGGAAGACCGCCTCGTCGCGGGTGGTTCGGGTCTTGGCCGTCGACTTCGCGGCCTCGACGACCTCTTCGTTCGTCGGCTCTTCAGCCTTCTTCTTGCCCCGCTTCGGCTTGATGTCGTCGAGCTTCCGTCGCTGGAAGGGTCCTTCCAGCGCGCCCGCGAGATCGCGGCCGACGGAGGGCTTCTCTGCAATGACAAGGGTCTTGGGCATCCAAAACACCATAGCGTCCCTCGGAATGGGCGCCGGGCCGGGGATACTTGGCCGGGTGCGGCCCAGTCTCCTCTATTCCCTCGCCGCCGCCTTTTCCTGGCCGGTGGTGCGCTGGCTGTACCGATTGCGTGCCGAGGGTGAGGAGAACCTCCCCGCCGAAGGCGGTTACGTCCTCGCGGCCAACCACATCTCGAACCTCGATCCTTGGCCCCTCGGGCTCCCGCTGTGGCCGAGGCGGTTCCTTCGCTTCATGGCGAAGTCGGAGCTCTACTGGTGGCCCTTGGGCCCGGTGATCACGGCCGGCGGCGGTTTCCCCGTCCGGCGCGGCGAGCATGACCTCGAGGCGATGAACACCGCGGTCGACCTCGCGCGCGAGGGAAACGTGGTGGCGATGTTCCCGCATGGCACGCGACAGCGGAAAGGGCTGGTGAAGCGATATCAGCCGAAAGCGCACACAGGCGCCGCTCGAATCGCGCTCGAGGCCGGCGTGCCGCTCGTGCCGGCTGCGATCGCGGGGACAGACCGGCTCTCGAAGTTCGGGCCGCTGCGCGTGCGCTACGGCACGCCGATCCCGCTGGACGACTTGAACGGCGAGGATCCTTCCGAGGCGGCGCGCGAGGCGACCGATCGGCTGATGGCTGAAATCGAACGCCTGTTGGAGGGGCTATGACGAAGCCGCTGCTCGTGATCGACGGCGATTCCCTCGCCCACCGCGCGTACCACGCACTGCCGAAGTCGATGCGGCGGGCCGAGGGCAAGCCGAGCAACGCCCTCGTGGGGTTCTCGAACTTCCTCATGCGCCTCTGGGAGGCGGAGGCACCGCGCGCCGCCATCGTCGGCTGGGACACGCTCTTCGTGCCCACATACAGGCACGAGCTCTTCGCGGGGTACCAGGGTGGGCGTGAGTTCGATGACGAGCTGCTCGAGCAGCTCGACCTTCTTCCGGAGCTCGTCCGTTCGTTCGGCTTCGTCGCTGCGAAGGGCGAGGGCTACGAGGCCGACGACTTTCTCGCGGCCGCCGTCGCGCAGGAGGAGAAGAACAAGGGCACCGCCGTCGTGGTCACATCCGACCGCGACTCGTTCCAGCTCGCGAGCGAGCGGACGACGATTCTCCAACCGACCCGCGGCGTGAGCGAGCTCGCCCGTGTGGGGCCTGCGGAGGTGCGGGATCGCTACGGCGTCGACCCGGGGCAGGTACCGGACTTCATCGCGTTGCGCGGCGACCCGTCGGACAAGCTCCCCGGTGCGCGCGGCGTCGGCCCGAAGACGGCGGCGAACCTCCTGGCGCAGTACGGCACCCTCGAGGCGATGCTCGAGGACGGCCGCTTCGAAGCGCAGGCGGAGGAACTCCGGATGTACCGTCGAATGGCGACCCTAGACGCCTCCGCCCCCCTACCTCCCCTCGTAGATCAGACCCCTAACTGGGCGGAGGCGTCTTCCTTCGTGCGGCAGCTGGGCATGAACGCCCAAGCCGACAGAATCGCCGCGCAGGCCGCGTAGGAGCCGTCCGCCGATCGACGTCCTGACTCACCCGGCGCTCGCGCAGCTCCACCCCACGTTTGGCCACCCGGACTCGCCCGAACGGCTCGAGGTCCTGCTAGCGGCGTTCCCACAGGCGCACGAAGGGCGGCCTGCGGAACGCTCGGCTGTTGAGCGTGTACACGCGCCCGAGTACCTGGACATGCTGGAGGCGCTGACGGAGCCGGCCTTGCTCGACGCCGATACGGTCGCCTCGGAGACGAGCTGGCCCGCGTCGCTGCTGGCCGCGGGAATCGCAGTCGACGCTGCCGAGACTGCCGGTTTTGCCCTGGTACGGCCGCCCGGACATCACGCGCGGCCGCGGACTGCAATGGGCTTCTGTCTCGTCAACAACGTTGCCGTCGCTGCTCGGCACATGCAGGCCGTGCATGGCGTCGAGCGAGTGGCGATCGTCGACTACGACGTCCACCACGGCAACGGCACGCAGGAGATCTTCTTGGAGGACGACACGGTTCTGTTCGTCTCGCTGCATCAGTGGCCGTTCTACCCGGGCAGCGGCGGTCCGACCGAACAAAGCGAGACGACGGTGAACGTTCCCTTGAGCGCCGGCTCCGGTGACGAGGACTACCTCCTGGCGTTCGACGAGGTGGTCGCCCCGGCGGTCGAGCAGTTCGGCCCCGATCTAGTCCTGGTGTCTGCCGGCTTCGACGCACACGAAGAGGACCCGCTTGCGCAGATGCGCGTCACCGCGGACGGCTTTCGCGAGCTCAGCAGCCGCTGCGGAGCGCTTGCGCCCCGAGTCGCCGCCGTGCTCGAGGGTGGCTACAACATCGCGACCCTTCCCGGCCTGGTCGCTGCGGCCTTGGCCGGGTTCTCGGAAAAGACGACGGCCGGCTGAGAGCCGGCCGTCGAAGTCGTTCGCCACTGGTCGTTCTCCACTTCGCTCCGTCCCGGGGAGCGTGTAGATCTGCCCGAAGTATCGGCATGGCGCCCGCTGGAAGCATCGCCCGCCTCGGGGGAAGGCACTCACCCAAAATGGGTGAGCGGCTCAGCCCCGCGCTATGGAAAGGGCCTCGAGCGCTTCCCGGCGCGAGGAGACGCCGAGCTTTCGCAACAGGCTCTTCACGTGCGAGCGCACGGTGTGCTCGGAGATGAAGAGGCGCTTCGCGATCTCGTCGGTGGCGAGGTGGTCGTCGAGGAGCAGCAGCACCTCGAGCTCCCGCGCCGACAGCGCGGCTGCGATCGAATCGGGCACACCCGAGCTCCGCCCGCCGCCCTCACGCACCTGCTCGAGCAGCCGGCGCGCCACCGCTCCGGAAAGCGCGGCTTCCCCCTGTGCCACGCCGCGGAGGAAGTCCACGATCCGCTCGGGCGGTTCGCTCTTCAGGAGGTAGCCGGCCGCACCGCCGCGAATTGCGCCGAGCAGGTTCTCCTCGGTTCCGGAGGCGGTGAGCACGACGACCTCGCAACTCGGAGCGGCCTCGCGCAATCGCGGCAGCGCGCTCAAGCCGTCGAGGCCGGGCATCGAGAGGTCGAGGAGGATCAGGTCGGGCTCGAGCCGAGCGGCCGCTTCGATCGCCTCCTCGCCGTCGGCAGCCTCCCCGACCACGTCGAAGCCGTGCTGCGCCAGCAGCCCGGCCAGGGCCGAGCGGGTCAGGGGATGGTCGTCGACGAGGAGGATTCGCTCAGCCATCAGGGTCTCAAGGCTTATCGGCGGACTGCTATCTGCCGACAGAGTGAACATGCGACAAGACAGCAGAGACGACTTCCAGGCCTGGCTGTGGGGGGAGATCCTCCTGTTCGGCCTGCTCGGGTCATCGCTCGCGCTCTTCGTCTCCAACCACGAGCTCCAGACGAAATTCTCCCTGCCGCAGCTCGGCCTCGTGCTGCAGACGGTCATGGCGTTCGCGGGTGGGATCATCGCCCTTCTGGCGGGGATCCGGTTTGCGGTCGAGGGCCGGCGCCTCGACCTCTTCCTCTGCACCGGTTTCCTCATCGCGTCGGTGTCCATCGTCGCCTTCGCGATCGCGCCGGTCCTCGACGGTCAGCCGGTCCACCGAGCGGAGACCTGGGCGGGCGTTGCCGGCCGCCTGCTCGCCTGGACGCTCATCGCCGCAGCGCCGTTCGTGCCGGGGCGGTCGGGACCGCGAGCACTCGCGAACACGGTGGTCGCCGCGTGTGTCGTGCTCGTCCTCGGCTGGGTCGCGCTGCGCTCCTCGAGCGCCGTCCTCCCCGGGATCGATCCGCGCTCCGAGACTCCCGGCCTGCTGACGGGCACGCTGGCCGCTCAGGCACTCCTGAATCTCCTGGCGGTCGTTGGATTCGGGAAACGCTTCTACGAGCGACGCGAGGATCTCGACCGCTGGCTTGCTCTGGGCTCGACCTTGATGCTGTTCGCGTCGCTGCATTACTTGTTCACGCCTGTGCTCGCGGCGGGCTCCGTTTCGCGCGGGGACGCGCTGCGGCTACTTGCATACGGACTGCTGCTCGCGGGCGCGTGGCGCGCGATCAGCTACGCCGAGTTCGGGCGTGCGATAGCCGAAGAGCGCGCGCGGGTCGCGCGCGAGATCCACGACGGGCTCGCGCAGTACCTCTTCGCCGTCTCGACGCATGCATCGATGCTGCAAAACGGGGCGCCGCAGGAGGAAACGATCGCAAAGCTCCGGGAGGCCGCGAACGCCGCGCAGCAAGAGGCGCGCTTCGCGATCCTTGCACTGTCCACGGCAGCAGGAAACGCACCGTTCGACGCTGCCCTGCGCCGGTACATCGAGTTCCTGACCGCCGACGGGCAGCTCGAGGTCGACCTCGAAATCGACTCCGACGTCAGGCTGGCACCGGACGAGCAGATCGAGGTCTTCCGCATCGTCCAAGAAGGCCTGGCCAACGTGCGCAAGCACGCCAACGCCACGCGGGCCGAGGTCGTGATCGGCATGCGCAACTACGAGCGCTTCGTGCTCGTCCGCGACAACGGCGAAGGCTTCGACGGCGAATCGGCGGCGGCAGGTCAAGGCCTGAAGAACATTCGCGCGCGCACGAAGACGATCGAGGGTGGATTCACGCTCACCTCGAAGCCGGGTCTCGGCACGGCGCTCGAGGTCGTGCTGCGCACCTAACCGCGTACGCTTCGCGGATGAAGGACCCGGTTGCGCTGTGCGCCGATGCTGTCGCCGGCTGGCATTCCGCGTGGCTCGCGGCGCTCGGACTTCGGTCGGCGGCCGATGCCGATGCGTGGCACGCGCTGGACCAGGCGCCGCACATCTACTTCAGCGCGATCACGCTTCGTTCCGACACCCCCGCGGAGGCGGTCGCCGACGCAGCTGGTGCGGTATGCGACTCGTGGCAGAACGTCGACCTCGAACGGCTCGGCTTCCGCGACTGGAGGCACGAGCCGTGGTTTCTCTGCGCACCGTCAGAGCCGTCCGACGACGAGACCGCGGCGGAGCTCGAGATCGTCCGAGTCGCGACTGCGCAGGAGGTGGAAGAGCTCGAGGCGGTCAGTGTGCGCGGGTTCGGCAACGAGGACCACACGATCGAGCCGGGCACGATTCATCCGCCGGCGATCCTCGACGAGCCGCGCATGGTCTTGTGGCTCGGGCGAGTCGAGGGCAAGCCGGTCGGCGCAGCGATGAGTTACCGCACCGACGAAGCCGTCGGCATCTTCGGCGTCACGACGATCGCGTCAGCAAGACGTCGCGGGTACGGGAGCGCCCTCACGCGTGCGGCCATGCTGGTCGACAGCGGGCTCCCCTCGGTCCTCGCACCGAGCCCCGAAGGAGAAGGTCTCTACCGCCGACTCGGCTTCGAGCAAGTCGGCGAGTTGCGGATCTGGAGCCCGCGCCCTGCGAGCCGGGCTACCTCGTGACCGAAACGAGGCGCTCTTCCTCGGCGCCGCCCTTGACCATGACGGTGCGGACGTTGCCGACACCTTTCACGTAGTACTTGTGCTCGATCACGCCCCGCTCGAGCGGCGTCCACTCGCTCGTCTCAAGTACGTGATCGAAGCTGCCCGTACGGAACGGTGACCGACGCATCCGCGCCGAGGACCTTTGCCATGTCTTCGGCGTGGCCAGAGTAGTACTCCTGGCGATAGAGATCACTTGCATTCGGATCGGCCTCCATCACGATGCCGGGCTTCGCGCCGTCGACGCCGGTCTCCCATGAGCCGTCGCTGCGAACCCACTTGCCGTTGACGTAGTCCGACGAGTCCTCGCCCAGGTACCAGACGTTGCCGTACTTGTCCTGCGCGTACCAGTCGAAGGTCTTCTCTTCCGGCTTGCCGTCGACGAGCACCTGGTCGAGGACGACCGTCGCCCGGATGCCGGCGATCTCCTTCGTCTTGTGCGTCACGAAAACCGAGACTCGGCGCGCTTGCCCTTCCTGCGTCCCGCGATAGAGAAATGTCGTACCCGGTTTGAGCGGGAAATACCTGTTGTCGATTGCGGCGACGAAGTCGCCGGCGGGCGGCAAGACCGGGATCGACGTCGCCCCTTTGGTACTCGGCGAAGCAGAGCGATTCCTGGCCACCGTGACAAGCACGACGACGAGAGCGACCCCGGCAGCAAGTCCGATGACGATCTGTCTGGGCACGTTCCCTCCTCCTTTTGGTCGGCAAAGCGACGTTGTACTCATTGGAGACATATGCCACAATCCGCGTCTGGCTGGCCGCCAGGCCCGGGGCGTTAAGGGCTCTCGCTCGTCTGAAACGAACCTCAACCCGGACCGGATCGGTCATCGATTTGGCAGGCAACAGAACGGGATGGGGAGGGATGAGCGTGATGAAACGACCAAATGGTTTGCTGGGGCTTGCGCTGGTCGTCGCTGCCACTGCCGTTTTCGCTGTCGTTCCGGCGACGGCACGGGCGGACGTGCTCAACGATTGGAACGTGATCGCGCAGAACCAGACGGTCCAGCTGAGGCCGACGGCGCACGGGCAGATGCGCGGCATCGCGATGGTGCAGGGTGCGGTCTACGACGCGGTCAACGCGATCGATCGCGGCCATCAGCCCTACCTGCTCGACGTCGGCTTGCTCGGCATCCAGCCGTGGGCTTCGCGGGACGCGGCGATCGCCACCGCCGCGCATCATGTGCTGGTCGCGATCGTGCCGGCCTCCGAAGTAGGCGGCCTGGACGTCGCGTACGACGCGACGCTCGCCGGCATCCCGGCTGGACTGATCAAGGACGAGGGGGTCGAGGCAGGCGAGGCCGCTGCGGCGGCGATGCTCGCGGCGCGCCAAAACGACGGGTTCATGGCGGCCTTCACATTCGTGATCGGACTCGACGCCGGTGACTGGCGGCCGGTCGGCTTTTCGGTCGACCCGCCCGCTGCAGGGGCACGCGACCCAGACCCGTGGGTCGGCAACATGAAGCCGTTCCTCATCGAGAGCCAGTCGCAGTTCCGCTCGGACGGCCCGAACGCGCTGAGGAGTGCCGCCTACGCGAAGGAGTTCGCCGAGGTGAAGGAGATCGGTGCGCTGAACAGCTCGACGAGAACGGCAGACCAGACGGCCGCGGCGGTCTTCTGGCAGTTCTCCCCGGTCCCGCTCTGGAACCGCCTCGTCCGCGACCTTTCCTCAACGTACGGCGTCGACACCGTCGACGAGGCACGGCTGCTCGCGATGGTGAACCTCGCCGGGACCGACGCGGCGATCGCGTGCTGGAACGACAAGTACTACTGGAACTTCTGGCGGCCGCGGGCCGCCATCAGGGAGGCGGCGACCGACGGCAACCCGGCGACGATCGCTGACCCGAACTGGGAGTCATTGTTCCACTCTTCGATCGTGACGACGCCACCGCTCAGCACGCCGCCATTCCCCGACCATCCCTCGGGCCACGGCTGCTTGAGCAGCGCCGTCCTTCACGCGGCTCAGGACTTCTTCGGCACGGACAAGATCGCATTCGACATGCACTCGGGCCGTACGCTGAACGGCGAGCTAATCCCGGCGCGGCACTTCGATCGCTTCTCGCTCGCGCTCAAGGAGATCATCGACGCCCGAGTCTGGGGCGGCATCCACTTCCGTACGGCGGATGTCCAGGGCACGGTGATCGGCAAGAAGGTGGCGCACTGGCTCAACAAGCACTACTTCCAGCCCGTAGGTTAAGAAGGCAAGCTGCCGTTGTGACGAGGAAGCCCCGCGTTAGCCGGGGCTTCCTCTCTTCCCTTTCATGGCAGACCCGGCCCCGTGACGCGGCGATCGCCGCCCGGAGTCTTCACGAAGACCTGCCAGTTGTAGAGCGCGTAGAACATCTTTCGGTCGGCGCCGATGCGTCGCGTGTAGCGAAGGACTGCATCGACGTATGCGCTCGACGGGTTGTAGTGGCGCAGCGCGTTTCGGAGATCCTGAGATGCGCCCGAAGCGTGCAGGTAGTTGGCTGCGCCGAGGATCGCGTCGTGCGCGTCCTGCACATTCCCTCCGAGCCCGTATCGGCGCCAGGTCGCAGGCATGAATTGCATCGGGCCCTGCGCGCCGGCCGCGCTCGCGCTGCGTAACTTGCCGAACTTCGTCTCCACGAAGTTCACGGCTGCCAGCACGTTCCACGGGACCTTGAACCTGCGCTGCGCGTCTCGGTAGTAGCTCAGCAACTCTGGTGCCGGGCGTGCGCGGGCGACCTTGATGGTCTGGACACCGATCGAAGGAGTCAGGCGATAGAGCTCGCGCTGAGCGGCTAAAAGATCTCGGCTGACCTTTGCCAGATCGCGCGGCACGAGCGCGAGTGTGCGCGTCGCGAGACCTGAGTCACGCGTGAGCAATCTGTAGATCCGCTGCTGGTAGAGAGCCTGCAAGACCACGGCCTGCGGCGCAGCGGTGCTCTTTGGGTGCCAGTCGCCGATCGCCTGTTCGAGATCTGCCGTTGTCTGAACAAGCGTGCGGGCCAGGGGCTCGGGCTCCGTCGGGATCGGTGCGTTGACGCTCGGCGGAGCCGCAACGGCGCTGCCGACGACGACCAGCGCACAAAAAAATGCAGAAGCCCGCGCGATGCGCGGGCTTCTGGTTAGCAGGCCTGTAAGCCGGATTCTGTTTGTGGTGACCATCCCTCTGTGCAGCAACCCGGTCCCTCGGCGGGCCGCCTGATGGCGGGACCTGTTTGCCTTGCACCGGACGGGGTTTGGCTAGCCGCCGTGTCGCCACGACGCTGGTGGGCTCTTACCCCACCTTTTCACCCTTACCTTCAGCGTCTCCGGAGAATCGCTGCAGGCGGTCTCCTTTCTGTGCCACTTTCCGTCGGCTTTCGCCGCCTGGGTCGCCCCAGCGTCCTGCCCT
>Ga0307278_10000135_pt1 | contig 35925 bp, 35 predicted proteins | sample ER_DNA_117_FD_194482 | JGI IMG/M metagenome (GOLD analysis project Ga0307278, IMG submission 194482) | Bulk soil microbial communities from the East River watershed near Crested Butte, Colorado, United States - ER_DNA_117 | ecosystem: Environmental > Terrestrial > Soil > Floodplain | place... | reverse complement strand
TGGCAGATGGAGCAGGAGTGGGGGCTGGTCGGGGGCAACATCTTCCACGGCGAGCTGTCGGTCGAGCAGCTGTTCCACATGCGCCCGGCCCCCGGGTACGCCGACTACCGCAGCCCGATCGCCGGGCTCTACCAGGCCAGCTCGGCCACCCACGGCGGCGGCGGGGTCTGCGGCATCCCCGGCTGGCAGGCGTTCCGGGCCGTCCAGGCCGACCGCAGGCGGACCAAGCGCCGGCGGTGAGCCTCACCGCCTTGCTGGAGCCGCGGTCGCTGGCGGTGGTCGGGGCCAGCGCCCGGCCCGGGTCGTTCGGGGACCAGCTGGTCGCCCAGCTGCTCGGCGGCGGCTACCGGGGGACCGTGCACCTGGTCAACCCCCGTTACCGGGAGCTGGCCGGCCTGCCCTGCCACCCCTCGCTCGACGACCTGCCCGCTCCGGTCGACCTGGCCGTGCTGGCCGTCCCCAACGCCGCCCTCGAGGCCCAGCTACAGGCGGCCGCCGACGCCGGGATCCCGGCCGCCGTGATCTTCGCCAGCTGCGCAGAGGACGACACCTCGGGGGGGCAGCAAGCGCCCCCCCGAACCCCCCCAACCGTGCCCTGCCCCTGGCCGAACGCCTGGCGGCGATCGCCGGCACGGCCGGGATGGCGGTGTGCGGGGGCAACGGCATGGGGTTCTTCAACCTCGAGCGGAGCTTGCGGGTGTGCGGCTACCCGGAGCCGCCCGGGCTGGAGCCGGGACCGGTGGCGGTGGTCAGCCACTCCGGGTCGGTGTTCTCGGCCCTGCTCCACACCCGCCGCGGGCTCCGCTTCAACCTGGTCGTCTCGGCCGGCAACGAGCTGGTCACCGGCGCCGCCGCCTACCTCGACCACGCCCTGGAGCTGGCAAGCACCCGGGTGGTGGCCCTGTTCCTGGAGACGGTCAGGGAGCCGGGGGGCGTTCCGGGCCGCCCTGGCCAAGGCGGCCGCCAGGGCGATCCCGGTGGTGGCCCTGACGGTCGGGCGCGGCCAGGCGGCCCGGGCGATGGTCGCCGCCCACTCGGGCGCCCTGGCCGGTGCCGAAGGCGCCTACCAGGCCCTGTTCGACGCCTACGGGGTGTCGTGGGTGGCCAGCCTGGACGAGCTGGCCGACACCTGCGAGCTGCTGGCCGCCGGCCGGCGGGCCGCCCCGGGCGGGCTGGCCGCCATCCACGACTCCGGCGGCGAGCGGGCCCACCTGCTGGACGTGGCCGAGCGGCTGCGGGTGCCGCTGGCCGAGATCTCGGCCGCGACCCTCGAGCGGCTGGCGGCCGTGCTGGAGCCGGGCCTGCCCGCCACCAACCCGCTGGACGCCTGGGGCACCGGCAACGACGCCGACCGCATCTTCGCCACCTGCATCCGGGCCCTGCTGGAGGACGAGGCCACCGCCGCCCTGGCCCTCAACCTGGACCTGACCACCGAGCCGACCCCCGAGGCCAGCTACACCGGCCTGGCCGTCGAGGCCGCGGCCGCCACCGCCAAGCCGGTGGCCGTGCTGGCCAACCTGGCCTCGGCCGTCGACCCGGCCGAGGCGGCCACCCTGCGGGCCGCCGGCGTCCCGGTGCTGGAGGGCACCACCACCGGCCTGGCCGCCCTCGGCCACCTGCTCGCCTGGCGCGACTTCCTCAGCCGGGAAGGGGCTGTGGACAGCCCCACGCTCCCGCCGCCCGGGTCGGCTACGCTCCCCCACCGGGGCCTCGCGACCGGCCGGGGCGGGTCGGGCATGCCCACCGGACCTCGGACGGGAGCGTCGGGGCGCGGCGCGCCCGGGTCCGACCCGGCTCCTCGGCCCGGGAACGGTGGCGGGGGCGGCTGGCCGAGGCGGGGCGGCCGCTGGAGGAGGCGGAGGGGCTGGCCCTGCTGGCCGACTGGGGGGTGCCGGTGGTGGCGGCGCGGCTGGCGGACGACCTGGGGGGGGCGCTGGCCGCGGCCGGGCGGGTCGGCTGGCCGGTGGCGCTGAAGACGGCCGCCCCCGGGGTGGCCCACAAGTCGGACGCCGGCGGGGTCCGGCTGGGGCTGGACGGCCCCGGGCCGCTGGCCGGCGCCTACGCCGACCTGGCCGCCCGGCTGGGCCCGCGGGTGCTGGTCGCCGCCATGGCCGGGCCGGGCGTCGAGCTGGCCCTCGGGGTGGTCGCCGACCCCCAGTTCGGCCCGCTGGTGATGGTGGCCGCCGGCGGGGTGCTGGTCGAGGTCCTCGCCGACCGCCGCTTCGCCCTGCCGCCGCTCGACCACCGCGGCGCCCGGGCGATGCTCGACCGCCTGGCCGCCCGCCCCCTGCTGGATGGCGCCCGCGGCGGCCCCCCGGCCGACCTGGGCGCGGTCGCGGACGCCCTGGTCCGGCTCTCGTTCCTGGCCGTCGACCTGGGTGACCGCCTGGCCGCCCTCGACGTCAACCCCCTGGTCGCCGGCCCCGACGGTTGCGTGGCGGTCGACGCCCTGGTCGTCCCCGGGCCGGCCTGAGCCCGGCGGCGGCGCCCTACCCGACCACGGCCGGCGCCCCGCCGGCGTAGGCGGCCAGCACCGTCGGCCAGCCGTCCCGGTAGCCGCCGCGCAGGCGGGTGCCCGGGGCGCCGAGGCGCTCCCAGCCGCGGTGCTCCAGCTCGACCCGGGTGTGGCCGGCGGCCACGGCCAGGAAGCGGACCTCGACCTCGGTCGGGGCGGGCCGTTCGGGGTTGGGGGACCAGGCCAGCAGCAGCCGGGTCGGCGGCTCCCAGGCCAGGACCCGGCCCCAGTCGGCCTCGCCGCCGTCGTGCCAGCGCTCGTACAGCCGCCCGCCGGGCCGGCCCTCCAGGACCACCGCCGCCACCCGTTCCGGCTCCACCGAGTGGCCCGCGACCGGCCACCAGTCGCCGATCCCGGCGGTGAACACCCGGAACGCCTCCTCCACGCCCCGGCGCACCTCCACCGTGGCCCTGACCGGCTCGATCGCCTCGCTCATGGCTCCCCTTCCCCGTCGGTGCCCTCGGCCCCGCCCTCGGCGGCCCGCCGGTAGCTGGCCAGGGCCTCGCCCCACAGCCCCTCCAGGTAGCTCCGGAGGGTCTCAAGGCCGGCCGGGTCGACGGCGTACAGCCGCCGCCGCCCGGCCGCCCGGCCGGCGACCAGCCCGGCCGCCTTCAGCACCGCCAGGTGCTGGGACACGGCCGGGCGGCTCACCGGCAGGGCCGCGGCCAGCTCCACGACCGGCCGGGGCCCGTCGCGCAGCAGCTCCAGGATCGCCCGCCGGGTCGGGTCGCCGAGGGCATCCAGGGCCAGGGCATGTTGGTAAGTTCCCACTTACCGTAAGTTACGACTTACCTATCGGTCGGTCAAGGGGCCCGCCGGCGACCTGCCATACTGGCCCGCGTCATGGACGCGAGCGCCGACCGCCGGCTGGTCGCGGGCCGCTATGCCCTCGGGGGGCCGCTGGGCCGGGGCGGGATGGGCACGGTGTGGCGGGCCGACGACCTCCTGCTCGGCCGCCCGGTGGCGGTCAAGGAGGTGGAGCTGCCGGCCGGCCCGGCCGGGACCGACCCGCCGGCGGCGCGGGAGCGGGCGCTGCGCGAGGCCAGGGCGGCGGCCCGCCTCAACCACCCGGGGGTGGTCACCCTCCACGACGTGGTCGAGGCCGGCGACCGGCTGTTCCTGGTGATGGAGCTGGTGGCGGCGCCGACCCTGCGCGAGCTGGTCGAGCGGTCGGGGGCGCTGCCGCCGGCGCTGGCCGCCCGGGTCGGGCTGGACCTGGTCGACGCGCTGGAGGCGGCCCACCGGGCCGGGATCGTCCATCTCGACGTCAAGCCGGCCAACGTGATGGTGGCCGCCGGCGGCCGGGCCAAGCTGGCCGACTTCGGCATCGCCTCGCTGCAGGAGGACACCCAGCGGACCCTCGGCGCGCCCGGCCGGGCGGCCGACCGGACGCTGACGACGGCGTTCGGGTCGCTGCCGTACGTGGCCCCCGAGCAGGCCGGCGGCGGGCGGGCCGGGCCCGCGGCCGACCTGTGGGCGCTGGGCGTCACCCTCTGGTTCGCGGTCGAGGGCGCGGCCCCGTTCGACCGGGGCGGCCCCGCGGCCACCCTGGAGGCGATCCTCCACGACCCGCCCGGCCATCCCGGCCGGGCCGGGCCGCTCGCCCCCGTCCTGCTCGCCCTCCTGGACAAGGACCCGGCCCGCCGCCCCCCGGGCGGCCGCCGTCCGCCGCCGGCTGGAGCCGCTGGCCGCCGCCCCCGCCGCGACCGTCCCCCTGGCCGCCCCGGCGCCGCCCGGATGGGGCGAGCCCCGGCCGCCGCGGCGGCGCGGGGGCCGGGAGCCGCTGCCCGGCTGGACGGCCCCGCCCCGGCGGCGGCGCTGGGGGCGGCGGCTGCTGGTGGCCGCGGCCGTCATTGGGGTGCTGGCGGTGGCCAACGCCGTCGGGGACGGCGGCCGGCCGGCGGAGCGGGGGCCGGCCGGGCTGGGCGACCCGGTGCGCGACGGCCAGTTCGAGTTCGTGGTCGGCTCGGTGGACTGCGGGGCCCGCGCGGTCGGGCAGGGCTTCGGGCGCCGGGAGGCGCTGGGCCAGTTCTGCCTGGTGGCGCTCCGGGTCGAGAACACCGGCGCCGAGGGCCGCACCTTCGGCGGCGGCCAGCAGCACCTGTTCGACCGGGCCGGCAAGCGCCACGACCCGGACCTGGCGGCGACCGCCGGCAACGGCGACGGCCGCCTGCTGTCGACCCACCTCAACCCGGGCCAGCGCCTGACCGGCACCCTGGTCTTCGACGTCCCCGACCCGGTCGAGCTGGCCCGGGTTGAGCTCCACGACGGACCCCTCAGCGGCGGGACCAGCGTCACCCTCGGCCGGAGCTAACCGCGGTCGGGCGCGGCCCCGACCACGGCCACGGCCAGGGCGACGGCGACCAGGTCCTCGGCGGCGCCGAGCAGGGGGGCGGGCACGGCGGTCCGCTCGGCGGCCAGGGCCCGCGCCCGGGTCCCGGCGAACGCGCCCGCCCCGGCCCCGGCGGCGCCGAGCAGGGCGCCGAGGGCCCGTGGCCGCCCGGCGTCGTAGTGGACGGCCGCGCCGACGGTCCCGCCGGTGGCCAGCCGCTGCAGGAACGGGCCGGGGGTGAGCCGGCTCGGGGTCGCCGGCAGCTTGTCGGCAACCAGCTCGCCGGCGCAGGCCAGCACCGCCCCGACCACCCCTTCGGGGGAGGCGAAGCGGCGGGCCAGCCGCCCGCCGCCCGGGTCGAACCGGCCCTGGGCGGCCTCGACGGCCAGCAGGGCCACCGGGACCTGGGAGCGGAGCCCGGCCACGAACCCGAGCAGCAGCGCCCGGGCCGGCGGCGGCAGCGAGGGCAGCGGGGAGGGGACCCGGTCCACGGCGGCTCCTTGGTGCGGCGGGCCACGATGCTACCGGCTGCGCCCACGATGGTGGCGGGCATGGACGCCTCCCCGGCCCTGCCCGCCGGCATCCTCTCCCCCGCCGTGGTGGCGGCCCTCGGCGGCGACGGCCCGGCCCTCGCCGTCCAGGCGCTGACCCACAACGCCGGCAACCAGGCCACCGGCGGGATCTGGCGGGTCCGGGGACGCCTGGCCCTCGGGGACGAGCGGCCCTAGACGGCCCCCAGCCCGATCACACTCGGCCAGAGCCACCGCGCCCAGGGCAGCCACTCCCGTAGCATGGGACAGATGACCGATACGGGACCTTGCCGGGTGGCGATCGCCTGCCAGGGCGGCGGCAGCCACACCGCCTTCACCGCCGGGGTGCTCAAGCGGCTGCTCGGCGCCGACGAGCTGGCCGGGGTCGAGGTCGTCGGCCTCAGCGGCACCTCCGGCGGGGCGGTCTGCGCCCTGCTCGCCTGGTCGGCCCTGCTCGACGGCGACCCCGCCGCCGCCGGCGGGCTGCTGGAGGACTTCTGGGCCGACAACTCGGCCACCACCCCGATGGAGCAGCTGGTCAACGCCTGGGTGCTGTGGGCGGCCAGGCTGGAGAACCTGGTCGTCCTGCCAGCGGTCAGCCCCTACGACAGCTACGGGTCGGTGACCGCCCTCGACGAGTTCCGCCGCATGCTGGAGCGGCGGGTCGACTTCGGCCGGTTCCGGGTCCAGGCCGACGGCTCGGGGCCGATGCTGCTGGTCGGGGCCGTGGAGGTGCGCTCGGGAGCGTTCAAGGCGTTCAACAGCCGCCGGGACCGGATCAGCGCCGACATGATCCTGGCCTCGGCGGCCATCCCCACCCTGTTCCGGGCCGTGCGGGTCGGGGACGGCACCTACTGGGACGGCCTGTTCTCCCAGAACCCGCCCGTGCGGGAGCTGGTCGACAGCCGCCCCGACGAGCTCTGGGTCATCCAGATCAACCCGAGGGAGCGGGACGGGGAGCCGAGGACGATGGTCGAGATCGCCGACCGCCGCAACGAGCTCTCCGGCAACCTCTCGCTGCACCAGGAGCTCGGGTTCATCGAGAAGATCGACCAGCTGCTCGACGAGGGCCTCCTGGCCGCCGACGGCCGCTACCGGCAGATCACCGTGCGGGTGATCGAGCTGACCCGGCCGCCGGGGTCGCGGTCGCTGGGCAGCGCCTCCAAGCTCAACCGCGACCCGGGGTTCATCCGCGAGCTGATCGACCACGGCGAGGCCAGGGCGGCGGAGTTCCTGGCCGCCCGGGCCTTCGAGGACGCCTGGCGGCGGCATGACCCGGCGGCCGTGCTGGCCTGCTTCGCCGGCGACGCCGAGCTGGTCTCGGGGCCGCCGTTCCCCGACCGGGGCGTGCTGGCGGGTCGGCGCCAGATCGGCCGCTTCGTGCGCGAGCAGCTGACCACCGACCTGCACATCGACCCGACCCGCAAGCAGGTGGCCGCCGACGGCGTCGCCTGGACCGTGCGGGCCCACCGCGACGACCCGGGGGCCCGGGTCCAGGGCCGCGCCGAGGCCCGCTTCCGGGACGGTAAGGTCGCCAGCCTGCGCCTGGGCGGCTGATCAGACCGGGGTGTCGCCGAGGTCGAAGCGGAAGACCTCGTAGGCGCGGCCGATCACCGGGGCGGCGACGTTGCGGACCGGGACCCCGCCGGGGGTGGCGCCGTCGCGGCTGCCGCGGTGGGCGTGGCCGTGGACCACCAGGTCGGCCCCGGCCCGGTCGACCGCCTCGGCCAGCAGGTAGCTGCCGAGGAAGGCGTGGATCTCGCGCGGCTCCCCGGCCAGGGTCTGAGCCACCGGCGAGTAGTGCAGCAGGGCGATCCGGCGGTCGGCCCGGAGCCCGGCCAGGGCCCGTTCCAGCCGGCCGGCCAGGGTCTTGGTGTGGCCGACGAACGCCTTCATCTCCGGCTCGCCGAAGTCGCTGGCGCTGGCGCCGGCGAAGCCGCCCCCGAAGCCCTTGCTGCCGGCGATCCCGACCCGGCGGCCACCGACCTCCAGCACCACCGCGTCGCCCTCCAGGACCCGGACCCCGGCCTGCCCCAGCACCTCGGTGACGGCGTCCTGCTCGTCGGAGTGGTAGTCGTGGTTGCCGAGCACCGCCACCACCGGCACCCCGACCCCGCGCAGCTCCTCGGCCAGGACCTTGGCCTCCTCGGGCCGGCCCCGGTGGGTCAGGTCGCCGGCCAGCAGCAGCAGGTCGGCCTGGCCGGCCAGCCCGGCCAGGCCGGGGGCCAGGCGGCCGGCCGAGTCGAGGCCGGCGTGGAGGTCGCCGACGGCCGCCACCCGGATCACGGCAGCGTCTCCACGAACGGGTCGGCGGCCTCGTCCCCGACCGCGGTCAGGTTGCGGACATCCCGGCCGGGCAGGGCCCTGGCCACGACCTCGCCGACCGCGGTCTGGCGCTCGGGGGTGGCCACGGTGCCGGTGAGCACCACCTCGCGGCCGTCGACGCTGACGTCCAGCTCCAGCTCGGCGGTGCGCGGGTCGAGGGCCAGGGCCTCGTTGGCGTGGGCGACCAGGTACTCGTCGGGCACGTCGGCGCCGGCCTCCTGCTCGCGGGCCTGCTCCAGCAGCGCCTCGATCACCCAGTCGGGCACGCGCAGGCCGTCGGTCTGGGCGTACAGCAGCAGGCTGGCCACCCGGCGCGGGCCCGGGGCGGCCCGCCGCAGCAGGTACGGCCAGTCCAGCTCGCCCGTCTCGACCAGGGCGAGGGCGTCGAACCAGTGCCGCTGGCGGTGCTCGCGGTGGACGATCGCCTTGATCACCAGCAGGTCCTCGGGGCCGAGGACGTTCAGCCGGAGCTGCTGGAAGCGGCCCACCCGCACCCGCGACAGCATCTCGTCGTCGAGCACGATCCCGCCGGTGCTCTCGAAGATGAGGTCGACCAGCACCCCCTCCCGGATCGCCTTGTACAGCCAGCTCGGGTCGGTCTCCTCGGTCTCGTAGCCGGCGGCGGCGAAGGCGGCCAGCATCGTCCGGGCGTCCTCGCGGCGCACGCACAGGTCGATGTCGTGGGTCCAGCGGGGCCGGCCGAGGGCGGTCGAGGCGATCCCGCCCATGAAGGCGTGGGGCAGGCCGGTGCCGCCGGCCACCCGGATGGCGTCGCCGAGCACCCGCAGGAAGGTCTCCTCGTCGACCTCGGGCAGGCTGCCGGTCCACTCCCGCTCGTGCGGGTGGTCGCGGTCGTCCATGCTGTGGCTGTTCCACGCCCGGCCGGGGACGAAACGCCCGCTGGGCGGCGGGTGGCGGCCCCGGGCGGCCCATGGCAGCGTTGCCGCACCATGGAGAACCTGGAGCTGCTGGTCGGCCTGCTCGCCGCCGTCGCGCTGGTGGTCAGGCTGGCCGGCCGCACCACCATCCCCGAGCCGGTGCTGCTGGTCCTGGCCGGGTTGGTCGTCGCCCTGGTCCCCGGCCTGCACCGGGTCGAGCTCGACCCCCAGCTGACCCTGGCCCTGTTCCTGCCGCCGCTGCTGTACTGGGCGGCGCTCCATACCGACCTGGGAGAGCTGCGGGCGAACCTGCGCCCGATCGCCCTGCTGGCCGTCGGGCTGGTGCTGGCCACCACGGCCGCGGTGGCATGGCTGGCCCGGTCGGTGTTCGGGCTGCCGTGGCCGGTGGCGGTGGTGCTGGGGGCGATCGTGTCCCCGCCCGACCCGGTGGCCGCGGTCGCGGTCGCCGGCCGGCTCGGGCTGCCCCGGCGGATGGTCACCATCCTGGAGGGCGAGGGGCTGCTCAACGACGCCACCGCCCTGGTGCTGTACCGGCTGGCGGTGGCCGCGGCCGTCTCCGGCAGCTTCTCGCTCGTCGGCGCCGGGGCCGAGCTGGTCCTGTCGGCGGCCGGGGGGACGGCGGTGGGGCTGGCCGTCGGCTGGGCCGGCAGCCGGGTCCTGCGCCGGGTGTCGGAGGCCCCGGTCGAGAACACCGTCAAGCTGCTGCTGCCGTACGTGGCCTGGCTGGCCGCCGAGCGGGCCCACGCCTCGGGGGTGCTGGCCGTGCTGGCCTGCGGGCTGCTGATGACGCGTCACTGGGGCGCGATCTCCTCGGGGGCGCGGCTCCAGGCCCGCCAGCTGTGGGACTGGCTGGTGTTCGTGCTCGAGGGGCTGTCGTTCGTGCTCGTCGGGGTCCAGCTGCGCACGGTGGTGGAGGGGATCGAGGGCCGCTCCCTGGCCGACCTGGCCGTGGCCGCCCTGGTCCTCAACCTGGTCGTGATCGCCGTCCGCCTGGCCTGGGTGTACCCGGCCAGCTGGCTGCCGCGGCTGGCCGGGCGGGTGCGCGACCGCGACCCGTTCCCGGGCTGGGGGGCGGTCACGGTGATCGGATGGGCGGGCATGCGCGGGGTGGTGTCGCTGGCCCTCGCCCTGGCCGTCCCCGCCCAGGTCGACGGCGGCGGGCCGTTCCCGGACCGCAACCTGGTGGTGTTCCTGGCCTTCTCGGTGATCGTGGTCACCCTGGTCGGCCAGGGCCTCACCCTGCCCGGCCTGGTCAGGCGGCTGGGCGTCGGCGCCGCCGACGAGGGGCCGGCTGGCGACGGCCGCCGGGCCCTGGCGCGGCTGTCCGAGGTCGCCCTCGACCATCTGGCGTCGCTCGACCCCGAGGCCGACGGCATCCCGCCCGAGCTGGTCGACCGGCTCCGCGACCGCTACCGGTCGCGCCTGGCCCACCTGGAACGTCAGGGCGGCGACGGCCAGGCCGACGGCACCAAGGCGTTCGCCGGGCTGGTGGCCGACCTGCTCGGCGCCCAGCGCGAGGAGCTGCGCCGCCTGCGCGAGCAGGGCGAGATCACGCCCGAGGTGGCCGCTCGCCTGGCCCACGACCTGGATGTGGAGGAGGCCCGCCTGGAACGCGAGCACCCGGGCTGATTCCCGCTCCCGACTGCGGGGTAGGGATGCCCGGCCGGCGAACCCCCGAGGAGGACCAGACCCGATGGCTGTCGACGCCGATGTGCTTGAGGAGATCCGTGAGCGGTTGCGGGTGTCGACCCGGGTGGACGACGAGCGGATCGAGGTCGCCGCCCGCGACGACGACGTGGTCCTGCTCGGGGCGGTGGCCTCGCCCGAGGAGGCGACCGTGGCCGGGCAGCTGGCCGAGGAGTACGCGAGCTCGGTGGTGAACGAGCTCCAGATCGACCGGGGGCTGCGCGAGGGGGTCGAGGAGCCGCTGGACGTCGAGCCGGCCTCCCCGGCCGGCGACGAGGTGCTGATCGGCTCCACCGACATGCTGGCCGGGCCCGACGCCGCCCCGACCCTGGACCTGGCCGAGGCGCTGGACGAGAACGAGCCGTGGAGCCCGCCGGACGTGCCCCAGCTGGCCCCGACCGTCACCGAGCAGCGCGGCGGGGTCGCCGCCGAGGACCGCCTCGCCCTTGAGGCATGGGACGAGGCCGGCGGCGAGCCCGCCGACCTGCTCGACGAGGAGGACCGGGCGGCCAGGGACGGCACCAGCGCCCCCGACCTGTCCCCGGCCGACCTGGAGCGGGTCGCCGCCGGCGGCCAGCTGCCCTCGCTGGACCCGACCGCCGCCGGCGCCGGCGACCCCGAGGCCGAGCCGCCGCCCGCCGAGACCGGCGGCTGGGGCGAGGACATGGTCGAGCAGGTGCCGGGCACGGCCAAGGGCCCGGGGGCGGTCGGCGAGTACGAGACCGAGGGCGGCGAGCTGGGCGGCACCCCGGCCCTGGAGACCGGCACCCCCGACGACCGCGCCGTCCGCGAGGAGATCGAGGAGGGCTAGGGTCGGGCCGGCGGGCGCGGGCCGGGCGTCGCGTCCGCCGCGGGACCGCGGCCTGGCGTGGAGCGCCGGCCGGTCAGGGGCGGGCGTAGGTGCGTGGGTCGAGCAGGCACAGGTCGGCCCGGCCGGCGGCCAGGACGGTGTTGACCTGGTCGGCGGTGGTGAGGTTGCCGCCGACCATGGTGGGGACACCGGCCTGGTTGCGGACCAGGTCGCTCCAGCCGACCAGGTGGAAGCGGCCGTAGTCGGGGCGGGTGGCGGCGGTGGTCTGGCCGGCGGTCACCTGGAGCAGGTCGCAGCCGTCGGCGGCCAGGGCCGTCGCCACCGCCACCGCCTCCTCCGGCGGCAGGCCGCCCGGGGCCCAGTCGGTGACGGTCACGGCCGCCCACAGCGGCCGCTGCGCCGGCCAGGCCGCCCGGACCACCTCGACCACCCGCAATGGGAAACGCAGCCGCCCCTCCAGCGGCCCGCCGAACTCGTCACCGCGCCGGTTGGCCAGGGGCGACAGGAACCCGCCGAGCAGGTAGCCGTGGGCCAGGTCGAGCAGCAGGACCTGGACCCCGGCGGCGGCGGCCCGGTGGGCGGCGGCGGTGAACTGGCCGACGAGCCGCTCCATGTCGCTGGGGCGCATCGCCCGGGGCACCTGGGCGGCGGCGCTGTAGGGGATCGCCGAGGCGGCCAGCAGCGGCCAGGCCTCGGCGGCGGGCAGCGGCCGGTCGACGCCGTGGCGGCGGGGCCGGGTGGCGCCGCGGCGCCCGGCATGGCCGAGCCGCAGGGCCAGCGCCGACCCGTGCCCGGCCACCTCGGCGGCCAGCGCGGCCCACGGCCCGGCCTGCTCGTCGGCCCACAGGCCGGGGGTGCCGGGGGTGATGCGGCCCTCGGGGGCGGCCGCGACCAGCTCGCTGACCACCACCCCGGCCCCCGACCCGGCGACCTCGGCCAGCCGCCGGGCGGCGGCCCCGGCCAGCAGGCCGCCGTCGGCGTCGTCGGTGGCCCCGACGGCCAGGGCGACCCGGTTGGCCAGGGTCAGCGCCCGCTGGCCCAGCGGCGCGAACAGCGGCGGCGGGGCCAGCAGCCGCTCGGGGCGACCGGCCACGAAGCGGTCGACGGTGGCCGCGAACGCCGGGTCGCGGCGGGTCAGCTCCAGGTGGCCGATGCGGCCCGAGCGGGTCAGGAGGTTGCAGGCGAACTGGACCGGGTCGAAGCCGTCGTAGCGGCGCACGTTCTCGAACCAGGTGGCGCTGTCGCGGGCCGCCTCCTGGAACCGCTCCACCACCGGCTGGCGCTCCAGCTCGTAGTCGGTGAAGGCCGCCGCCAGGTCGGCCGGGTGGCGCTGGAGGGCCTGGCCGAGGGCGACCGCGTCCTCCATGGCCAGCTTGGTGCCCGACCCGATGGTGAAGTGGGCGGTGTGGGCGGCGTCGCCGAGCAGGACCACGTTGCCGTGGTGCCAGCTCTGGCAGCGGACGGTGACGAAGCTGATCCACAGCGACCGGTTGGACAGCAGCTTGTGGCCGCCCAGCTCGGGGGCGAACAGCTCCTGGCAGAAGGCGATGCTGTCCTCCTCGCCGGCCCGGTCGAGCCCGGCCGCGCGCCAGGTGCCCTCGGTCGTCTCCACGATGAAGGTGCTGGTGTCGGCGTCGAAGGGGTAGGCGTGGACCTGGAACATGCCGTGGGGGGTGCCGCGGAACACGAAGGTGAAGGCATCAAGGGGCAGGTCGGTGCCGAACCAGACGAACTTGGAGCGGTGGACGTCCAGGGTCGGGCGCAGGTGGGGGGCCAGCAGCCGCCGGGCGGTGGAGTTGACCCCGTCGGCGGCGACCACCAGGTCGCGGTCGGCGAAGGCGTCCAGGTCGGGCAGCTCCCGCCGGAAGTCCAGCTCGACCCCGACCTCGCGGCAGCGCCGCTGCAGGATCTCCAGCAGCCGCCGGCGGGCGATGGCCGAGAACACGTGCCCGCCGGAGCGGACGGTCCGGCCGCCGTAGACCACGTCGATGGCGCTCCAACGGGCGAAGGTGTCGGTGATCTCCACATAGCTGGGGTAGTCGGCGTCGCGCAGCGCCCCCAGGGTCTCCTCCGAGAACACCACCCCCCAGCCGAAGGTGGCCCCGGGCGCGTTGCGCTCGACCACGGTGACCTCGTGCCCCGGGTCGGCCCGCTTGGCCAGCAGCGCGAAGTACAGCCCGGCCGGCCCGCCGCCCAGCACCCCGATGCGCACCGCCGGTTCCTCTAGGCGAGCACGTCGGCCAGGCGGTCGAGCTGGGCCGGGTCGGAGACGGTGGGCAGCAGGACCAGGTGGTCGCAGCCGGCCTCGCGGTAGCCGCGGACGAAGTCCTTGACGGCGCGGCCGCTGGTCAGGTTGCCGGCGGCGATCTTCTCCGCGAACGGGCCGGTGAAGGCGTAGTAGTCGCGCAGGTAGGCGCCGCCGGCGTCGGCGTCGCCGAGGGCGAAGTAGCCCTGGCCCCACAGCTGGGGGCGGCCCGGCCGCTCCAGGTCCCGCCAGGCCGCCCAGGCCCTGGCGGCGGCGCCGGCGAAGGCCCGCGGTGGGCCGCCGCCGTGGACGTAGCCGTCGGCGCCGCGGGCCATGCGCGCGAACGCCTCCCCCGACAGCCCCCCGGCCAGCAGCGGCGGCCCGCCCGACTGGACCGGCTCGGGGCCGACCTCGCCCCGCTCCCAGATCGAGCGCAGCTCGGCCAGCTGCTCACCGAGGACGCGACCGCGGCCGGCCGGGTCGACCCCCAGCGCCCGGTAGTCGTCGCCCCTGGCCCCGATGGCCAGCCCGAGGGTGAGCCGGCCGCCGGACAGCCAGTCGAGGGAGGCGGCCTGCTTGGCCAGCAGGGCGGTGTTGCGCAGCGGCCCGATCACCACCATGGTGACCAGCCGGATGCGGGCGGTGACGGCGGCCGCCGCGGCCAGGGCCGCCAGCGGCTCGAGGCTGCGGTACACCATCCGGTCCAGCACCCCGAGGCTGGCGAAGGGCCCGTCCTCGGCCCGCCTGGCCCACTCGAGGACGCGGCGGCCGTCGGCCCCGGGCGTGGTCGTGGGCAGCCCGACCCCGACCTCCATGCCCGCTCCTCCCCGCCGCCGGTTCAGACCTGGTGCACCCGAGCGGGACCATGGTACGGCCCGGCGCGGGGGCCGGAGGAGGTTTGCCGCCGGCGAGGCTGGGGAGGAACCGGTCGAGACGGTCCCCCCACCTGTTGCCGTCGATGCCGAGGAGCACCCGTGCGAACGGAACCCGCCAAGGCAGCGCTCGTCCGCAGACGCTTCGCCCGCCGACCCGAGGAGGTCGCCGCCGCCCGGCGCTTCGTCCTGGGCGGCCTCGCCCGCGGCTCCGACGCCTGGGAGACCGCCCAGCTGCTGGTCTCCGAGACGGTGACCAGCGCGCTCGACCAGTCGGCCCCGGGCCGGGGCAGCGGCACCCTGGAGGTCGGCTACGCGGTGGTCGGCCAGCGGCTCCGGGTCGAGGTGTCCGACGACGGCGGCCCGGCGCGGCTGCGCCGGCGCATCCACGCCGTCCGCTCGGCCGGCGACCGCGGCCTCGAGCTGGTCCGGGTCCTGGCCAGCCGCTGGGGCGTGCGCGAGAGCGCGGCCGGGCGGACGATCTGGTTCGAGGTCGACCTCAGCGGCGGATGACCGCCCGGTCCAGGACGGCGCCGTCGTCGGCGACCGCCGTCACGGCCAGCGACCCGTCGCGGACCTCGACGGCGGTGAAATGGTGGCGGACCTGGGCGGCGACCCGTTCGGGGGCACCGGCGGCGCAGGCGTCGACCGGGTACAGCGACCGGCCGCCGCCGCCGGTGACCACGTAGGTGACCCCGCCGCCGGAGACGAAGCGCTGGTAGTTGTGGTCGTGGCCGTTGAGCACGAGCGGGACCCGGTGGCGCTCGATCACCGGCACCCACAGCCGGTCCACCTGCCGGCTGGCGTCGTGGCGGCTGCACGACCAGGCCGGCTGGTGGAACACCACCGCCCGCAGCGCCGGCCCGGGCTCGCCCAGGCGGGCGTCCAGCCAGGCCGCCTGGTCGCCGTCGACCCGGTTGGCGTCCAGGAACAGCAGCTGCAGGCCGGGCAGGGACCGGCGGTAGGGCAGCGCCGGCAGGCCGAGGTGGGCGAGCTGCTCGGCGCCGTGGCCGGCGACCACGTCGTGGTTGCCGAGGGTCGCCCACAGCGGCCGGGAGCGGCGCAGCGCCGCGTACGGCCGGTCCAGCTGGGCGGCGAACAGGCTCGGGTCGCCCCGCTCGTAGACGTTGTCGCCGGTGGTCACCAGCGCGTCGACCCGGTGGCCGGCCGCCCACCGCTCCATCGCCCTGGCCACCGCCGGCTGGGCCTCGCCGCCGCCGAAGTCGCCGAAGGCGACCAGGCCGGAGCGGACCGGCCCGGCGGGCGGGGCCGGCGGCGCGGTGGCCGGGGCCGGCCGGGGGGCTGCCGGACCGCCGCCGCGGTCGCAGCCGCCGGCCGCCGCCGCCAGCAGCGGGACGACCCCGGCCAGGAGCGCCTCCCGGCGGGTCAGCCGCCGCCCCGGCGGCGGGCCCCCGGCCGGGTCCTGGCTCACCGGTCGGGGCCGGTCCCGGGGACCGGACGCCGCCACCCGGTTCCGCTAGGCTCGGTCACCGGAGCCGCCGCCGGCGGCGGCGCGGCGGCGAGCGGGAGGGCGGCCAGGATCGGGCGGAGCACGGGGAGCAGGGTGCCAGAGCAGGCGGCCGGTGCCCAGCCGGCAGGACCGGCCAGACCGGCCGGGCCGGGGCGATCCGGGAGCGGCCGCGGGAGGTGACGGTGGGCGGGACGACCCTTGAGGGGCACGGCGGGGCGCTGGCGGTGGCGGCGGCCCGGCGCCACGGCGTGGAGGAGCTGTTCACCCTCTCCGGCGGGCACGTGTTCCCGCTGTACGACGGGGCGGTGCGGGCCGACCCGCCGCTGCGGCTGGTCGACGTGCGCCACGAGCAGACGGCCGTGTTCGCCGCCGAGGCCACGGCCAAGCTGCTGCGCCGGCCCGGGCTGGCCGTGCTGACGGCCGGGCCCGGGGTGACCAACGGGGTGAGCGCGATCACCACCGCCCACTTCAACGGCTCGCCGGTGCTGGTCCTCGGGGGCCGGGCGCCGACCGGGCGCTGGGGCACCGGCAGCCTCCAGGAGCTCGACCACCCACCCCTGGTCGCGACCGTCACCAAGCACGCCGGCACCGTCGGCGAGGTCGCCGCCGTCGCCGCCCAGGTCGACGCCGCCCTGGCCCTTGCGGCCGCGCCCCACCGCGGCCCGGTGTTCCTCGACATCGCCCTGGAGGCGCTGTTCTCCCAGGCCACCGTCGAGCTGCCCGAGCCCGCGCCGCCGGCCGGGCGCGAGCCCGACCCGGACGCCCTTGACCGGGTGGCGCGGCTGCTCGGCCGGGCCGAGCGGCCGGTGCTGGTGGTCGGCTCCGACGTCTGGGCCGACCGGGCCGAGGACGCGGCCCGGCGCTGCGCCGAGACCCTCGGCCTGCCGGTGGTGGCCAACGGCCAGGGCCGCGGCGTCCTCGCCCCCGGCGGCGACGGCCTGCTGGTCACCCGGGCCCGCTCGCTCGCCTTCGGCGCCGCCGACCTGGTGCTGGTGGCCGGCGCCCCGCTCGACTTCCGGCTCGGCTACGGCAGCTTCGGCGGCCGCGGCGGCGGCCCCTCGGCCAAGGTGGTCCACCTGGTCGACGCCCCCGACCAGGTGGCCGGGCACCTGGAGCTGGCCGCCAGCGTGGCCGGCGACCTCGGCCTGGTCCTTGACGGCCTGGCCGGGGCCGTGACCGCCCAGGGTGGCCGCCGGCCCGACACCGGGCCGTGGCGCGAGCGCCTGCGCGAGGCCGCCCGGGCGGCCGCCGAGGGCGACCGCGAGCTGCTGGCCAGCGACGCCGACCCCATCCATCCGGCGCGGGTCTACGGCGAGCTGCGCAGGCTGCTCGACGACGACGCGGTGGTGATCGGCGACGGCGGCGACTTCGTCTCGTTCGCCGGCCGCTTCGTGGAGCCGGCCCGGCCCGGCGGCTGGCTCGACCCCGGCCCCTACGGCTGCCTCGGCACCGGCCTCGGCTACGCCATCGCCGCCCGCCTGGCCCGCCCCTCGGCCCAGGTGGTGCTGCTGCTGGGCGACGGCGCGGCCGGGTTCTCGCTGATGGACGTCGACACCCTGGTCCGCCACCGGCTGCCGGTGGTGATCGTCTGCGGCAACAACGGCATCTGGGGGCTGGAGAAGCACCCCATGCGGCTGCTGTACGGCTACGACGTCGCCGCCGACCTGCAGCCCCAGTGCCGCTACGACCGGGTCGCCGAGGCCCTCGGCGGCGCCGGTGAGCTGGTCACCGCCCCGGCCGGGCTGGGCCCGGCGCTGCGCCGGGCCTTCGACGCCGGGGTCCCCTACCTGGTCAACGTGGCCACCGACCCCGAGGTCGCCTACCCGCGCTCCACCTCCGGTCTTTGAGCGGTTCGGCCGGGCTGGCCCATCCTGCAGCCCAGCGCCGGCCCAGGGCCGGCCCGGCGAGGGTGCAAAGGCCGCCGGGGCCGCCAGGTGCTCGCCTTCCTCCCCCGCCTCCACGAGGTCGCCGAGTCGATCCTGGCCGCGAACCCGGCCGTGACGGACTGACCGCTCAGGCACCCTCCAGGCCGGCGACGGGGCGGCCGAGCAGGTAGTCGCGGACCTCGGCGGCGCAGCGCCAGGGGTTGGTGAAGACCTCGTCGCCGGCGAAGCGGAGCACGGCGTAGCCCTGGGCGACCAGGTAGCGGTCGCGGCGGCGTTCCCGCACGACCTGGTCGGAGCTGGCCCGGACCGGGCCCTCGCCGTCGATCTCGACCACCACCCGGGGCAGGACCAGGAAGTCGACCCGGTAGGGGCCGATCTTGCAGCCGGGCTCGACCAGGGTGCCGGGCGGCGCCTCCGGGAGCCAGGCGGCCAGCCACAGGCGGGCCAGGGGACGCTCGACCCGGCCGAGGAGGCGGCGGGCCGCCGGGTCGGAGCGGGCCAGGAGCTCGACCATGGCGGCGCCGAGGGCGGCCCCGACCGGCTGCGGCCCTCGTGGAACGTCGTCGCCGCGTCCGGCGACCGGCTGCTGCACTGGCACTCCCCTGCTCGCCCGCACGCGCATGAGGCTGGCAAGGTAACGTTGCAGTTTAACTACAATGTTGTAACTACACCAATGTCATCATCCGGTCAACCCTTCCGGCCTGGCGGAAGCGCTGGCCAGGGGAGCTGCCGGCCTAGCTGCGGATGCCGATGCTCGGGTCGATGAACTCGTTGGTGGTGATGTCCTCGGGCTTGAGGCCGGCCTTGGGCGGCTGGTTCTGGGCGGTGAAGATCGGCGTCACGATGTCGATCATCCGCTGCACCCGGCCGGTGTCGAAGTTGCCGAGGGTCGAGTCGGAGCCGTTCTTGACGAAGTCGGAGCGCATCTTGGTGATGGCGTAGTCGGCCAGCCCCTGGGTGTACACCCAGCCGTCGTTGTACTTCTTGACCAGCTCGAGGACCAGCTGGTTGGTGGCGTTCGGGTTGGCCAGGAAGTCGACCTGGGCCCGCTGGACGATCGGGACCAGCTTCTTCAGGCAGGGGGCGAGCTTGGCCTTGTCGGCGGCGCGGATGGCCAGGGCCTGCGGGTAGAAGGGGTAGCCGGCCTCGTTGACCAGCGCGTACTTCACCGGCTTGGCCCACTGGCGGACCTCGTGCTCGTAGATGTACGGCTCGGAGGTGGCGAAGCCGGCCTGGGCGACCTTGCCGCCGGCGGCCACGAAGTTGCCCGGCTTGCCGTCATAGGACCCGTCGACCTGCGACTTCTTGAGGACGCCTGTGCCGGTCAGGTACGCCATGTAGGTGTCGCCCTCGAAGTACAGGACCTTGGTGTCGGTCTTGCCGATGTCGGCGATGGTGTTGAACTGCGGGTAGGTGGCCGGGTCCCACATGATCATGAAGGGGCTGATCTCCATCGGCGCCATCACGGCCAGGGTGGCCTGCTTGGCCGAGAAGCGGATCGACTCGTCGGTGCTGACCTGCCCAAGGGTGATGCTCGGGTCCTTGTACATCTGGGAGGAGACCGGCTCGAAGCCGATCGAGGGCCCGCCGGTGCGCACCTCCAGCCGCACCCCGGTGTCCTTGCCGCCGGCCACCAGCGGCCCCGAGACCAGCTTCTTCTTGGTGTCGATCTTGGGGTTGGCGCCGAGCAGGTGGTAGTAGACGCCGTACTCGGACTCCGGGTCCCAGTCCGTCTGGATGACGATCGGGTTGGGGCAAACGCCCGCCAGGTTGACCGCGTCGCCCGAGGCCGCCGGGGCGGCCGTGGACTGCGGGGTCGCCTCGCCGTCGCCGCCGCCACCGCAGCCGGCGGCGACGAGGGCGGAGACGGCCAGGAGGGCGAGTCCTAGACGAACGCTGCGCATGAGCCTTCCTCTCGAGGACGGAAGCGAGCGGGGGCATGAGTGGTCATCTCGGCATACTCGGGACAATGGCCGCCCTAGGGTTCCCCAGCCGCGAAGACCGTGTCAACCGGCCGAGCGCTAGGCCGGACAGGCGCCTCAGATGGATCGCAAGCCGTAGAGCACGCGCTCCAGCAGGGCCAGGTCGGGGCGGTCGCCGCCCTGGGTCGGCCGGTGGACCATCACCATCCCCTCGTCGGCCATGTCGCCGACCAGCACCCGGGTCACGCCGAGGGGCAGGTCGAGCCGGGCCGAGATCTCGGCGATCGAGAGGATGTCGCGGCACAGGGCGGCGATCGCCCGCTGCTCGACGGTCAGCTTGGGCGAGCGCTCCCCCAGCGAGGTGGTCGAGACCAGGGCCTCGATCTCCAGCTCGGTGTGGGCCGGCCGGGTGCGGCCGCCGGTCATGGCGTACGGCCGCACCCGCCGCCGTCCGGCGGCGGGCTGGTCCTGGGGCGTGGTCACGGGCTCACGACGACGGGAGGCTGGCCTGGAGCTCGGCGCGGAGGCTGGGGGTGAGGACGTCGCCGGCGCGGGCGACGAGCACGGCCATCTCGTAGGCGACCACGCCGACGTTGCAGCCGGTGGCGGCCAGCACGGCCAGGCAGGAGCCGTCGCTGATGGACATGACGAACATGAAGCCGCCCTCCATCTCGACCACGGTCTGCTTGACCAGGCCGCCGCCGAAGCAGCGGGAGGCGCCGACGGTCAGGCTGGCCAGGCCGGAGGCGATGGCGGCGAGCTGGTCGGCCCGGGGCCGGTCCAGGCGCTCGGACACCGCCACCGGCAGGCCGTCGGCGGAGACGACCAGGGCGTGGGCGACGCCCGGCGTGGCCTTGGCGAAGTTCGCGACCAACCAGTTGAGGTTGCGGGCGTCGGCGCTGAGCTGGCTCATCTCCCCCCTCCCCGGTGCGTCAGGAAGCGTCCGGTGCCTGCTCGCCGGGGTCCCCGCCACCGGCGACCGTGCGGCCCCGCTCGATCCCGGTGCGATAGCTGGACAGCATGCTGCGGACCTCGTCGGGGCTACGGCCGGGCGGCGGGGCCGGCTGGGCGGCCGGCTGCTGGGCGGCCATGCCGGGGGCCAGATTGGCCCGGGGCACCCGGCGCGGCAGGCCGGCCTGGGTCAGACGCTCGCCCGGCTGGGCGGCCGGGGCGGCGGCCGCCGTCGGCGCCGAGGGCATCTCGGCCGCCTCCGGCGCCGGCGGCGGTGGCGGGGGCGGTGGCGGGGCCGCCGGGAACGGCGGCTGCTCCCCCATCCGCGCCCGCTCGGCCTGGTAGAGGGGCGACTCCTCCTCGGTGGCGCGGAGCGGCTCGGGCCGCCAGGGGCGGGGGTCGTCGGGCGGCACGGCCGGGGCCGCCCGACGGGCCGAGCGCGGGTCGCCCTGAGGCGGCCGCGGCGGGGGCGGCGGTGCGTCCGGGCCCGGGGCGGCTCCGTAGCCGTCGCCCAGGCGGGCGTTCTGGTGCTGGCGCTGGCGGTGCGGCAGCGGCGCCGGCTCGGCCGGCTCGGCCACGAACCAGTCGGAGCGGGCCGCCTCGAAGATCGGCAGGTGGTCGCCGGGCGGCGCCGCCGGGCCGTCACGGACCTCCGGGGCCTCCGGGGCCGGGCCCGGCACCGGGGCGGGCTGCGGCCGCTCCGAGGGCCGCGCCGGCGGCGGCAGCTCGCCCCGCCCCATGGCGACCGCGCGGGCGGCCGTCTCGGGGATGGCCTGCGGCACCTTGGGCCAGACCAGCAGCGCGTGCGGCAGCAGGGTGAGCGCGGTCACCCCGCCGTACCAGGAGTGCCGCAGCTGGACCTTGATGCCGTGGCGCTGGCCGAGGCGCCCGACCACGTACAGGCCCAGCACCCGGGAGAGGGCGAAGTCGATCTCGGGCGGGTTGGCCAGGCGCTCGTTGGCCTGGATCAGCTCCTCGTCGCTCATGCCCAAGCCGCGGTCCTCGATCTCGATCACGTAGCCGTGGGGCACCGCCTGGCCGGCGACCTGGACCTTGGTGTTGGGCGGGGAGAAGGCGGTGGCGTTCTCGACCAGCTCGGCCACCAGGTGGATGACGTCGACGGCGGCGTGCCCGGCGACCTCCAGGTCGGCCAGGGGCAGGAACTCGACCCGCTGGTACTCCTCCACCTCGGCGGCGGCCGCCCGGACGACGTCGACCAGCGACATCGGCTGGACCCAGTGGCGCCCCGGGTCCGCCCCCGAGAGCACGATCAGGTCCTCGGCGTTGCGGCGCATGCGGGTGGCCAGGTGGTCGAGGCGGAACAGGTGCTCGAGGGTCTCGGGGTCGGTCTCGTTGCGCTCCAGGTCGTCGATCAGCTCCAGCTGCCGGTCGATCAGGGTCTGGGAGCGGCGGGCCAGGTTGGTGAACATGTCGCCGATCGAGCGGCGCAGGGCCGCCTGCTCGGTGGCCAGCCGCACGGCCACCGCCTGGATGTCGTCGACCGCCTGGGCGACCTGGCCGATCTCGTCCCGTGACGAGATCCCCAGCGACTCGACCCCGACGTCGAGCTGGCCGGCCTCGTTGGTCCGCAGCCGCTGGACCGCCTCGGGCAGCCGGTGCTGGGCGATCTGGATGGCCCCGGTCCGCAGCCGCTGCAGCGGCTGGGCCATCGACCTGGTGACCAGCGCCAGGGCCAGCAGGGCGATGCCGAGGGTGATGAGGATCAGGAGCGCGTTGCGGAGCGCGTCGCGCCTTGCGGCGGCGCTGAGGTCGCCGCTCTGGCCGATCACGCCGTCCAGCAGCCGGGACTCCACGGTCCGCAGCAGCTCCATGTTGGTGGTGCTGGCGGCCAGCCACCGGTCCGGGTCGATGCCCCTGGCCGACTGGTTGCGGACCGCGTCGGTCTGGTCCCGGTCGACCGACAGGACGGCCTGGCCCTGGACGACGTTGGCGAACAGGCTGCGCTGGGCGTCGTCGGCGTCGGCCTGGAAGGTGGCGAAGGCCGTCTGCTGCTGGGCGAGCAGGGACGAGAAGTCCTGGAAGCCGCCGAACTCGAAGCGCTGCTGGAAGGCCTGGGCATAGAGGATGCCGCGGACCTGGGAGGTGACCTCCTTGGCCCGCGACAGGTCGTTGAGGGCGGTCACCGACTGGGCCAGGTCCGGGTCCCCGCCCGGCTCGGCGATCTCGTCGTTCAGGTCCAGCAGCTGGTCGATGATCCGGGAGTACTCGTCGAAGATCGCCCGGCTGGTCAGCGAGGAGGTGCTGGTCCCGTTCCGCAGCGGGCCGAGGTCGTCCAGCCCGGACCGCACCGCCTCGAACTTGCCCCGCAGGCGGTCGCCGAGGTCGTCGTAGAGGGGCGCCTCGGCGTCGCGGTAGGCGGTCACGGCCGCGTCGACCCGCGGCGTCTGCTTGCCGAAGGCCGAGTCGACGGCCTGGTTGTGGGTCTGGACCAGGGCGCCGCTGTAGTCGCGCTCGAGCTGGATCTCGTGGACCAGCGCGGTCACCTGGCGGCCGAGCTCGGCCAGGCGCCGCCCGTTGTCGAACGCCCGGGCGTTGCCGACCAGCGAGCCGATGCCGAAGCTTGCCAGGACCAGGAACGCCACGGCCGGGATGACCAGCACGGCGGTCAGTTTCGAGCGAAGGCGCCAGTCCCGCAGGAAGATCGCGCGCTTGGGTTCGCTGGCGGACGGAGCGGAGGCGCTCATTACAGGATTTCCCTACCTCTCTCGCAGGAGCCGGCTGGCGCCGGATTATACTCAGCCCGCTCGACCATATCCGTCCCGACCTGGGAGTATTGGCGAAGATGTCGAGGATGCGCTCGTTGTCGTGTGCGGTGCTGGCCGCCGTCGTCCTGTCCGCCGCCGGGTGCACGGGCTCGAAGTCGCCCACCCCCCGGCCGTCGCTGGGCGAGATCAAGATCGGGGTGCTGGCCCCCCGCTCGGGCGCCAACCGGGGCGCCGGGACCGAGGCCCAGCGGGGCGCCGAGCTGGCCGCCGAGCTGATCAACGGCGAGCAGGGGCCGGCCGCGCTGGTCGGCGCCGGCGGGCTGGCCCGCCTCGCCGGGGCCAAGCTGACCATCGTCGGGGCCGACACCCAGGGCAAGTCCGACCAGGCCGCCGCCGAGGCCGTCCGGCTGGTCAGCGACGGGCACGTGGCCGGGCTGGTCGGCGCCTACGACACCCTGGCCACCGAGGTGGCCAGCCAGCGGACCGAGCGGCTGGGGGTTCCGTTCATCAACGGCGACACGACGGCCGACTACCTGACCAAGCGGGGGCTCAACTGGTTCTTCCGCACCGGCCCCACCGACCGGATGCTCGGCGAGGCCTTCGTCTCGGCGCTGGGCCAGCTCGGCGGCACCGGCCAGCGGATCGCCGTCCTCTTCACCAACGACCAGCCCGGCAACGTGGTCGCCAAGCTGACCGAGGAGCTCGCCACCGAGGGCGGGTTCCCGCAGGTGACCAAGGTCCGCCTCGAGCCCGGCGGCGACGCGGTGGCGGCGGTGCGACAGCTCCAGACCGCGCCCGACCAGCCGGACGCCGTCTTCCTGGTCGCCGGCGACGCCGGCGACGCGACCAAGCTGCTCGAGGCCTTCCGCCAGCTCCGCTACACCCCCGACGGGATCCTCGCCTTCGGGCCCGGGTTCACCGAGACCGGCACGCTCGCCGCCGGGGACGCCGAGGGCCTGTTCTCCAGCACGGCCTGGTCGCGGGAGGTGGCCGGCCGCAGCCCGGTGGCCAAGCCGGTGATGGAGATGTACGAGGACCGTTTCGGCGCCCCCATGGGGGACGTGGCCGCCGGTAGCTTCACCGCCGTGCTGGTGCTGGCCGACGCGATCGGGCGCGCCGGGTCGACCGACCCCGAGCGGGTCCGGTCCGCGCTGCTCAACCTGGACATCCCGGGGCGGGAGATGATCATGCCCTGGAGTGGCGTCCGCTTCGACAACGCCCACCAGAACACCGCCGCCGCCGGTGTGATCGAGCAGCGGGTCAAGGGGCTGTTCCGGGTGGTGTTCCCCGACGAGCTCCAGCCCGAGGACGACGCGGCCGTGTGGCCGCTGTCCCGGCTGCGGAAGGGCTAGCCGCCGGTCTCGGAGTCGACCAGCGACTCGTCCAGGTAGGGCAGGGTGGCACCGAAGCGCTCCTGGAGGTGGGCCAGCGAGGTGGTCGGCGGGTACCTGGGCTCCTCGCCCTCGCCCAGGACCGTCGGGATCACCTCGACCGGCGCGTCGGCGTTGGGGTCGTAGAAGAACGGGATCGACTGGCGGTCGACGCCGGAGGTGTTGATCACCCGGTGCAGCGTCGGCGGGAACAGGTCGTTGGTCCAGCGGGCCAGCATGTCGCCGACGTTGACCACGAAGGTGCCGGGCACCGGCTTGGCGTCGATCCAGCGCCCGGCGGCGTTGCGGACCTGCAACCCGCCCCGGCCGTCCTGGGCGAGCAGGGCCAGGCAGCCGTAGTCGGAGTGGGCCCCGGCCCCGATGCGGGCCTCGCTGATCTCGCCGTCCTCGCCGCCGCCCTGGGGCGGATAGTGCAGCGGGCTCATGATCACCATCGGCGTGGTGAACCAGGCGTCGAAGTAGTCCTCGGGCAGCTCCAGGGCCATGGCCACGGCGTGGGTGACCTGGCGGGCCAGGTCGTGGACGGCCCCGAAGTAGGCCTCCATGGTCTCCCGGAAGCCGGGCACGCCGGCCGGCCACTGGTTGGGGCCGTGGAACGGCACCCCCTTGCGGACCAGCGGATGGTCCGGCGGGAGGTCGTTGCCGATCCGGAAGCCCTCCTTGAGGTCGCCCTCCTCCTGCTTGTCGGGGTCGAGGTTCTCCATACCCAGGTCGAACCAGCCCCGGTCGCAGGTCGAGTGCTCAACGCTGGTCTCGGACTTCTTCTCCCGGGGCAGGGCGAAGAACGTGGCCGCCTCGGCGAAGGTCCGGTCGATCAGCTCCTGGCTGACCCCGTGGCCGGCCAGGTAGGCGAAGCCGACGTTGCGGAAGGCGGCGGCCAGCTCGAGGGCGGCCCGCTTGCGCTCGGCGGGGTCGCCGGTGCGGAACGGGGTGAAGTCGACGACGGGGATCTGCTCGACCGGGATCCGCTCGGCCTGCAGCGACGGCGCGATCTTGGCGGTCATGTGGCTCTCACTCCAATGCTCGGGTCGATGAACTCGTTGGTGTACAGGTCCGACGGCTTCAAGCCCGGCTTCACCTCGGCCCGCTGGCCGGCCAGGATCGGGGTGACGATGTCGATCATCCGCTGGATCCGGCCGACCTCGAAGTTGCCAAGGGTGGCGTCGGCGCCGTTGTTGACGAAGTTCAGGCGCATCTGCCGGATCGCGTAGTTGGCCAGCCCGGGGTCGTAGCTCCAGGCCGGGTCGGCGTAGCGCTTGACCAGCTCGATCACGAAGGCGTTGGTCTTGTCGGGGTTGGCCAGGAAGTCGACCTGGGCCCGCTGCACGATCGGGACCAGCTTGGCCAAACACGGGGCCAGCTTGGCCTTGTCGGCCGGGCGGATCGACAGCGCCTGGGGGTAGAACGGGTAGCCGGTGTCGTTGACCAGGCCGTAGCGCACCGGCTTCTTCCACTTGAGGTCGTGCTCGTAGATGTACGGCTCGGAGGTGGCGAACCCGGCCTGGGCGATCCGCCCCCTGCCGTCGAAGAACGGCCCTGAGGAGCCGTCGTACTTGTCGTCGAGCTGGTTGCGGCGCAGGATCCCGGACCCGACCAGGTACTCCATATAGGTGTCGCCCTTGAAGTAGCGCACCGTGACGTTGCTCTGGCCGAGGTCGGCGATGATGTTGAAGTCCGGGTGGGTCTGGGGGTCCCACAGGATCATGAACGGGCTGATCTCCATGGGCGCGACCACCGCCAGGCTCGGCTGCTTGACCGCGAAGCGGATCGCCTCGTCGGTGTTGATCTGCCCCATGGTGATGCTCTTGTCGGTGTACAGCTGCTCGGAGACGAGCTTGAACTCGGTCGCCGGGCCGCCCGAGCGGACCTCGATCTTGACCCCGGTGTCGCGGCCCTGGTCGAGCAGCTCCCCCCGGACGAGCTTGCGCTTGGCGTCGACGGTGGGGTTGGGGGCGATCAGGTGGTAGAGGACCCCGTACTCGGTCTCGGGATACCAGTCGGTCTGGACCACGATCGGGTCGGGGCAGACCGCCTTGAGGTCGTCCCGGTCGCTGCCGGCCGCCGCCGAGGCCGGCCGCGGCGCCGGCTGCTCGCCGCCGCCACCACCGCCGCCGGTGCAGGCGGCGGCCAGGGTGGCCGCCAGCAGGACGATGGTGCCGAGGCGAAGTGTTCGCACCTGGTTCCTCCCGAAGGGTAGCTAGACGTCCTGGCCGCCGCCGGCCGACTCGTGCCAGCCGCCGACCGCCCAGCGGGCCACGAAGCCGAAGAGCCAGAACACGACGATGCCGAGCAACGACGACAGGATGATCGCGCCCACCATCTGCTCGGACTGCAGGCGCGACTGGTAGCGGTCGATCAGGATCCCGATCCCGGGCTCGCCCTGCTTGAAGAAGGTGTCGCCGACGATGGCCCCGATCACGGCCAGCCCGGCGGCGATCCGCAGGCCGGTGAAGATCGAGGGCAGGGCGGCGGGGAACTGCAGCTTCCACAGCCGGGTCACGCGGCCGGCGCCGTGCAGGGTGAACAGGTCGTGGTGCTCCTGCTGCACCGACTGCAGGCCGAACAGGGTGTTGGCCACCACCGGGAAGATGCAGAACAGGACCACCACCAGGACCCGGCTGAAGTTGCCGAAGCCGAACCAGAAGCCGAACAGCGGCACCATGGCCAGGATGGGGATGGTCTGGGTCAGGACCGCATAGGGGTACAGCGAGCGCTCGATCCACTTGGCCCGGTTCATGGCCACGGCCATGACCAGGCCGATCGCGATCGCGACGGCCAGCCCGATGAAGGCGATCCGGGTCGACAGCCACAGGGCGGCGAGCAGCTCCCGCAGGTTGAAGGGGTCGAAGAAGCTGACCCGGATCACCTCGTGGGGCGGCGGGACCAGGAACCGGCGCTGGGGGTCGAGCAGCAGGTAGCTGATCGCGTACCAGAGGCCGAGGACGGCCACCAGCACCGCCGCCGGCGGCCCCCAGAAGGCCAGCCAGCGGCCGCGCGGCGCCAGCCGCGAGGTGGCCGTGACCGGCCCGGAGGCGGTGGTCTCGTTGGGCCCCGACAGGCCGGTGTCGACGCTCATGTGCCACCTCGCAGGACCGCCGACACCTGGCCGGCCAGCCGGGCGAACCGCTCCTCGAAGCGGAGCCGGGGCGAGCGCGGGTAGTCGAAGGGGACGGGGAAGTCGCGCAGCACCTGCCCCGGCCGGCCGGACAGGACCACCACCCGCGAGGACATGAACACCGCCTCCATCACCGAGTGGGTCACGAACAGGGCGGTGAACCGCTGGCTCAGGTACAGGCCCAGCAGCTCGTCGTTGAGCCGCTCCCTGGTGATCTCGTCCAGGGCCCCGAAGGGCTCGTCGAACAGGAACAGCTCGGGCTCCAGGGTCAGCGAGCGGGCCAGCGACACCCGCATCCGCATGCCTCCCGACAGGGCCCGGGGCCGGTGGCCGGCGAACTCGCTCAGCCCGACCAGCTCGATCGCCTGGCCGGCGCGGCGCCGACGCTCCTCCTTGGGCAGCCCGCGCAGCTCGCAGAACAGCTCGACGTTGGCCTGGACGCTGCGCCAGGGCAGCAGCGTCGGGTCCTGGAACACATAGCCGATCTTGTCGGTCCCGACCCGCACCGATCCCTTGCTGGCCTCACTGAGCCCCGAGGCGATCCGCAGGAGCGTGCTCTTGCCGCAGCCCGACGGCCCGACCACGCTGACGAAGGAGCCGGCCGTGACCCGCAGGTCGACGCCGTCCAGCGCGACGGTGCCGTCCCGGAAGCGCTTGGTGACGTTCTCGAACGTCAGCAGCGGCGCCGTCGGTGACGGGATGGACGACGCATCGACAGGGCTCGATTCGGCCAATCTCCGGCAACTTTGTAGATTGGGGGCTGCTCGGGCCCAATAGTTCCCCGGGCCGCAAGACGGTGTCAACCGCCCCCAACCGTGCAGAGGAGCCGCTCGTGGGCAGGGTCAGCGTGGTCCGCGCCCGGCACGTGCTGACCATGGGCCCGGCCGGGGAGCTGGAGGGCGGGGCGGTCGCCTTCGCCGGCGGCGAGATCCTGGCCGCCGGGCCCTTCGAGGAGCTGGCCGGCCGCTTCCCCGGCGCCGAGGTGACCGGCGACGACCACGGGGTGGTGCTGCCCGGGCTGGTCAACGCCCACACCCATCTGTCGGAGGCGCTGCTCCCGGGCATGGGCGAGGACCTCACCCTGTTCGAATGGATCGACCGCATCATCGGCCCGGCCGGGCGTCACCTGACCCGGGAGATGGCCCGGGTCGGGGCCATGCTCAAGGGGGCCGAGCTGCTGTTGTCGGGCGCCACCTGCGTCAACGACATGTTCTGCCACGCCAACCTGGGGTCGCTGGCCAGCCTTGGGGTGGTCGACGGGCTGGAGGAGATCGGCCTGCGGGGGGTGGTGGCCTTCGGGCCCGAGGACCTCGGGGAGCCCGACCGCCCGACGGTGGCCGCCATCATGGCCGAGCACGAGGCCCTGGCCGCCCGCTGCGCGGCCAGCGACCTGGTCGGCTTCCGGCTCGGGGTCGGGACCGTCCTCGGCCAGAGCGACGCGCTGCTGGCCACCTCGGCCCGGGTGGCCCGCGAGCACGGCTGGGCGGTCCACACCCACCTGGCCGAGGTGCGCGAGGAGGTGGTCGAGGCCCGGCGGCGCTGGGGCCGGACCAGCGTCGAGCGGGCCGCCGACGTCGGCCTGTTCGAGGTGCCGGTCCTGGCCGGGCACGCCATCTGGGTCGGCCAGGGCGAGATCGGCCTGCTCGCCGGGGCCGGGGTCGCCGTCGCCCACAACCCGGTGGCCAACATGATCCTCGGCTCGGGGGTCTGCCCGCTGGCCGCCCTGCGCGGGGCCGGCGTCCCGGTCGGGGTCGGCACCGACGGGGCCGCCTCCAACGACAGCCAGAACATGCTGGAGGCGGTCAAGGTGGCGGCCCTGCTCCAGAAGGTGGCCCGGCTCGACCCGCGGGCCGTGACCGCCGGCGAGGTGCTGACCATGGCCACCGCCGAGGGGGCCAGGGCGTTGTGCCTGGACGGGCTGGTCGGCTCCCTGGAGCCCGGCCGGCGGGCCGACCTGGTGCGGCTGCGCGGCGACCGCCCCGGCCTGGCCAACGTCCACGACCCCACCCAGCAGGTCGTCTACTGCGCCTCGCCCGCCGACGTCGAGGACGTCTGGGTCGACGGCGTGCGCCGGGTCGCCGGCGGCGAGCTGGTCGGCCACGACCTGGCCGCCCTGGTGGAGGCCAGCCGCCCGCTGGCCGCCGAGCTGGCCGGCCGGGCCGGGCTGGGGGCGTTCTCGCGCCTGGCCGGCCCTAGCGACGGCCGCCGTCGCCGGTGAGGGCGCGGCGTCCGGCCTTGGTCAGCAGCACGTAGTCGGGGGCGATCACGACCAGCTGGCGGCTGGCCAGCGAGCGGGCGACCTCGCGCCCCACCGGCCAGCGGGTGGTGTAGCCGTCGGCCGCGTCCAGCTGCTTCAGGGCGGCCTGCTCGGCGGCGCCGAGGGCGGCGCCGTCGTCGGCGGGTGGCGGCGGTGGCGCCGGGCGCCGGCGCAGGCCGCGGACGACCCGTCCAAGCAGTTCCCGGGTGCCGATCCTGGCTGCTGCCATGGCGCCTCCTGGCAGGGGTCCGGCGGGTACGGTCGGCGATTGTGAGCGATCGGCCTGACTGGGCTATGATCCGCAATGCCAAGTGCAGATGCAACTGCCGGAGCCAAGTGCGAGCGCCCGAACGGCGCGATCGAACCCCTAGGGAGGACGAGGATGACCGCTGAAGGTGGGACTTCCCGGTTGTACAACGGCGTGCCCGCGGCCGAGCTCGGCGAGGCGCGGTGGCGCAAGAGCGGCCGCAGCAGCGCCCAGGGGAACTGCGTCGAGCTGGCCAGGCTGGCCGGCGACGAGGTGGCCGTGCGCAACTCCCGGGACCCCGAGGGCCCGGCCCTGGTCTTCACCGACGCCGAGCTCGACGCCTTCCTGGCCGGCGTCAAGGACGGCGAGTTCGACGACCTGCTGCGCTGAGCGGCGGGCGTCAGGGCTTGCGGGCCACCCCGGCCCAGTAGTAGGCGACGCTCGGGTCGGCCGGCGGCTCGTCCGGGCGCCACGACAGCACCGGCGTCACCCCCGGCTCGACCAGGTCCAGCCCGCTGAAGAACCGCTCGACCTCGGCCCGGGGACGCGGCACCAGGGTGACCCCGGCCTGCTCGGCGGCCGCGACCGCCCTGGCCGTCTCCTCGGCGTTGAAGTCGGGCGTGGGGTGGGTGATGGCCAGGTAGCTGCCCGGCGCCAGCGGCTCGAGCAGGGTGGCCACCATCTCGAAGGGGTTGGGGGTGTCGCCGTCGCGGAAGTACATCAGCACCGCCACCAGCAGCAGCCCCACCGGCTGGCGCAGGTCCAGGGTCTGGGTGAGGGCCGGGTGGTCCAGGATCGACTTGGGCTGGCGCAGGTCGGCCATGATGAAGGCCGTCTCCCCGGCGTCCTGGCTGGTCAGCAGGGCGCGGGCGTGGGCGAGGACGATCGGGTCGTTGTCGACGTAGACGACCCGGGCCCCGGGGGCGACCGCCTGGGCCACCTCGTGCACGTTGGGGCTGGTCGGGATGCCGGTGCCGACGTCGAGGAACTGGCGGACCCCGGCGTCGGCGGCCAGGTAGCGGACCGCCCGGCTGAGGAAGGCCCGGTTGGCGGCGGCCATGGCCCGCATGTTGGGGATGGCCTGGATCATCAGCTCGGCCAGGGCCCGGTCGGCCGGGAAGTTGTCCTTGCCGCCGAGCCAGTAGTCGTACACCCGGGCCGGGTGGGCCACGTTGGTGTTGATCTCCTCGGACACGGTCACGCTCCTGTGGGGGTCAGAGCTGGTCCAGGATCTTGTCCAGCAGCTCCGCCGTCCGCTCGGGTGGGGCGGCGCGGACGCAGATGCTCTCCATCACGTGCAGGTACTGGTCGACCTCGTCCGGCTTGTTCAGGTAGCTGGCGCTGGTCAGGTGCTCCAGGTAGACGACGTCGGGGAGCTCCTGATCGGGGAAGCGCAGGACGCTGAAGGAGCCGACCATGCCCGGGTGGGCGCCGGAGTCGAACCCCAGCACCTGGAGGGTGACGTTGGGCAGCTTGGCCGCCTCGAGCAGCCGTTCCACCTGTCCGCGCATGACCTCGCGGCCGCCGACCGGCCGCCGCAGCGCGGCCTCGTCGACCACCGCCCACAGCCGCGGCGGGTGCTCCTGGGTGAGCAGGGTCTGGCGGGCCATGCGGAGCCGCACCCGGCGGCCCACCTCCTCGGCCGAGTCGTCCAGGTGGGCGCCGCGGATGACCGCCCGCATGTAGTCGTCGGTCTGCAGCAGCCCGGGCACGAACTGGCCCTCGTAGGTCCGGATCAGGGTGGCGGCCGACTCCAGGTCCACGTACGCCCGGAACCACTGGGGCAGGACGTCGGTGTAGCGCTGCCACCAGCCGGGGTTGTTGGCCTCGCGGGCCATGGCCAGGAGCTCGTCGATCTCGGCCGGGTCGGTGACCCGGTAGCGCCGCAGCAGGTCGACGATGTCGCGCTGCTTGAAGCCGACCTGGCCGTTCTCCAGCCGGTGGATCTTCCACTCCGAGGCCCGGATCGCCTCGGCGGCCTCCTCCCGTGTCAGCCCGATGTCGGTCCGCAGCCGGCGCAGCTTGGCGCCGACCAGCATCCGCTGGACGGTCGGCCCGCCGCCCCCGCCTTGTGCTCTGCTCTCGGTCATACCGTTCCCCCCGGGACGAATTGCCACACAGTCTCCCACCACGCCGGAGTTGTCCAGGCTCCCGTTCGGGTCAGTCCTCGCCGGCCGGACCGGCCAGGCCGGGCACGGTCCGGGCCAGGCCGCGGCGTGGGAGCCGCCACCGCCGCCGGCGGCGGCGGGTTCAGGGCGGCCCGCCGGCTCGCAGGGTCCGCAGGGCCCGGGCGCCGTCGCGGACCAGGGCCAGCCGGCGGCGCCAGCGGCGGGCCCGCCGGCCGCGGGAGCCGCCCAGGGCGCCGAGGACGACCGCGGCGGTGTTGCGGCCCGGACGGCCGCTGACCCCGCCGCCGGGGTGGGTGCCGGCCCCGGTCAGGTACAGGCCGGCGATCGGGGTCCGGTAGCCGGAGAGGCTGGGCGAGGGCCGGAACGACAGCAGCTGGTCGAGGCTCATCTCGACGTGGTTGGGGTTGGCGTTGGGGTTGCCGGTGCGGGCGACCCAGTCCAGCGGGCCGGTCAGCTGGCGCTCGACCGGGTCCAGGGTGGCGCCGAGGGCCCGCTCGGCCGCCCGCCAGGCGTGGTCGGCGGCCCGTTCCAGGGCGGCCCGGTCCCAGGGCCCGGCCGCCGGCCGCCAGGGCACGAAGGTCGACAGCCACAGGACGGCCCGGCCCGGCGGCGCCCAGCCGCCCTCGAGGGCCGAGGGGAAGGCCAGCATCAGTGGCGGCCGCTCGGGCAGCCGGCCCAGCCGGATGGCGGCGAAGGCCCGCTCCAGGTCGCCGGTGGTGTTGGCCGACAGCCCGAAGGCCCGCTCGAACCCGGGCGGGCCGGGCAGCGCCGGCATGGCGGCCAGGACGGCGTCGACCTTCAGCTCGCTGACGTTGGCCCGCCCCACGTGGATGCGGCGGGCCTCGGTGGCCAGCCAGGGCGGCACCCCGTCCGGGTCGGCCAGCTCCAGCAGCAGCCGCCTGGCGTCCACGGCCGAGACGACCGCCCTGGTGGCGGCGGTCCGCTCGCCGCCGGCGTGCACCGCCACCGCCCGGCCCCCGGCGACCTCGACCCTGGTGGCGGCCATCCCGCAGGCCACCCGGCCGCCGGCCGCCTCCAGGCAGCGGACCAGGGCGTCGACGGCGGCCCGGGAGCCGCCGGCGGGCCGGGCCGCCGGGGTGCCGTGCCCGCCGGCGAGCAGCAGGGCGCCGGCGCCGGTGCCCGGGTCGGCCGGGGACTGCTGGGCATGGGCCGCCCAGTGGGCCAGCGGCGCCTGCAGCCGCTCGTCGGCGACCGCCGCACGGACCAGGTTGGAGGCCGACCCGAGCAGCGCCTGCAGGAACGGGCCGGCCCGGGGGCCGAGGGCGGCCTCGGCCAGGGCGGCCAGCTCGCGCAGGGACGGCGGCGGCCCGTCCTCGACCTGGCCCAGCAGGGCCGCCCCGGCGGCGGCCCAGCCGGCGAAGCGCCGGTAGGCCTCGGCGTCGGCGGCGCCGACCACCGGGGCCAGGTGCTCGACGGTCCGCTCCAGGGAGGCGTCGAAGGCCAGCGCCGTGCCGTCGTCGCAGGGGGCGAGGGTGACCTGGTCGCGGAGGTGAAAGCGGAGCCCGAAGCGGGTCTCCAGCTCCAGGTCGGCGGCGACGCCGCTGCTCCGCAGGCCGCCGAGCTCGTAGGCCCCGAGCTCCAGCCGTCCCCGCCCTCCGGGCAGCTCGACGGTGTGGATGCAGCCCCCTGGGGTGGCGGCCGCCTCCAGCACCACCACCTCCAGCCCGGCCCGGGCCAGGTAGCAGGCGCACACCAGCCCGTTGTGCCCGCCCCCGATCACCACCACCTCGGCCTGTCCCATGACCGGGTCAGCCTATCCGGCGCCGCGCGACGGCTCGGCGCTCACCCGCCAGCCGCCGAGGCCGCCGGGCTCCAGCGCCCAGCCGACCCGGATCAGCCGCCTGGCCCTGGCGGCCAGGTGGCCGGGGAGGCGGGCGGCGTTGGTGACCAGGATGGCGTCGGCCGCCTCGACCAGCCCGGCCGCCGCCTCGGGGTCGTCGAGCAGGGCGCCGAGGCAGGCCGCGACCGAGTACTGCTGGACGATCGCCTCCAGCCGCCGCCGCGAGCGGGCGTCGACCGCCAGCACCCCGACCAGGGTATCGGCCGGCAGCTCGACCAGGGCCCGCATCGCCTCCTGGGAGGCGACGAAGTTGAGCGGCACCACCTGGGCGCCGTCGGGGGCCAGCTCGCGCGCCTCGGCCAGGTGGAAGTAGGGGGTGAGGAGCACGTTGGCGTCCCCCAGCCGGCCCGACCCGGCGGCCGCTTCCTCCAGCAGCAGCGGCTCGACCTTGACGCTGGTCTCGCGCTGGACCTGCTCGAGGCCCCGCTGGAGGTCGACCGGGTTGCACTCCAGGAAGACGGTCCGGGGGGCCGGCTGGAACACCTCGTCGGCCACCCGGGCGACCAGCTCCTGGAACTCGCTCCGGTCTCCGCCGACCAGCCGCCAGCGGACGGCCAGGCGGCGGATGGCCGCCTCGGCGTCGCGCACCCCGGTCTCGCCGTCCGGCAGGTCGCGCCGGACCACCGCCCCCCGGCGGCTGGTCGCCGTCACCCAGCCCTGGCGGGCCAGCTCCTGGACGGCCCGGCCGACCGTGCTCGGGCTGGTGCCCAGCTCGGCGGCGAGCGCCCGCACCGACGGCAGGGCGCCCCCGCGGGGGTAGGCGCCGCGCAGGAGGCGCTCCTTGAGCGCCTCCTCGACGTCGCGGGCCGACATCATCACCGGGCCGCCCCCGCCGGGGGCTCGACGCGCGCGGGCAGGTTGTGATTGCCTTCCAGGTCAATCGTTCGCCGCGACCCCAACAAGCCGTCCCCCGCCGCCGGTCTTTGTACTCTGTCTCAGACAGCGGACAAAGGATAGCGCATGGCGGCTCAGCCCCACCGGGCGGCGGCCAGCGCCTGGGGCAGCCCCTGGGTGGCCCACTCGTCGACCACCAGGATCCCGGACCGCTTCAGGAACCAGAGCCGCTGGGTGTAGCCGCCCTTGGGCTTGCCGGTCCTGGCATCGGCGCAGCCGATCCGCCACTCGCGGTAGAGGGCGTCCTTGCCGCCGACGGAGGCGACGCCCTCCTTGGAGGGCTTGGCCGGGGTCGTCTCGACCAGCCCGTCGCGGTCCTCCGGGCAGCCCTCGACCCCGCTGCCGGGGTGCCAGACCCGGTCCGGGTCGAAGGGGGTGAGCTGGCTGGCGATCGCGATCTGGGTCGGGCCGAGCAGCAGGAACCCGGGGCAGTCGACCCCGCCGGCGCTGCGCCGGCAGGCCCGGCTGGTCGCCACCTCGACGTGGTCGCCGCCGCCGCCGGCCCGCCAGCCCTGGCCCAGCCGGATGGTCAGGTGGCGGAAATGCAGCGGTGCCCCGGCCGGGCCGGTCTCCCCGGTGGTCAGCGGGACCCGGCCGGTGGTGCTGGGGATCGCCTCGGTGGTGGGCACGGCCGTGGTCGCGGCGGCGCCGGCGCCGGTGGTGGCCGTCGGGACCGGCCGGGTGGTCGAGGAGTCGACCAGCGCCGGCCCCGACCCGCCGCAGCCGGCCACGGCCACCGCCAGCAGGGCCGCCGCCGCGGCCGTGACCACCGAGCGCCGTCCCGGCATGCCACCTCGCGCTCTTGTCCCGGCGTTGCGCCGGGGGGCCGCTATCGTCGCCGCCATGATGCAACGCGACGC
>Ga0307278_10000134_pt1 | contig 36104 bp, 28 predicted proteins | sample ER_DNA_117_FD_194482 | JGI IMG/M metagenome (GOLD analysis project Ga0307278, IMG submission 194482) | Bulk soil microbial communities from the East River watershed near Crested Butte, Colorado, United States - ER_DNA_117 | ecosystem: Environmental > Terrestrial > Soil > Floodplain | place... | reverse complement strand
GGTAGCGGCGGTCGGAGGCGAGCGCGACGGCGGCGTAGCGTTCCTCGCGGTGGCTGGCCTCCCGCCACAGCGCCAGAACGGTGGCCCGCCAGGCGGCGAACGAGCCGACGGGGTGGTCGGCGAAGACGGCCCGGAAGATGCGCCGCTGGGCAGGCGCCTGCACGCCGTGGTAGGGCATCGCGGACTTCATGTAGGCCTGCATGCCGGGCGCCTTGGCGGGGTCGGCGGCCGCGTGCAGCTCCCGGCGGACGGCGTCCACCAGCGCCCGGTCGGCGGCGGCGGTGGTGGGGTCGTGGGTCATCCGGCGGCGCACGAGGCGCAAGGGATGTCGTCCATCTCGACAGTATCCCGTCCACCTCTCCGGCGGAGGATGCGTCATTCGTGCTACGGCATACGACGTAGGTGATCCCGTGCCCTTGGCCGATCCGTCGGTCGGTTCCCGCATGGGAGGCTGCTGTATCGAGCGCACTCGACCGGTCGAGCCGAAGTCCATGCTGTGCGCCCCCATCGAGGTGCGCCGGGGGGGAATGGAGCTGGGACAGGGGGCATCCATGAGTGCAGTACCTGTGCCCTTCGTTGGTCTCGGCACGCGGAGCGTGCGGTGAGTGGTTGGAGGCGCCCGCGCGCCGCAGCCGTGACGATGCTTGCCCTGGTTGCGCTGCTGGGCGTCCCCATGCCGGCGTACGCCGAGGACATCGGCTACGTCGACCAGTCCTACACGGGTGTTTCCGCCCCCACCAGCGAAAAGCCGCAGAGCAAGCTCTGGATCGCCGGAGAGACCTGGTGGGGAAGCTTGTGGGACACGGTGTCGCAGGACTACCACATCTTCCGCTTCGACCCGGGGACGCAGTCGTGGACCGACACCGGCGTGCTGGTCGACGAGCGTTCGACGGCGTCCCCGGATGCCTACTGGGACGGCACCCGGCTCTACGTCGTGTCGGCCGGCCGCTCGGAGGCGACCTCGAGCCAGGCACCCCGCATCTACCGGTTCAGCTTCAATGCCGCCGCGCAGACCTGGGCCCGCGACAGCGGGTTCCCTGTGACCATCGGCAACGGCGGCACCGAGGCCGTCACGCTCGCCAAGGACACCACGGGGACGCTGTGGGTGACCTACACGCAGGGCGCCAAGGTCTACCTCCAGCACAGTGTCGGCGGCGACGACCGGGTCTGGACCACGCGCTACCAGCTGCCCACCCCCGCCGGCGAGTCGGACATCGCCCCCGACGACATCGCGGCCGTCGTCGCCTACGACGGCGACAAGGTCGGCGTGATGTTCAGCAACCAGCGGCTGGAGGTCATGTACTTCGCCAGCCACGTCGACGGCACCAACGATCAGAGCTGGAACCTCGTGGCGGCGTTTGATCGACCCGAGGGCGCCGACGACCACATGAACCTCAAGTCGCTGCAGGCCGATGCGAGTGGTCGGGTCTTCGCCGCCGTCAAGACATCGCAAACTGCCCCGACCGACCCGTTGATCCACCTGCTCGCGCTCCGCCTCGACGGCACCTGGACCAGCCGTACCGTCTGGACGGTCGCGGAGGGCCACACCCGGGCGATCGTGCTCATCGACAGCGAGCAGCGCAGACTGCACGTGTTCGCCTCGGCGCCCTGCTGCTCGGGCGGGGTCATCTACACCAAGAGCACGCCGCTGGACAACATCAGCTTCGAACCGGGCATGGGAACACCGTTCATCTCGAACGCTACCCATACCCACATCAACAACCCGACATCGACCAAGCAGAACCTCGACAGCAGCACGGGACTGCTGGTCCTCGCGGGCGACGACACGTCAAAGCGCTATCTGCACAACTACGTCAGCCTCGGAACCCCCGGGCAGACACCCGATACGTTCATCGACTCCGGTCCTGACGCGGTCACCACCCAGACGAGCGCGACCTTCACCTTCCACGCCTCGACGGGCGATGCGACATTCGAGTGCTCGCTTGACGGCGCGGCCTATGCCCCGTGCACCTCGCCGGTCACCTACGACCCCGTCGCGGAGGGACCGCACGACTTCGCGGTACGGGCGGTCGACGCCAATGGCGCCGACCCGACGCCCGCGACGCGATCGTGGCGGGTCGACCTCACCCCGCCCGACACGACCATCACCTCCGGACCCAGTGGCACTGTCACCTCGCGGACGGCGACCTTCACCTTCACCGCGGACGAGCCGGCCCAGTCCTTCGCCTGCAGGCTCGACGCGGGGCCACAGGTGCCTTGCACGTCGCCGTACTCCTACGCCGGCCTGTCCGACGGCCCGCATGTCTTCGAGGTGGCTGCGACGGATCAGGCGGGCAACGCGGATGCCACCCCGGCGAGCCGTTCCTGGACGGTCAACCCCACGGTGTTCTCCGACGACTTCGAGTCGGGGGGGTTCACCGCCGGCGGTTGGTCCGTGAACACCGGCGGCGCGGGCACGGCTGCCGTGGTCGCGGGCCAGGGCACCGGCGGTAGCTGGGGCGCACGGCTGACGTCCACGACCGCGCCGCAGTCCTTCGCATACATCGACAAGACGCTGGCGACCGGGCAGGCGGATCTCACCGTGACCGCGGCGTACCGCGTCACCAGCCAGGGGGTGAGCGGCAAGAACACCTCGCTGCTCAAGCTCTACAACACCGGCGGCACGCGCGTGCTGACCCTGCAGCGCGACAACGTCACCGGACTGCTTCGCGTCAATCACAGCGGCGCCACGTTCTCGACGGGCCGCAGCCTCGCGCTGAACACCACGGCGACCATCGCGGTGCGTGTCGTCACCGGACCTTCCGGCAGCGGCCGCGTCGAGGTCACCGTCGACGGCGTCCTCGTGTACCAGACGATGTCGGCGAGCCTCGGCACGGCGAACGTCTCCAGGCTCCGCCTCGGCAACGACGCCACGCGCGTGGCGTTCGCCTTCGTCGTCGACGATGTGGGCGCGACGATATGAGGACCGTAGCGGGCGCTGCGCCCTGCAGGTTGAGCCGACCCACTTCTCCTGAGAGGTCGAACCGATGACCCACGACGTGGAGACAAGGGAACTCCCGTTCGAGCGAACGATCATTCACTCGGGAACCGCCAGGCACCTGGCCGCGCCGCCGCCACGGAGCGAGGCGCTTGGCGGTCTGCCCAGCTTCCGGGAGATCCTCGCCATCATGGCCGTCAGCCTCGGGGTCACGGCGCTGCTGGTGTGTGGGCTACTGAGCTTCGCCTACGAGCGCTTCTATCAGGCGCTTGGGGTCAACCCAGCCGACATCGGGCTCACCTTCGGCGTGGCCGTCAGCCGTTCGGTGGGCTTCACCGTGACCTTCGCGGTCGCGGTCGCGCTGGTGGTGGTCGCGGTCCGGCTGATCCTGGCCGCGCCGCTCCGGCGGCTGCACGCCAACGCCGGCTGGACCAGGACCTTCCACAGCACGGACTTCGCGCTCGTGCTCGGCTGCTATGTCGCCCTCGGGCTGCTGGCCATCTTCGCCGCAGTGGCCGTCATCTCCCCAGTGGCGAGCTATACGGCAAAGGCGGCGGACGCGGCGAGGTCCGGTAACGCCGTGCGCCCGCTGCAACTCTACGGGTTGCCGCTGCTCGCCACGCAGGCCGAGCCGGCCGCCGTGCAGCCGACCAACAAGGCTCGGACACTGCCTGGCATCTGGGACCTGAACGACCGTCCCGTCCTGTACCTGGGCCAGGCCGGCGGCGTCGGCGTGCTGTACGACGCCGACCGGGGGCGGGTCGTGTACACCCCCATGGACCTGGTCGTCCTGCACGTCCGCAACTGCGGCGGCGAGGCGCCCCCGGCCGCCTGCGGATCCGCGCCCTGATTCCACGCTGACGCAGGTAGGCCCCGTGGAGGTTCCCGGGCCCCATGCGTGGTGTCACCGAGGTTGGCTACGCCTGACCGCCATCGAGGTACGCGCCAACCAGTCGCGAGTAGCTCGCGGAGACCGAAGCCGTACAACCGCGAGGTGCTGATTCTCTTGCTTGGCGAACATCCTGGGATATTCACGACGCTGTCCCATGTGAGATCGGAGCGCCGTAAGGACCCCCTTCGCGGCCGAGAGAAGCTGTCTGGGGAGTCCCGCCTTGCTGTCACTCTCTGCCGCCTGCGCTGTGAGAACGGAGGTACGCCATACAGCACGCCTCCCCAGCCTCCACAAGGACACCACCAAGGGATAGTCGAGCCAGACCACTGTATCCGCCCGGGGCCAGACGAGGTCGCGCACCGCGCTCTTGTTGCCGTCGGTTACCCAGCGATCTCCGGCGACCGCGGCGGTCGTACGCTCCCGCAACACCGACGGGGACGCTGTGCTGAAATCTGGACCGAAATACAACGCGTCGAGTTCCACGTGAGGTACACCAAGCGTAGCGGCGAGCTCGCGGGCCAGAGTGGTCTTCCCCGACCCGGTTCTGCCTAGAATCAAGATCCGCTGACACCCGCGCAGACTGTTAGCTGGGTCGCGCTGAGCTGGCATCGTCGTGGCCTTGTCGTCAAGGTGCAGAGCGCGAGAGGCAGCTACTGGGCGGTCAGCAGGAGCTGGGGGCGGTTGGCGGCTGCTTCGCGGGAGTTGATGTAGAAGGCGTCGCCGGTGCCGCCGGTGGAGTCCAGTGCCAGGGTCAGCTGGCCGCCGATCAGCGACTGGAGCTGGCTTGCGTTCAAGCTGATCGAGTAGGTGGTGTTGGACCCGGTGTTGGAGACGCTTCCCAGGTTCGCCGCGCCGACCGCGGGCCTGGTGTTGTAGGTCAGCCCCGACTCGGTCCAACTGCTGTCGGAGACCGGATGCACGACTTGGGTGTCGGGTGACCCCGAGCTGCTGGACGATGTGGTGGTGATCCTCAGGGTGGCTGCGGCCAGTGTCTGGCCGGCCAGGGCCGAGGTGTCGAACTTGAGGTAGGTGATCTTGGATGGAGAGCTGTCCACGTACAACGCGGGGTCGGCGCCATGCCCGGCGGTCGGCACGTCACTCTGCACGAACGAGTCGGCGTTGGCCGTGACCGTCACCCCACCACCCGGCGTGGTGGTCGTCGTGGTGGCGGCCGTCGTGGTCGTGGTCGCCACCGTGGTGGTGGTCGCGGCCGAGGTGGTTGTGGTGGCCCCCGGGGTCGTGGAGAGCACGAGCTGGGGCGGGTTGGCGGCGGCTTCGCGGGAGTTGATGTAGAAGGCGTCGCCGGTGCCGCCGGTGGAGTCCAGTGCCAGGGTCAGCTGGCCGCCGATCAGCGACTGGAGCTGGCTTGCGTTCAAGCTGATCGAGTAGGTGGTGTTGGACCCGGTGTTGGAGACGCTTCCCAGGTTCGCCGCGCCGACCGCGGGCCTGGTGTTGTAGGTCAGCCCCGACTCGGTCCAACTGCTGTCGGAGACCGGATGCACGACTTGGGTGTCGGGTGACCCCGAGCTGCTGGACGATGTGGTGGTGATCCTCAGGGTGGCTGCGGCCAGTGTCTGGCCGGCCAGGGCCGAGGTGTCGAACTTGAGGTAGGTGATCTTGGATGGAGAGCTGTCCACGTACAACGCGGGGTCGGCGCCGTGCCCGGCGGTGGGCACGTCGCTCTGTACGAACGAGTCGGCGTTGGCGGTGACCGTCACCCCACCACCCGGCGTGGTCGTCGTGGTGGTGGTCGTGGTGGTCGATGTCGGGGGTGGCGGCCCGTTCTTGGTGATCGTGAACGAGTCGGCGAAGCTGCCGCCGTTCCCGCGAACGAACTGCGCCGACAGCTGGGTGTCGGACACGTCGACCTTGAGGAATCCGAACGTCGCGTTGTAGTTCGTGCCCATCCAGGCCTGGAAGAACGAACCCTGCGGGAGCTCCGGATGCTCGGAGTTCATATTTTTGCCGCCGCTGCCCACGGTGGCGAGCACGGTGCCGTTGCCGGCCGTGTACGCCGACGCGGGGTTGTCGTCGGCCACGCAGTTGGCGTCGAACCTGGTGGTCGGGATGGCCGTGCAGGAGCCGTTCAGGGCGAGCTGCTTGGTCCGCGAGTAGGCGTGGTCGTGCGCCTGCAGGTACAGGTCGACCTTCTTGGAGACCAGCAGGTTCATGATGTCGGTGCCGGTCGCGCAAGGGTAGTTGACGAGCGACAGGCAGTACATGTGCATCCCCACGACCACCCAGGGGATCCCGGCGGCGCGGGCCCCGTCGATCTTGGACGCGGTCCAGTTGTAGTGCGATGTGCCCGCGTTGTAGGTCCACGGGTCCGGGTTGGCCGGGAAGGTCAGCCGCGGCGAGATCATGATGAAGCGGACCAGGGGGCTGCCCGCCGGGTAGTCGACGTAGTACTCGCGTGGATAGTCGCCCTGCGCCCCGAGACGATCGGGCAGGCAGGCGGCGAAGTTGGGGATCAGCCCGTCCGGGCCGTCGCCGTCCTCGTGGTTGCCCGCCGCCAGCTCGAACGGATAGCTGTCGCCGACACTGGACTTGACGAAGTTACACCACGCCGACTCCGGGGTCTGCTGGCTGTAGCTCAGGTCACCGATCGCGAAGAACTGGTCCACGCCGCTGGCATGCACTGCATTTAGCACCGACGTGGTGTTGGGGTTGCCGCCGAGGTCACCGGCCACGCCGAACGAGAACGCGGTCGCGGCCTTGCTCTGCGGCGGCCGGCTCACCACCAGCGCCGCGGCCGCCAGCAGGAGCGCCGCAGCGGCAATGCCCCGACGCCCGCTCAGCAGGCGAGAACGAGCGGCGGTCACCCCGCTCACCGCTCGCATCGCCAGAGCGTTGGATGCCGGCCGCCCGCGCCGTCGGCGCGGTAGCCCGCAACGGTCGTCGCGGCGCCGGCGTTCGCCGCCGCGCCGGCAGCGGATGGCAGGACCTGCAGGGCGCCCGGGGCGGTCCACTGCACGGCCTGCGTGCGCCAGCCCCGGCCGGCGACGGGCAGCTCCGCCGTCCCCACGATCACGCCGTTGGGCAGGAGCGTCTCCGCCTTGGCCGAGCGGGCGCCGGACGGCAGGCCGAGATCGGTGATCCGGCCGGCCGCGTCCCACATCACCGCGTGGTCCGCGCCGTCGGCCCGGACGGCGTCGCCGACCGCGACCCCCGAGTCGCTCAGCCCGCGCACGATGCCGTACCCGCCGCCCAGGGTGGGGAGCGCGCGGGGCTGTCCGGACGCCTCCCAGACGACCGGGGTGAACTTCGCGCCCTGGGAGATCCCGGCGGCGCGGCCGCGGCCGTCCACGGCGAATGCATGGGCGCCCTGGTCTCCGCGGAGTGGGTTGAGCACCACCGGCTCGCTGGAGGGCGATGCCCATAGCGCTGCCCGGGCGTTCTCGTCCTCGCCGGCGTGCCCGCTGGCCTCGGCGGGACCGCCCTCGTCCGGGAGCAGCGCGCCCACGACGACGCCGTGGTCGTTGATCGCCTCGGGCCAGGCGACCCGATCCTCGTGGGTCTTGAGCCGCGTGGCACGGCCACGCGACCAGGCCCAGCCGGCCGGGCTGCCCGTCGCGGTGTCCACGCCTGTGCCGATCACCTGGCCGGCGGCGTTCACGGCGAGCGGGACACTGCCCGACAGCCCGGTGATGAGCCGCTGGGGCGTCGTACCCCGCCACAGCACCGGCTGCGCGACTCCCTTGGCATCGTCGGCGATGCCGACGGCGACCCCCTGGTGGTTCACCGCGACCGCGTTCCCGAACGTGCCACCAAGCGTCCCCAGCGCCCGGACGCTGCAGCCGGCCGCGATCGGCGGCGGGTCGGCGGGCACGGCCAGGACCGACGACCTGGTGGCCACGAACGCCAGCAGGACGAGCGCAGCAGCAACGGGACCAGCCCGGATCGCCCAGCGCGCCGCCACCCGGGAACGGTCCATTTGGGTGCCCATCAACCCTCCCCCCAGGGTCATGGTCCCTTGACCTGGAATCAGAGGGATTGTAACGGCCAGGAGGTGGCCGAGCACTAACGCATCGCTCGCAAAGCCGCTACGGCAGTTGGCGTAACGGCAGACGTGCAGAAGCCGCCTGATCAGTGGCAATATCCGGTGCCGGCATCGGTGAAGGTGCCGCCGGCGGCGGGGACGAAGTGCCAGTCGTAGCCCCCGTCGTGGAGGGTCAGCATCAGGACACCGAACGTCTGGGCGTTTCGGACCTCGCTGTTCGGCTGGACGGTGGGGAAGGCGTAGGCGGGCGAGTAGTGGTTCCTCCCGCCCGTGCCGACGACGAACTCGCGGATGCCCCGGGCCGGATCCAGTTGCGCGTCTGGATCCTGCGGCGCGAAGCGCTCGTAGACGTGGTTGTGGCCGTTCAGCACGACGTCCGCCCCGGCCGCGTACAGGTCCCGCCAGAAATCGTCGTAGACGGGCTCCTGCCCGTGTGGACCGGAGCTGAACCTCGGCTCGTGCCAGTAGGCCAGGGTGCACCTGGCCGGATGGTCGGCCAGGTCGCGCCGCAGCCACTGCTCCTGGCGTGAGCCGGCGCGGCAGCCGTCCAGGGCGCCGCACTGCGAGTTCAGCGCGATCAGGTGCCAGCTGCCGATGTCATAGCTGTAGTAGCCCTTGGCCGGGTCGCCGGCGGCGGCGCCGAAGTACCGGAAGTAGCCCGAGGCGTCCAGCGAGTCGCCAGACCGGACGTACTCGTGGTTCCCGGGCACGGGACGGGTGATCTGCTTCAGGCGTCCCCAGCTCGGCGCGTACGACGTCCGGTACTTCGCCAGCGTGCCGTCCTCGTATTGGTTGTCACCCAGCGGCAGGACGGCCACGACGCCGTCGCGGAGCAGCAGGTCGGACGTTGGCATCTGCTGGCACCGCGCGCCTGCCGACGCGGGTTGCTCCGAGATCTCCTCGACCGTCGGGTCGCAGGCGATGTCCCCGGCCGCGCCGATGACGGGGTCGCGGGCGGACCAGCCGGCCGGCCGCGCCGGGGCGGCGGCCGCCAGGGGCGGCCGGCCGGTGCGCACGATGAGCTGCGCCGCCGCGCCGGACTCCCGGCTGGCGAAGGTGGTGACGTCCTCGGAGGCGAGCAGGGCGATGGTGACCGACCCGTCGCCCTCCACCAGGGGGGTGACGCTCACGAAGCTCCATCCCTTGCCGGTCACCGTGCCGGACGAGCCGACGATCGCTCCGACGCCCGGTGCGTTGGCGTTGGCGGTCGTCCGCTCGTCCAAGCCAGCCCCGTCGGCCGCCGCGACCTGGAAGCCCCTGGTCAGCTTCGAGGTGACGTAGATGCGGAGTGTGGCGGCGGTCACTCGTCCCCGTACGCCGGTGACCACGAACCGCAGGTAGGCCCGTTTCGACCTCCAGGGGGCGGTCAGCAGCGTCCTCGACGCACCGAAGACCGTGTGCGGCTGCGCCGCGCTCACGTAGGTGTCGGCGACCACCGGAAACGTCAGGTACTGGCCCGGTGCCGCGCGCCGGTCGTCGGGAACCACGGCGACGGCCAGCAGCAGCACCAAGGCCACACCAGTGGTGAGCACCGCGAGCCGCGTGTGCCGCGGCCGCGGTCGCTCGTCGCTCGACATGCGGCGCCTCCACACGGTCGACACCACGACAACCGAACCATCCCGTGGCGCCGGGCGACCAGCATACTGGTGCCCGGGCGCCGCACGGCAGCCGAAATGGCTGGACCTGCGGCGCGAGACCCAACGCCCGACTGGAGGTCCTGTCGGCTCATGTCGCCCTCGACCCGGCACCGTGCCCGTTGGGGAAGGAGGGCCATCGCGCTGGTCGGCTCCGTCCTGGTCGCCTCGGCGGCGGTCGGCGGCTCTCAGGGACCACCAGCGGACGGCGGCTCCCACGCATCCCCACCAGTCGCTGGGAGCGGGGAGGCCTCCACAGGCAGGCCGGCGAGCCGATCGTTTCCCGCCCTCCTGCACAGCACCCCGACGGCCGCGTTCGTCGACCCGAGCGGGGAGCCGCTGCTGCTGGTTGGCGTGAACGTCGCGCCGATCTGGAGCAACGACCCGGGCAGGACGTGGCCGGCCGGAACGTACCGGCGGATCCGCCATGCGGGCTTCACCGTCGTGCGGTTGGTCCTGTACTGGGACGACTTCGAGCCCAACCGGGGTGACTGGGACCAGGTGAACCTGTCCACGCTCGACACGGCGGTGCGCCGAGCAGAGGCAGCCGGGCTGTATGTGATCCTGGACGAGATCCACCTGGTGGGACCGGGCGGGTTCGACCACGTGCCGAGGTGGGCAAGGACGGGCGACAGCGTCACGACGGTCGAGCGGAACGGCGCCGCCTACCTGCGGATGCTCGCGAGCCGATATCGGACCGAGCGCGCCGTCGCGGCCTACGACCCTGTGAACGAGTTCCACCGCTGGCCGATCGATCAGGACGGCATCCTGCGGGCCTATGACCACCTCATTCGGCAGATTCGGAGCGTCGATGCCGAGCGGATCATCCTGGTGGAGCCCAGCTACGGTGACACCTCCGTCGTCGGCGGCCTGGCGGACCTCTCGAACCTCACCGACAGGCGCAACGTCGTCTGGTCGATCCACGACTACTTCGCGGGCGGGGACGACGACGGCTACGGCGCCGATGGCGGTCAGGTCGGTGCCTATACCTGGAACGGCACGGCGGGGTACCCGGTCCCCGACCCGGGGGCGCTCGAGCGCCACCTGCTCGTGCACCTGGAGAAGGCGCGTGCGGCCCATCTGCCCGTGTGGATCGGCGAGTTCGGGATCGGCGAGAGGGCGGTCAACCGCGACCGATGGATCGACGACCAGGTGCGGCTGTTCGACAGATACGGTCTCGGGCGAGCGTGGTGGGAGTACGACGGCGCCGGCCCCTTCTCGGCCACGAACCGCGATGCCTCGTGGAAGCCATGGGTGCGCCGGCTCGCGGGGGCGCAGGGTGGGATCGGTTGACGACTGGTCCCTGTCATTCGTCACGCAACGAGCATTAGGCTCATTGTACCTTACCGTGATATTGCGGTCTACGTAGCGGTGTTTGACGACAGACTAGTGCAGAACTACGGAAGTCGGATGACGAATGCCGTGGTGCCACTTGATACTCTCCAATCCGTCATCGGTGGATAACTTCTAATTTACCAATACTTCATCGGGGGGGTTTTGGCTGCACCTAAATCCTCGGGGTTCCGTCAGGGCGCTCGAACAACGGGCCTTTCTCGGGCGGACTGCGACCGCCCATGGACGTACGAACCCGGTCGGCGAGGGAATGCATTTTTCCTAGAGGATCACGAAACACGAGGGGCTTGGGGCTTGCACGGTTTCCGGTCTGTGGCTGTTGATTGGATCGACCTTCCAAAGGGGGCAACTGGACACGCTCGGATGGTCGGCGTCCGCGCTCTGAAGGGCAACTGCACGCTACTCCGCGCAACCCGGGACGAGGAGGCGCGTAGGTGACGTATTCCCTGCAGGATCAAGAGGGCTTCACGGGCGACGACGCTCCATCCGGCATGGAGCTGCTCAAGGTGAGTGTCGTCATTCCGGCCAAGAACGAGGCCTCGAACATCGCCTGGGTGCTTCAGCACATGCCGCCCATGGTCCACGAGATCGTGCTCGTCGACGGCCATTCGACCGACAGCACCGTCGAGGTGGCGACCCGCATGCGCCCAGACATCGTGCTGGTGCACGAGGAGCGGCGCGGCAAGGGCGCCGCCCTGCAGGCCGGGTTCGCGGCGGCGAGCGGGGATATCGTGGTGATGCTCGACGCGGATGGCAGTATGCACCCGGGCGAGATCATCCGGTACATCGCCATGCTGGTCAGCGGCTTCGACTTCGTGAAGGGCTCACGCTTCATGGCCGGTGGAGGCTCCAGCGACATCACCAGGCTGCGACGCCTAGGCAATCGCGGCCTTCTGGGGCTCGCCAACTTCATCTACCGCACCCGCTACACCGACCTTTGCTATGGCTATTGCGCGTTCCGCCGCACCGCGCTGACTGAGCTCGCCCTGTCCGCCGACGGGTTTGAAATCGAGACGCAACTCGTCCTGCACGCCAGCTTGGCCGGGCTCCGGATCAGCGAGGTCCCGAGCTTCGAGTGGCCCCGTCGCTTCGGCCAGTCCAACCTCCGGACGTTCCGCGACGGGCAGCGGGTGCTGTGGACGCTCCTGCGCGCGCGCTCCGCGTTCCCGCGGCTCTCCTACCGCCATCAGCAGTCGCGGGTCATCGACCTGGCCAGCCGCGGCGCCCTGGACGGGGATCCGGCCCAAGGCGGAGGCACGTGACCCGAGCGCCCTCCGTCTCGGTGGTCATCTGCGCCTACACCGAGCGCCGCTGGGAAGAACTGGTCGATGCGATCACCTCGGTGCGGCGCCAGACCGTGCCGCCCCTAGAGGTGATCGTCAGCGTCGACTACAACCCTGCCCTGCGCGAGCGGGTGGCTCGCCACCTGCCTGGCGTCGTGATCACCGACAACCGGCAGCGGCAGGGCCTGTCCGGCGCCCGCAACGCCGGCGTGGCCCTGGCCAGGGGCGATGTCGTCGCCTTCCTCGACGACGACGCCGCAGCGGCGCCTGACTGGCTGGAGCGGCTGTCCGCCGGCTACACCAGCCCCGCTGTCTTCGGCGTGGGTGGCGCCATCGAGCCGGTGTGGTCGGCCGGCAGACCGCGCTGCTTCCCCACGGAGTTCGACTGGGTGGTCGGCTGCACCTACCGCGGGATGCCGGAGGCGCCGACGGCGGTGAGGAACCTGATCGGGGCCAACATGTCCGTCCGCCGTGCAGTCCTGGACGCGCTCGGCGGATTCCGCTCCAACATCGGCCGGGTCGGTACCCGTCCGCTCGGCTGTGAGGAGACCGAGCTTTGCATCCGGGCGCGCCGGCGCTGGCCTGAAGGCATCTTCCTCTACGACCCGAGCGCGCTGGTGCGCCATCATGTCCCGGCCAGCCGGGCAAGCTGGCGGTACTTCCACTCCCGCTGCTACGCGGAGGGCCTCTCCAAGGCCCTGGTGGCCAGGCTTGCCGACGCCCGCAGCGGTCTTGCCTCCGAGCGGGCGTACACGATGCGGGTGCTGCCCCGCGGGATGCTGCGCGGCGTGGTGGAGGCGATCACGCGCGGCGACCCTGCCGGGCTGGGCCGGTCGGCCATGATCGCGGCCGGCCTCGCCGTCACCACGGCAGGCTACCTGGTAGGAACGGTGTCTCGATATGATGACGAGAAGATCGCACGGCCGTCGGCAGAACCTAACCCGGGGGAACTTTCATGACCGATCCGGCTGAGCGGGCCGGCACGGACACTGACATCGCACCCGCGGGAACGGCCAGACGCTGGATCGAGCTCAACATCCACGACCGCGCCGCCATACGCGTCGCCGAGGATGCACCCACCGCGTCGATCTTGCGTGACATGTTCGCGCCCTTCCGTGCTCAGGGGCTCGATCGGCACGACCTGACCATCACTTCCGAGCTCGAGCCCATGCCGAGCGCCTCGCATGCCGACCACGAGTATCGCCACACCGGCAGCTCGCTGTACCTGACCGCCCTGAAGGTGCAGCTCGTGGTTGATGGCGATGGATTCCGGCTCCACGGGACCCGGGAGCTGCTGACCTCGACGCTGCCGCTGCTCGACAGGATCCTTGTGAGCCGCGACGTTGCCATGATCCACGCCGCCACCTTCGACTACCGTGGCCACGGCGTTGCCATGCCGGCCTGGGGTGGCGTCGGCAAGACGAGCACGATCGCGAAGCTGTTGCGCGTGGATGGTGTTGCCTTCATGGGCGACGACTGGGCCTTCATGGCCGGCGACGGGCGGCTCCTCGGCTATGCCAAGCCGATGTTCATCAAGCCCCATCATCGGCCCATCTACCCGCACCTGTTCGCCAGGCGGCGAAAGCCACTGGTTCCCTCCGTGCTTTCCAGGCCGGTCGCCCAGCTGACCACCCTGGTGCATCCCCTGGTCACCCAGTACCCTCGCCTGGCTGCGCTCTCCCGCCGCTGGTCACCCGAACACATGATGGTCGCCCCGCAGGCGGCGCTTCCGAACGCGACGATCTCGACGACGGCGCCCCTGGCGGCCGCCGTCTTCGTCGAGCGGTACGACGGGTCGAGCGTCTCGCTCCAGGAGAAGGACAGGGGCTGGATGGTCTCCCGACTGATCGGGAACTTCCATGCCGAGCTGGCCCGCCACTCCAGGGACGTCATCACGGCGCTGGCCGCGACCGGGCTGATGCCCGCCGAGCGGTTCTTCAGCGAGAAGGCGGCGGTTCTCGGCAGGGCACTGGCCGGCAAGCCGGCCTTCCTGCTCCGGGTGCCCGCCACGTTCTCGGCCGACCAAGCCTCCGACGTCATCGTCGAGCGGCTCCTGGAGACCCTGGCCCGCTCCGGGATCGGCTAGGGGGGGCCATGCTCGAGGGCTCCATGCTCGATGTGTCGGTCGTCGTCCCGGTCCGGAACGCCGAGCGGCTCCTCGACGACTGCCTCACATCGATCGCCCGCTCCCGGCCACGGGAGCTCATCGTGGTCGACGGCAAGTCCACCGACAGCACCCGCGAGATCGCCTGGCGCTACACGCAGCGGCTGCTCTCCGATGAGGGGCGGGGCCTCCCTGTGGCCCGGCTGCTCGGGGCCCAGGCGGCCTCCTCGCCCCTGGTCGCCCTGGTCGACGCCGACGTGGTGCTGCCGGAGGGCGCGCTCGAGGCGCTGCTGGACGAGTTCACCGAGGGCGGCTACCTTGCCCTCCAGGCCGGCCTGAGCAGCACGTCCGGCCCCGGGTACTGGGGCCAGGCGCTGGCCGAGCACCACCGGACCGGCCGAAGCAAGGATTGGTTCGGGCTGGTGGCCACCATCTTCGACCGCGACGCGTTGCTGCGGCATGGCTTCGACCAGCGTTTTCTCTCCGGTGAGGACATCGAGCTTCGCTGGCGCCTGGAGCGCGCCGGGGCCAAGGTGGGCGTGTCGCGCCGCACCGTGGTCAGCCACCGGTTTGCCGACGACTCGTTCGCTTTCGCCCGTGGGCAGTTCCTCGCCGACGGCCATGGGTTGGGGAGGATGGTGGGCAAGCATGGCTGGCGGGGCGGTTGGCTGCTCGCCCTCCCCCTGGCCGCCGGGGTCCGGGGTATGGCCCTCAGCGTCGCCCGCGGGCGGCCGCGGTGGATTCCCTATTACGCCGCCTACAGCCTCTACAACTACGCGGGGATGCTCGGGGCGTTCCGGGAGGCCCTGGCCCGCGGCCCCAGCAGCAGTCCCGCGCGGATCGTCTCCAAGCGTGGCTAGTACTCCGAGGCTGCTTCAGCGGTGGGCGCGCCCGGCGCGCTCGCACCCGATGGTCTGGAGCTCCCTCGGTCTCATCTCCGGTAAGGGCGCGCTGATGGGCTTGGGCTTCCTGTTCTGGCTGTTCGCGGCCAGGCGATTCCCAGCCCGGGACGTCGGCCTGACCGCGGGCGCCATCTCGGCGATCATGCTCGGAGTGCAGCTCTCCATGCTCGGCGTTGGCTCCGCGTTCATCACCCGGTACCCGCGGCACCAGCGGCGGCCGGCCGACCTGCTCGACACCTCGATCACCATCGTCGCGGTCGTGTCGCTCCTGTTCTCGGTGGCGTTTCTGCTGCTCGCCTCCGGCGTGTTCACGGAGCTCCGGGTGATCGGGACGATGCCCGCGTTCGCCATCCTGTTCGTGGTCATGAGCCTGCTCGGGACGGTCGGCACGCTGTTCGACCAGGTCTCGATGGCGCAGGGCCGCGGTGACCAGGTCGCCGTGCGCGGGGTCCTGAACGGGATCGTGACCCTCGCTCCGCTGGCGTTCCTGCCCGCGGTCGTCGGCAACGTCGCCTCGCTCGAGCTGTTCGCCACCTGGGTCGCGGGCGGCCTGGGAGCGTGCCTCCTGGCCCTGGTCCAGCTCGGCCGCAAGCCCATCGGGTACCGGTACCACCCGCGGGCGCGCTGGCCGCTGACGAAGGACCTGGTCAAGGTCGGCCTGCCCAACCACTTGCTCACCTTGGCCGAGCGGGCGCCAGGGCTCATACTGCCAATCGTCGTGACCGAGCTGCTGTCGCCCGCGGCGAACGCCTACTGGTACACGATCTGGATGATGGCGTGGGGGGTGTACGTCATCCCGACGTCGGTGGGGATCGCCCTGTTGGCCGAGGCCGCCCATCGCCCGAGCCTGCTCGGCGCCCAGGTCCGCCACGCGATCCGGTCGTCGCTCGCGCTCGGGATCCTCGCCGGCGCCATCCTGGCCGTCATCGCCGACCCCCTGCTGTCGCTGGTCGGCAAGGCGTACGCGGACGCCGGGGTGACGCCGCTGCGCGTCCTGGTCCTCGGCGTGGTGCCGCTCAGCTTCATCCAGGCATACTTCTCCGCCTGCCGGGCCACCGGCCGCCTCGGCGAGGCGGTCGCCACCGGTATCGTGACCGGGATGGTCGGCATCGGGGCGGCTGCCGCCGCCGGCGTGCTGCAGGGGCTGACCGGCATGGCGGTGTGCTGGACGTTCGTCCTCGCCGCGGGTGGTCTCTGGTCGGCTGGTCGGCTGCGCCGCCTGCTGCGTCGGACCGGCGAGGAGCCGGCGCCCGGCCAGCGTGCAGGCGTCCCCGTGGCACCGGGCGGCCATGCGGACCCGTGGGATGTTGGAGCGGCCGGTTGATGCAGCCTGCGCGTCGGCAGCCAATCCAGCCGCCGGACTGGATGCAGGCGCTGGAACACGCGCTGGAAGGCGCCTGGCCGCGTCCCGATCAGGGCCCGCCGCCGTTCGGGGTCTGGCTGGACGACGGTCACCCGCCGACCAAGCAGATCGAGCGGGTCCCGAGCGTCCAGCGGGTCGAGCGGGCCGGGGTGTCGGTCACCGCCGGGCCCGCCCTGCTGTCGCTCGCGGCGGTGGCGCTGTGGGCGGTGGGCGTCGGTCGGGTCAACCTCCGAGGGGTCAACGACCTCGGCCTCGCCTCGGTGCTGCCACTCCCGGTGCTGGCCGCCCCGGTCATGGCCACGGCCGGCTTTGTCTGGACACTCAGCCAGCGGCCGCCGCGGCGGTCGATGCTGCTGCTCCACGTGGTGGCGCTTGTGGTCATGCTCTACGGCATGAACGCGATGGTCGAGCCGGTGCCCGGTCCCAACATCGTCTGGCGGCACGCTGGTATCGCCGATTACATCGCCAGGACCGGCGCGATCGACCCGACAATCGATGCCTACTTCAACTGGCCCGGCTTCTTCACGCTGACCGCCTTCCTCTCCGGTGCGGCCGGTCTGGGCAGCATCGCGTCGATGGCCGCCTGGGCGCCGGTTTTCTTCAACCTGCTCTACCTCGGACCCTTGCTGCTGCTCTTCCGGCGGCTGGCCTCCGACTGGCGGCTGGTCTGGCTGGCTGTCTGGCTCTTCTACGTCACCAACTGGATCCACCAGGATTACCTGGCCCCGCAGGCGCTCAGCTACTTCCTCTACCTCCTCATCCTCGGGATCCTGGTGGGTTGGTTCGGCACCGACCGGGCCGCCGTCCGGTTCGCTCCGGCCGGGGTGCCGCGGCGGCCCCGCTCTCCGGCAACGCCCAGGGCCGTCCAGTCCCTGTCACTGGATGCCGTGCGGCCACAGGAGGGACCCTTCCAGCGAGCCGGCCTGATGGTCATCGTGATCGTCCTGTTCGCGGCGGCCGTTCCCAGCCACCAGTTGACGCCGTTCGCGATCCTTGCTGGCGTCACGGCGCTGGTCGTCTTCGGTCGCTGCTCTGCCAGGGGCCTCCCGTGGCTCATGGTGGTCATGCTGGTGGCCTGGATCACGTTCTTGAGCGCCGGCTATCTGGCCGGCCACCTGTCGGAACTGAGCGGCAACGTCGGGCAGGTCGACACCATCGCGGCCGCCAATGTGGGCAACCGGCTTCGGGGCAGCGCCGGCCATCAACTCATCGTCTACATCCGGCTGGCTGTGACTGCGCTGCTGTGGGGGCTCGCGGTTCTGGGCTGGCTGCGGCGGCGCCGGCATGGTCAGGACAACATGACGGTCACGCTGCTCGCGGTCGCGCCGTTCCCGTTCCTGGTCTTGCAGCCCTACGGCGGCGAGCTGCTGCTGCGCGTCTACTTCTTCTCGCTGCCGTTCATCGCGTTGCTTGCCGCCGGCCTGTTCCTCCCGGTCAAGGGGGCCGCCGCGTCGTGGCGCGCGGCTGGCGCGATCGGGCTCGCCGTGGTGGTGCTGCTCGGCGGCTTCCTGTTCGCCCGCTACGGCAACGAACGGATCGAGCACTTCACCACCGAGGAGCTGGTCGCCGTCCGCCACCTGTACGAGATCGCGCCGCCCGGGTCGCTGCTGCTGGCGGCAACGCCAGATCTGCCGTGGAAGTTCCAGGACTACGCGAGCTACGACTACCGGACGGTGGCCAGCCTCAAGAGCAGCTCCGAGAGCCGCGGCGGGGACCTGGTGAAGCCCGTGCTCGGCATCATGCGGCAATACCGGCGGCCGGGCGCCTACTTCATCGTCACCCGCAGCAATCGTGCGGACACCGAGGCGAGGGGCATCCTGCCCCCTGGGTCGCTCGACCGCCTGGAGCAGGCGCTGCGCCGGTCATCGACGGTGCAGCTGGTCTACGCCAACCAGGACGCGCGAATCTACGCCCTCCGCGCGGTGGGGCGCTGAGATGACCGAGCGCACGTTGGCCTGGCCGGCCGTCATGACCGGCTCGGCGATCCTGGTCGCCCTGGTCGCCTTTGTGCTCCCGCTGGAGCCAGCCCGTCCGGTGCTGGTGGTGCCCTTCCTGCTCATCTGCCCGGGTATGGCCCTGGTCCGCCGGTTCCGTCTGGCTGAGGGGTGGTTGGAGTTCCTGCTCGCGATCGGCGTGAGCGTCGCGGTCGACACCCTGCTCGCCACGGCCATGGCGTACGCCGGGGTCTGGTCGCCGCGTCTGCTGCTCGCCGTGCTGGTGTGGCTGAGCCTGATCGCCGGCATCGAAGAGCTGATCCGGCGGCTGGCGACATGACGTTCATCGAGGCCGGCACCACCGTGCTGCTTCTCGTCCTGCTGGCCCAGCACGAGCTGGTCCGGGCGGTCGGTGGCCCGAATGCGGAGGCGTGGATGCGGGCACTCAAGGCCGTGATCATCCCGCTGGCGCTGGTCTTCTGCGTCGTCGTCGGGCGGCGTCTGGTCGGGTTTCTGGGTTGAGCACCCTGGACCCGGTCGGCAACGGCGGGCGCGCGCCCGACCCTGGCCGCTGGGGGATCACCGTCGTCAGTGACCTCCACCTGTCGCTCGGCTGCAATCGGGGCCACGACGCCGGCGGGCACATCCTCCACGACGCGGGGTTCGCCCGCTTCCTGGGACACGTCCGGCGCCGAGCCGCCGAGGAGCGCAGCGGCTGGCGGTTGGTCATCCTCGGCGACCTTGTCGACCTCCCCGACGCCGAGGCGCCGCCGGCAGAGACGATCGCCGTGCTGACTCAGGTCGCCGCCGGCCACCAGGGGCTGTTCGGGGCGGTCGGCGAGTTCCTGGCCGCCGGCATGCGGGTCGACGTGGTGGCAGGCAACCACGACGTCACCCTGCTTCGCCCCGCCGTGTGGGAGCGGTTCACCGACCTCGTCCTGGCCGCGGCCGGCGACTCGGGCGTGATGACCGGCATCAGCTTGCATCCCTGGATCTACCATCTGCCCGGCGTGCTGTACGCCGAGCACGGCAGCCAGTACCACGACATCAACGCCATGCCCGCCCTTCTCGGGCTCGACGGGTCGGACGATCACCGGCCGGCCGGACGGCCGCTGGCCGCCGAGTTGGCGCGACACCGAAGGAGACTGCGCGAGCGGCGAGCCGAGCGGAGCTGGCCGGCGGCGCTGTTGGGCGGCGGTCTGGAGTCGCTCCGCTTCGCCGCCGTGCTGGCCCGGCACGCGCGCACCCTGGCCGGCCCGGAGCTGGTCCGCCGACGGGCGGCCTACCGAGGCTCGACGCTGCGCCGGTACGCCGCCGAGGTCGGGATCGCCCACGACGCCCTGGTCGGTATCGACGAGCTGTCGGTGGCTTCAGCCTGGTCGATCGCGGGCCGCCTGTTCCGGACATGGGTCCTCGGGCCGGCTGCCCGGGCCGCGCCGAGCCTGCTTCTCCGGGATCGGCGGCGACACGGCCCGCTCTGGCGGCCCGCCGACCGATCGGCGTACCTGCGCGGCGCCTGGCCCACCATCCACCGCCTGCTCCGCGCGGCCGGCCAGGCGGTCCCCTACTACGTCTTCGGCCACACCCACCACCCGGAGGAGCTCGCGATGCCGGACGGCTCGGCGCGCTACCTCAACGCCGGGACGTGGGTATCGGCTGGCCTGCCGGAGGGTCGGCCCGCTCCTGCGTCCGCTGGCACGTTCGTCGAGATCACCGGTGGACCGGGCATGGCGGCGCCGGTCGCCCGGCTGTTGCGGTGGAACGACGAGGCGGGCCAGCCGGAGGCGTTGACGGGCCATGGAACCGCTCACGAGTCGGAGCAATCGGACGTCGAGCGGTTGATCGCCCCGTAGCAGCACCCGGCCGCCTCGATGGATTCCAGCAGGCCCTGGGTGTGGCGTCTGGCTCGGCGACGCTGCCGGCCCTTCTCGCCAACGTTCATCCCCCCGTCAGTCCGGCTGGACGGAGGCGACGCTGAGGGGGTGGTGGCGGCGGGTGCGGTGGCGCCCGCCGGTCAGCGCCCACACGGTGACCCGCCAGAGCGCCTCGGCCACGATCTGCTTGCTCATCTTGGAGACGCCGGTGGCCCGCTCGGTGAAGGCGATCGGGACCTCCACCACCCGGAAGCCCTCCTGCCAGGTGCGGTGGACCATCTCGACCTGGAAGCAGTAGCCATTGGACTGCACCGCCGACACCGGCAGCGCCTCCAGGACCTGCCGCCGGTAGGCCCGGTACCCGGCAGTGCAGTCGTGCACCGGCACGCCGAGCGCGAGCCGCACGTAGGCGTTGCCGCCCCGCGAGATCGCCTCCCGCAGCCGGCTCCAGTTGACCGTCCGTCCCCCCGGGACGTACCGCGACCCGATCACCAGGTCCGCGCCGGCGAGCCCGTCCAGCAGCGCCGGGAGCCGCGCCGGCGGGTGGGACAGGTCGGCATCCATCTCTACCAGCGCCTCGTACCCACGCTGGAGGCCCCACGCGAACCCGGCCCGGTAGGCCGCCCCCAGCCCTTGCTTGGCGGACCGCTCCAGCAGGCGTACCCGTGGCTCCCCCTCCGTGCGCTCGGCGACCAGCCTCGCGGTCCCGTCCGGGCTGCCGTCGTCCACGATCAGCACGTCCACCCGCGGGTCGGTGGCCAGCACCTGGTCGATGACCCCGATCACCGAATCGGCCTCGTTGTAGGTCGGCATGACGACAAGTGCCTTCATCGATCTTCAATTCTCTGACCGGCCGGAGCAGCAGCGGCACCACCGTCGGCGGTGGGCGGCGGGGCCCCGCGCCCGAGCGACTGTAGTTCCCGGAGGGAGGGTGAGGGGCCCCGCCGCCCACCCTCCACGGCGAGGCGCGCCCGCCGCCGCCCCACCCACCACAGAAGCGCCCCCGCCAGCACCCCCGCGACCGCGACCCCGAGCAACCCGGCCTCGATCATCCTCCCGGACCGGGTGTAGGGCGTGAGCCCTTGGCTGGGCAGGACCCCGGCGCGCATGGTCGTCTGCTGGTACAGCCCGGTCCGGGAGCTGATGCGGCCGTCGGGCCCGATCACCGCGCTGATCCCGGTCACGGCGGCCTGGACCACGCTGCGGCCCTCCTCGACCGCCCGGAGCTGGCTGCTGGCCAGGTGCTGGCGGGAGCCGGGGCCGTCGCCGAAGGAGGCGTTGTTGGTCATCACCAGCAGCACCCTGGCGCCGTCGCGGGTGGCCTGGCGGGCGTCCTCGGCGTAGGCCGACTCCCAGCAGATCAGCACGCCGACGCCGACGCCGTCCACGACCAGGGGCTCCAGGCGCTCGCCGGGCACCTTGTCGACGGGGACGCCCTCGCGGGTAGCCGGGATCAGCCGGCCGATGAACCCGCCGAAAGGGACGTACTCCCCGAAGGGGACCAGCCGGCGCTTGCGGTAGCGGTCGGCGAGCTGCCCGCCCTGGGTGAACAGCAGCGCCTCGGTGGCGAGGTGGCGCTGATCGACCCTGGTGGTCGCGCCGAGCAGGATCGGCGCCGCGGCGGCGCCGGCCGCCCTGGCCACCTCGGCGAGCCGGTCCGCGCTGGCCAGCGGGTCGCGGTCGGCCGCGCCTTCGCCCCAGACGACCAGGTCGGCGGGCGGGCCCGGCGTCAGGGCGAGCCGTTCGGTGAGGCGGACGTGGTTGGCGAACACCGCCTCGCTGGCCTGGCCGAGGGCGAGCCCGCGGCCGCCGCGCAGCCCGCCCTGGACGACCACCAGGTCCAGCGGCGGCCCCGACGGCGCCGGCGCCGCCGGCACCAGCACCCGCGCCGGGATCAGCGCGGCGACCAGCACCGGCAGGCCGACCAGCACGGCCAGCCGCCGCCAGCCCCCCAGGCCGTCCCGCCGCGCCGCCGCCGCATCGTCGCCGCCCACCCCAGGCACCGGCCCGTCGGCGGCAGCCACCTTGGCCACCGCCCCGCCGCCGGCGGCCGGCCTGCCCGCCACGGCCACCCCGGGCGCGGTAGCCCCCGCCCCATCTGCTCCGGGCGCGGTGGCCCCCGCCCCATCCGACCCGGTCGCCGCGGCGCCGTCGCCGGTGGGCGCTGGCGCCGCCGCGGGGGCTGGGGTGGCGACCATGGTGCGCAGCCAGAACGCGGCCGCCAGGTTGACGGCGACGATCACCGCCGCGAGCCCGTAGCCGCCGACGGCCCTGGCCAGCGGCAGCAGCGGCCCGGCGTCGTGCTGGGTGAGGGCCAGCAGCCCCCACGGGAAGCCGCCGAGCGGCTGGTGGGCCCGCAGCAGCTCCAGCGTCGCCCAGCAGGCCGGCAGCACCAGCAGCCGCAGCGGGCCCAGGCGCCTGGTCGCCGGGACCAGCGCGAAGAACGCGGCCACGAAGACCGCCTGGGTCGCGCTCAGGGCACCCCACGCCAGCCAGGCGACCCCGCCCGTCCACGACAGGAACTCGGCGATCCACAGCAGGTGCAGCCCGAAGAAGGTGAGCCCGGCCACGAACCCGAGCGCCCCGGCCAGCCGCGGCCGCGTCGTCTCCACGACCAGCAGCAGCGGGACCAGGGCGAGCAGGGCGAGCGGCCCGATGTCGGGGGCCGGGAAGGCGGCCGCCAGCGCGGCGCCGGTGGTGACGGCGACGGCGAGCCGGAAGGCGGCGGCCCGCCACCCCCTCCGCGGGGGGGCGGGCCAGACACCGGTCAGGCGCAGTCGCGACAAAGCTGGCGGCGACGGTCGGCGAGCTGGCTGCGGTGCTTCACCAGGAAGCAGCTCTTGCACACGAACTCATTCTGCTGCACGGGCAGCACCTTGGTGGTCAGCGACTCCCGCGCCTCGTCGCGGCCGAGCGCCAGCAGCGACTCGTCCTCGTCGTCGTCATCGGTGATGGTGGGCCGGTCGGCCTTCTTCGCGATCAGCTCTTCGAGGGAGGCCTCGACCTGGCCCTCCTCCTCTTCCTCTGGGTCTGCCACAGCGATACATCTCCTTGTCGATTCGTGCGTGGCGTTCCCCGGTAACGTTGGCCGCCGGGCGGATGTTCCCGAGCTGAGGCGTCACACGCGACACGCACGCAGGTCGGCGCAGTATGGGATAGCCACTCCGCGGACGTCAACGAGTCAAGCGGCCCGATCCCCCATTATTCCCGCAGGGTGGCGGTGGAGATGCGGTCGGTGCTCCTGCGGACCTCGATCGCGGCCGGCAGCAGGTCCTTCACCTCGTCGTTGTGGGTGACCAGCAGGACCTGGCGGAAGCGGCCCTGCAGGCGGGTGAGCGCGTTCAGCATCAGCTCGCGGCGTTCCCGGTCGAGCGCACCGAGGACCTCGTCGAGCACCAGCAGGCCGAGCTCGCCGGCGGCCTCGGCGATCACCAGGCTGACCGCCACCCGCAGCGACAGGCTGGCCAGGTCGTTCTCGGAGCCGGAGAAGCGGGCCAGCTCGTGCTCGGTGCCGGCGTCGGCGATGCGGATGGCGTAGTCCTCCGGGTCGACGACCAGGTCCTGGTACTCGTGGTCGGTCAGCTCGGCGAACAGCCCGGCCGCCTCCACCGACAGCCGCCGGCCGAGCCTGGAGACCAGGTGCAGCCGGAAGCCCGCCACCAGGTCGGCGAGGCGATGCAGGTAGGCGGCCTCCTCCTCCAGGCCGGCGACCCGCTCGTGCTGGGCGCGGGCGGCTTCCAGCGCCTGCACCCGGTCCAGGCCGCGGCGGTGGGCCGCGGCGAGCGCCTCGGCGGTCCGCCGCCGCTCGCCGTGGGCGGCGGTGGCGACCTCGCCAGCCGCCCGCTGCCGCTCCCTGGCGGCGGCCAGCTCGGCGTCCGCCGGCCCGAGCCTGGCCGCCTCCGCGTCCACGGCGAGCGCCCGCCCGTCGGCCTGGTCGGCCCTGGCGAGCGCCTCCTTGGCAAGCCCCCGCTCCTCCTCGCCCTGGGCGAGCCGGCGCTCCAGCTCGGCCAGGGCGATGGCGGCCTCCTGGCGGGCCTCGGCCGCCTGCTTGGCGCGCCGCCAGGCGTCCGCGTCGAAGCCGGGGTCGGGCGCCTCGTCAAGGGCGGCCTGGCGGGCGGCGACGTCGGCGGTGGCCAGCTCCAGGGCGGCGGCGGCCGCCTCGGCGAGCGCCGCCGCCCTGGCGGCCTTGGCCTCGGCCGCCGCCGCCTGCTCTCGCTCGCCGACCAGGACGGCGCGGCGCTCGGCCAGGCGCTTGCCCTCGGCGACGGCGGCCCGTCTCGCCTCGATGGCCTCGGTGTGGCACCGCTCGGCACGCTGCAGCTCCTCGGCGTGCCTGTGCCGCACCTCGGCGTGGCTGTCGCCGAGCGGCTGGCCGCAGGTCGGACAGGGCGCCTCGGGGTCGAGGGCGGCGACCCGCTCGGCGGCGGTCCTGGCGCCCTCCAGCCGCGCCGCGGCCGCCCCGGCGGCCTCGCTCAGCTCGGCGTGCCGCTCGCGAGCGTCGGCCAGCTCGGCGTCCGCTGCCTCCACGGCCTCGTCGGCGGCGGCGCGGGCGCGCTCCCGCTCCTCGGCGCCCTTGGCGTCCCGCTCGGCCATGGCGAGGGCGCGCTCGCTGGTCCGCCGCCGGCCGTGGGCCTCCTCCAGCGCCTGCGCCAGGTTTGCGCGCCTGGCAGCCTGCTCCCTGGCCTGCTCCAGCGCGTCCAGCGACTCGGCCGCGGCGGCCAGCTCGGCGACCTTGGCCGCCGCGGCCTCGATGTCGGGGCCGAGCTGGTCGGCCTGCGCGGCCCGTTCCTCGTGGCGGTCGGCCTGCTCGCGGTGGCCGGCCGCCTCGGTGCGGGCCAGGCGGGCTCGGCCGCGGAGCTCCTCCAGGGCCCTGGCGGTCTGCTCGGCGGCGGCGGCGGCCCGCTCGGCCTCGGTCTGGCGCTCCCGCGCGGCCTGCTCGGCGGCGGCGGCCTGAAGGTCGGCCTGCTCGGCGGCGGCCTGCTCGGCGGCGGCGTCGGCCGCGGCGGCCTCCAGCTCGGCCAGGTCGGGCAGGCCGGCCCGGGCGCCCTGGGATGCGGCCTTGGCGTCGCGGGCCCGCTCGCGCACGTTCGCCAGGGCCCGCTCGACCGGGCTGACCCCGAGCAGGTCCAGGACCAGGCGCCGGCGCTCGCCCGGCACCATGGTCGCGAAGGCGGTCAGCTCCTTCTGCTGGGCGCAGACCGAGGCCAGGAAGGCGCGCTGGTCCATGCCGAGCACCCGCGCCAGGTAGGCGTTGGCCTCGCGGACCGACTGGGCGGCGAGCTGCCCGTTGAGGAACACCTCGACCTCCGGGGTGAGGTTGCGGCCCTTGAGCCGGCGGCGCACGTCGTAGGTGTTGCCCTCGTGCTCGAAGACCAGCTCGACGCGGACGTCCTCGCCGACCCCGACCGTGCGCAGCTCCCACTTGTCGGTCCGCGAGTCTCCATAAAGACCAAAGCGCAGTGCCTCGATAAGGGTGCTGTTGTGTACGACGAAGGACTCGGCCAGGTACAGGTGCTCGGCGGTGTCGACCTCGATGTCGTAGCAGGGAACCGACCTGCCGGTCGGCGCTACCGACGCAACTGGGGACCAGGTCGTCTCTTCGTCGGCGACCGACCTGCACCGCACGAAGTCGCGGAAGTTGGCGCGGTTCATTGCGTGGTGACGATGGTCTGCGGTCCGGTAGGCACCGCTCGGCGAACTCCACCTGCTGATCTCGCGGTTGAACGATGGCGGGATCATGTCGCCGCTGTTGCCGAACCGTGGACTGCGAGGCAGGGCCAGGATGCGGTCTCTGCGATCGGCCTTGACGCCCACCAACGGCATCTGACGGAGCCGGTCATAGCCGTCCTTGGCGATCGTGAGATTCCAGTACAGCGACCCGCGAACGGTTCGTCGCCGGATCGAGGACCGCACACCGACCCGAAGCAGCAGCAGGCGCACGTCGTCGGCGAGCTGCCGGGACTTCGTGCAGATCGAGATGTCGGGGGCGTGGACCTCCGAGAACCAGAGCCACCCGTCTGTCAGCCAGAGTCCCGCGAGCAGCGCCCAGGTCTGCGCGTCCGGCATCGTGAGCAGGTCAGGTGGGATATGCTTGGCTCCGGCGGTCGCCCCGAGTAATCCGAGGTCGCTGATCCAGCTCCGTAGCGCGCGGGCCGGGTACAGCGCGGACCGTTCGGCGAAGAGGTCGACGCCATAGTCCTCCTCGATGGCGCAGAGCGTCTCCCAGGCCAGCCCGCGATCGCCGCGCCGAACGCCGACCAGGTTTCCGCCGCGGACGTAGCGTTCGAGCGGGATGTCGAGTTCGTGCAGGCGTTGCAGGATCTGACCATGGATGCGCCGCCGACCGGTGCGATCGAGCGTTGACCGGACGTAGAGGGTGCGGGCGGACGTCTTGGCCTTCGCGGTGGAGCCGACCGTGGCGCCGGGGAACAGGCGCTCGACCAGCTCTTGGAAGAGGTCGCCGATCGCCTCGTCACCGGCCGTGAGGGTGATTCCCGTCTGCGACAGATATCCGTCGCCGAGGAGCAGCCCAAGCAGCATCGCTTCGTCGACCGTCAACCGTGGCGGCCCGAGCGGTGGGATCGACGCCGCCTCGGCAACCCAATGCTCGGTCGTCAGGTCCTTGGCCTGGACGCACCCCCGGTCAGTCAGGATCGGGTGTGTCTCGGCGACCTCGATGCGGGACCTGTTGCGAAGTGTGACCTCGACGGTCGGCCGCTCACCGAGGCTCATCCAGTCGATCACCGGGACGCGTTCGACACGACCTGCGCGAAGGCCGAGGGTGTGCTTGCGCCGTTCGGCGACGAACTGGCTGACGGGCACCATCCCGCCGGCGTCGGCATCGTAGATGCGGACATGACCGGGCAGGCACTTGCCCGAACCGTTGGGGCCGTAGATGCCGACCAGGCCGTCGGGGAACTCCAGGTCCACCGAGCGGTAGACGCGGTAGTTGCGCAGGCTGAGAGAGCGCAGATGCATCCGCTAGCGCGCCTCCTCCTCGACCTGCTGCAGGAAGGCGCGGCCCATGCCCGCCAGCCGGTCCCGGTCGTAGCCCTCGATCGGGACGCTGGCCAGGTAGCGGTCCCACTCGTCGGCGAGGCTGGCGACCGGCTGGGCGGCGAGCTGGGCGGTCTGCTCCTCCTCGGCGGCCTCCACCAGCACGGTCACGACCAGCGCGCCGGCGAACACCTCGGCGACCTGGCGGCGGTCGACCAGCCGGCGGACCTCCGGCCGGGCGCGGTTGACGAACAGCCGCACCACCGCGCCGGCGGTCTCCTCCGGCGCGGCCAGACCGGCGGCGGCCTCGTAGACCTCGGGCGCCGCCAGGTCGAAGGCGTCCAGCCGGTAGCTGCGCAGCGGACGGCCGCCCGGGACCGGGTGGTGGGCGACATTGCCCGAGTCGGTGTCCAGGCTCAGCACGCCCTTGACCGGCGGCTCCCCCTCCTGGGGAAGATCCTTGAACGTGAAGGTGTCGGTGGAGCCCGGGTACCAGGCGTTGGGCGCGACCCTGGCGAAGTTGTGGAAGTGGCCGAGCAGGATCCGGTCGAAGCCGGCATCCAGGGTGGCCAGGTCGACCTCGAGCTCGTTGACGTCGCCGTAGGTGTAGCGACGCGCGAGCACCGTGACGGCCGCGTGGGTGACCAGCAGGTTCAGGTGGTCGGTGGAGCGGCCCTGCGCCGCGGCGTCGATCTGCTCCTTGAGCCCCTGGTCGTCGGAGCACTGCGGCACCGCGTGGACGCGCATGCCCGGCAGCAGGTCGACCGGCTCGTAGCCGCCGCGGTAGACGAACCGCAGGCCGGGGAAGGCGTCGGCCAGCACCGCGTAGGGCGACCCGGACTCGCGGAGCCGGGGGGTGTCGTGGTTGCCGGAGATGGCCAGGGTCGGCACGGCCGCCTCGGCCAGCCGCCGCAGGCCCTTGGCGCCCTCCCGGAACGCCCGGTAGGTGGGCCGCGGCGCGTCGAACAGGTCGCCGAGGAGCAGCACCCCGTCCGGGTCGAGGTCGAGGGCGGTCTGCACGGCGCGGTGCCAGGCGGCGGTGAAGTCGGCCTCCCGCTGGTTCAGCCCGTGCTCGTCGACCGCCTGGTAGTGGGCGCGCCCCAGGTGGGCGTCGGCGATGGCGACCAGGCGGGCCATCAGTCGAAGAATCCCGCCAGGGCGTCGGCGGGGCGGGCGCGGGCGGCCTCGGGCGCCGGCACCGTGGCCAGCCAGTCCTCGTACAGGTGGACCCTGGCCGGCAGCGCGAACGGCGCCTCGGGGTTGGTGACCAGCGCCTCGCCCGGCATCAGCGTCTGGATCTCGGCGCCGAGGTCGGAGAGGTCCTGCTTGGAGGAGGCCCGCAGGGTGTTGCGGTCGCGCTCGTCGGCCAGGCCGAGCACGAAATAGGTGTTGAACTGGCTGAGCAGCTCCGGGTCGATCAGCTTGGGCTGCTGGGAGACGGCGCAGAGGCCGACGTTGAACTTGCGTCCCTCCCTGGCCAGCCGCGGGAAGACGTTGAACTCGGCGTCCTCCAGCCGGGTCAGGACCCGCTGGGCCTCCTCCAGCGCGACCAGGGTCAGCGGCAGCCGCCCGAACCGCTCCCGGTCGTTGCGGTACGACAGCGCCCGCTCGTCCAGCAGGCTGCGGGTGAGCAGCGAGGCGACCAGGGTCTCCTCGACCCCCTCCAGCCCCGAGGTGTCGACCAGCACGACCTTGCCGCCGGCCAAGTCGTCGAGGACCTTGCCGGTGAGCGACTGGCTGGGGTCGTCGGTCATCAGCGGCAGCCGCACGATCCGCTTGGCCCGGCGGCTGAGCACCTGGATGGTGGCGAGCGCGTGCCGGCCGAGCTCGGCGTCCTTGAGGACCTCCGGGTCCTCCTCGGCCAGCCGGGTCAGCCACACCCCCTTGTCCCCCAGCAGCGCGTAGGCGCTCTCCAGCGCCTCCGACTGGGGGCCGGTGAACTTCCACGCGGTGCGCAGGTCGTCGACGGTCAGCTCGGCCAGCGACAGCCGCAGCAGGCTGGCCTGGCCGGCGCGGGCGCCCGGCGAGTAGACCCGCAGCCGCTCGGCCGCCCACGGGTGGTGCGCCAGGCCCCTGCGGCCGGCGGTGCCGCCCTCCAGGTACTCGCCGTGGGGGTCGAACAGCAGCATCGCGTAGCGGCCGCCGGCGGCCAGGAGCTGGCCGGCCAGCACCTTCATCAGGTTGCTCTTGCCCATGCCGGTGGTGGCGAAGACACCGACGTGGCTGGGGAGGGTCTCGCCGCGGATGCCGACCGGCAGGTCGATGGTGTCCTCGCCGGAGCGCAGCCGTCCGACCTCGACGTCGCCCATCCGTTCGCGCAGGAAGGCCAGGTCGGCGTCGGTCGGCGCCGACACCTCGGCGAACTGGGCCGGCAGGCTCTTGGGCTTGTGGAAGCCGCCGGCGTCGTCGACGTAGCCGAGGGGGATCACCTTGGCGACCTTGTAGAGGCGCTTCTCGAAGTCGCGCAGGGTGGTGGCCTCCCCGACCTGGTCCATGGCCATGAGCCCGCCGGCGGTGCGCTCCGCCCAGCCCTCGTCGGAGGACTCCGAGCCGTAGGCGACGTCGGTGACCCGGAACAGGTAGCGGCGGCCCCGCTCGGGGTCGTCGCCGGCCAGCAGCTCGCCGAGGAACAGATCCTCGCCGTAATACGCCCGGAAGCGGACGTCGAGCACGGAGCGGCCGAAGATTCGTCCCTTGTAGTCCGGCATGTCGGTCGGTCCCCTGTGGTCAGGCGTTCAAGGTCAGGTGGAAGTCGCGCATCACCAGGTCGACGTCGTCCTCGGACAGCCCCTCGCGCAGGAACGCCTCCCGCAGGTCGCGGCGGAGGTCGGCGAGCAGGTGGCCGGGGAGCGAGACGGCCTGGTGGACGCGGGCCAGCGGGTAGGGGTAGCCGAGGAAGGCCGGGTCGTCGGAGAGACCGGCGAGGGCGGCGAACAGCTCCTGGGGCTCGCGCCGGCCGCGGACCGCGTCGACCCGGAAGGCGTAGGCGCCGCGCCGCGCCAGCCGCGCGACGTACACCTCCGAGCGCCAGGACCCGTCCCCACCGTCGTCGGGGCCTGCCACCCGCAGGTACCAGCGGGCGTCGGCGCCGAGCTCCCGCTCGGCCCGGCGGCGCACCCGCAGCACCAGCGGCGCGTAGCGGCCCCAGCGCAGCTTGGACGCCTTGGTGACCCCGACCAGGTCGACGCCGCGGTCCAGGGCGAGCTGGTGGATGGGGCCGACCAGCGAGGCCGGCAGGAACGCGCCCGGGTGGAGGCTGCCGTCGACCAGCACCAGGTCGCCGGGACGGGCGGCCGCGACCGCCTCGGTGGCCCGCCGCCACTCGGCCAGCTCGCGGAGCACGTCGACCACGCCGCCGAGGTCGGCCAGCTCCCGCTCGCGCCGCACCCCGGCCTGCACGAGCGCCTCGACGTAGGCGGCCTTGGCGTCGGTCTGGGTCAGTGCACGCAGCATCAGCGGGTCGACGTCGGCGGCGAAGGTCTCCCGGTCGCGGTGCCAGACGGTCCCGGCGCGGTAGGCGACCAGCCAGAAGCTGCGGCCGTTGAGCAGGCAGGCCGAGCCGCCGTCGACCGCCGCGGCGGTCACCCCCGGCGCCTGGTCGCAGCCGAACTGGACCAGGGGGGCGTCGTCGGCCAGCTCCAGGGAGCCGCCGTCCTCGGGGCCGACCGGCTCGTCGACGGGGTTGTCGACGCGGCTGCCGCCGTCGGCGAGCAGCCGGCTCAGGTAGCCGGCGGCCAGGCGCACCCGGTCGGCGTAGTCCTCGACGAGCAGCGTGCCTCCCCTCGGATCGAACAGGCGTTCACCCGGAGCGTAACGAATGTCCCCGGGAAGGGGAAGCACCGCGCGGAGTGTAGCAGCCACCGGGACGGTCGTCCGGCCGGATTAAGCGCCGGCTAATCGCCGCTTAAGCGCGCCTTGGTACTCCTGTCGGGTGTCGCGCTCCCGGACGCTCCCTTGGGTCGGTCATGAAAGGGGGTGAGGGGGATGGCGCCGGTCGCGTGACGCAGGAACCCAGTCGGAGAACCAGAAAGGACGGACATGCCCAGCGACTTTGATGCCAGCATCAAACTGCTCTACGCCGTCGATGTCGGGTCGTTCTTCACCATCGACGACGTCGCGAACGGGGCGGACTTCGAGATCGTCGCCAACGTCGAGATCGGTCAGGACTACAACCAGAACGTCGACAGCTTCGACCTGCGGGTGGGGATCGTCAATCTCACGCAGTCGAGCTCGGTGAAGATCGTGGACGACAGCGGGACGCTCACCCCCGCGGCCGCACCGTTCTTCGACGAGCGCAAGGTGCTCATCAGCGGTTGGTCGGCCCAGGTCGGGGACGTCCTGCAGGCGGTGGCGTCCTACAAGGTCACCGCCGGCGTCAACAACGACTTCTCCACGGCGGTGAGCCAAACCTTCGTGGTCTCCTGAGTCGATCGGTGAGGGGTGGCGCGGCCCCGACGGGTCCGGTGCCACCCCTCGCCCCCGATTCCGTGGATCGGCAACAGTACGAGACGTTCGTGGTCGAGCTGTTGGTGGACGACCAGCGAGCGGTGCGCGGGACGCGCATGGTCCACGTGCAGACCGGGTCCGAGGAGCGCTGGGCCGGCTGGGACGAGGAGCGACTGGTGCGCTTCGTCCTGACGCACGCGGACCTCACGCTCCCCTGAGGAGCACGAGGCGATGTCTGGAACCTGGGACGCCACCATCCTGCTGGTGCAGGCCGTGGACGAGGGCGGGTCGGTTCCGATCGACGCCATCGCCAACGGGAACGCGTTCGACGTGCTCGCCAGCGTCAGGATCGGGCGGAACCTGATGCAGTTCGTCGACGCCTGCGACCTGTTCGTGTCGGTCCGGAACCTGAGCCAGTCGCGCATCCTGCTGCGCCAGCGGCAGTCGTTCGTCCTGACGCCACAGGACGCTCCGCTGGACCAGACGCTCCAGGTGAAGTTCGGCGCCGGCTGGACCGCGGACGAGGGCGACGCCCTCGAGGTGGTCGCGACCTTCAAGGTGACGGCCGGCGCCAACCACGACTACACCCTGGCGCGGAGCGCCGCCTTCGTCGTGGTCGGCTGACGCCGGCACCCCGAGCCCGGCTAGACGGGTTCGTGGCGCCGGACCGCCTCCTGGAGCCGGATGGTGGTGGGCGCCGGGTCGACGTCCAGCTCGGCGCGGAGCGCCTTGACGCAGGCGAGGTACTGGCGAAGGGCCAGGTGCGGCTGACCCAAGCGGCTGTAGCAGCGGATCAGCCGCCGGTGGGCGTCCTCGCGGCAGCTGTCGTGCCCGATGATGCGCCGGCAGAGGGCCGCGGACGCCGCGTAGCGTCCCTGGTCGAAGTGCAGGCGGCTGAGCCGGTCGAGGAGATCCAGGTAGGTGAGGCGCAGGTGCTCGCGGGTCAGCACCGGCCACTCCTCGTACGGGTCGTCGGCCAGGAACTCGCCGCGGTACAACGAGGCGGCGAGCTCGTACTCGGCGATCGCGTCGGCCTGCTCGTCGGCCGCCTCGAGCCGGCGGCCGGCCTCGGCGTGGCGCTCGAACTCGTCCACGTCGACCCAGAGCCGCAGGTCCTCGGCCAGACGGTAGGAACCGTCGCGCAGCACCACGACCGGGATGTCGGCGGCGGCGCGCAGGGCGCGGCGCAAGCCGTGCACGGCGACGTTGAGGCTGTTGCGGGCCGCCGCCGGCGGTGAGCCCGGCCAGAACACCTCCATCAGGACCTCCCGCTGCGGCCACAGGTCGCGGTGGACCAGCAGGAACTTGAACAGCGACCGTCCCCGTCTGCTCGGCCAGTCGTCCACCGTCACGCCGTCGAGGCTGACGCGGAGCCGGCCGAGGAGGTGGACCGCCAGCGTCGGGGTGGCCGGCCGGGGCTCCGCGGGACGAGGCGCTCCAAGCGCCGCCAACCTCGCGGTGACTGGCATGCCCCTCCCCGGTGTCCGGACCGCACCCGATCCTGCATCGTCGCCCACCGGCGGGCGGCCAGGCAGTGCTGCCGGTCACCGCGCCCGTGTGCCGCCGGTCACCACCTGCCGGACAATGGGGGCGTGTTCGCCACCGACCGCACCGTCAAGCTGCTGACCCTGGGAGCCTGCTGCTTCGGCCTGTTCATGGTGATGCTGGACAACACCATCGTGAACGTGGCCCTGCCGAGCATCCAGCGCGACCTCGGCGCCGGGGTGGCCGGGCTGCAGCTCGTGCTGGACGCCTACGTGCTGGTGTTCGCCAGCCTGCTGCTGACCGCCGGCTCGCTCGGCGACCGCTTCGGACGCCGGCGGGTGTTCCGGGCCGGCCTGGTGGTGTTCACCGCCAGCTCGGCGCTGTGCGGGCTCGCGCCGAGCCTGGCGGCGCTGGTCGGCGGGCGCGCCCTGCAGGCGGTCGGCGGCGCCGCGCTGCTGCCGACCACCCTGGCGATCGTGGCCGCGACCTTCCCCGACCCGCGGGAGCGGGTGCAGGCGATCGGGCTGTGGTCGGGGGTGTCGGCGATGGCGCTGGCGGCCGGCCCGGTGCTCGGCGGGCTGCTCACCGACACCCTCGGCTGGCGCTGGGTGTTCTACGCCAACGTGCCGGTCGGCGTGGCGGCGTTCCTGGTCGCCGGGCGGGTCATCGCCGAGTCGCGCAACCCCGACGCCCGCCGCCTGGACCTGCCGGGGCTGGTGCTCGGCGGCGTCGGGCTCGGCGCGGTCACCTTCGCGCTGATCGAGGGCAATCAGCGCGGCTGGGGCTCGCCCGCGATCCTGGTCCTGCTGGCCTTCGGGGTCGCGGCGCTGGGGGGGTTCGTGGCGGTGGAGGCCCGCCGCCGCGAGCCGATGCTGGCCATGCACCTCTTCAGGGACCGCGCCTTCTCCAGCGCCAACGCGGTCGCGCTGGTGGTCGGCTTCGCGCTGCTCGGCTTCGTGTTCTTCAACACCCTGTACTTCCAGGCGGTGCAGGGATGGTCGCCGTTCCAGGCGGGCCTGCGCACCCTGCCCAACACCCTGGCGGTGGTGGTGACCGCGCCGCTGGCCGGCCGCCTGGCCTCCCGCTACGGCTACCGGGTGCCGGTGACCGCCGGCCTGCTGCTCGGCGCCGCGGCGCTGCTGCTGCTCACCGGCATCCAGGTCGGCACCCCCTACGGGGCGCTGTGGTGGAAGCTGTGCATGCTCGGGGCCGGGTTCGGGCTGGCGATCTCGCCGGCCGTGGCCGCCGCGGTGGCCGCGATGCCCGGCACGCAGGCCGGGGTCGCCGCCGCGGTCGCCAACACCAGCCGGCAGGTGGGCGGGGCGCTCGGCATCGCCGTGCTCGGCGCGGTCGCCTCCGCCCGCTTCACCGCCGTGCTGCCCGGGCGGCTGGCCGCGGCGGGGCTGCCGGCGCCGGTCAGCGACCGCATCCGCGCGGCGGCGGGCGAGGCGGTCGGCGCGGCGGCACCCGGCGGGGCCGCCGGCGGGGCCGCCCAGCACGCGGTCGCCTCGGCGTTCGTCACCGGCATCCACGCCGCCTACCTGCTCGCCGGCCTCGCGCTGGCCGCGGGCGCAGTGGTCGCGCTGGGGTTCCTGCGACCGCGACCACCGGCGCCGGCGGAGGGCGGCGAGCTCCCCGCCGAGGCGGCCGCTCCCGGCGGCGCGCCGCCGTAGCCGCACCCCGCGAGCCGGTCAGCGGCCGACCGCGGCGGCGAGGAAGCGGAGCTGGGCGGGGGCCTGCCGCTGCCAGAAGACGCCGTCGTGGCAGCCCTTGGCGAGGTTGACCACGGCGTCGCCGGGGAGGCCGGCGGCCAGGGCGCGGGTGGCGTCGGCGAACGGGTCGTCCCGGCCGCAGTCGACCCGGACCGCGAGCCCGCGCAGCCGCGCGGCGCCGGCGACCTCCTCGCCGGCCGCCGCCACCGCCGGGCTGGTGGCGACCACGGCCGCGAGCCGGTCGGGGGCCGCCTCGGCCAGCCGCAGCGCGCCGCCGCCGCCCATCGACCAGCCGAGCACGCCGAGGGTGTCGGCGCCGGTCCGCAGCCCGAGGCCGGCGAGCACCGGCAGCAGCTCCTCCAGCAGCATCGCGAACGGGTCGTCATGGGCGGTCTTCCGCCAGGAGCTGCCCCGCCCGTCGGCCGACGCCAGCGCCAGCGGCCGCACCCGCGCTCCCCCGACCGCCTGGGCGAGGTGGTGGTGCATGCGCAGCCGCTCGAAGGGGGCGCGGTGGTCGCCGGCGGCGGCGTGCAGCAGCAGGCAGACCGGCAGACGGTCGCCGGGCCCGGAGCCGGGCGGCCAGGCGACGCCGTAGCCGACCGTCCGGCCGCGGCGCTCGGACCCGAAGGTGCCGAAGCGCGTCGGGCCCGGCGCCACCGTGGTCGCCGGCACCCCCACGTCGCAGGCCCCGAGCGTCCTGGCCAGCCGGTAGCGGCCGGGGAGCACGCCGGCGCGGACCAGCCCGACGCCGCCCGCGACCGCCGCCGCCACGCCGACGGCACCGCCGGCGATCGCCTGCCGCCGCGTCAGGCTCCCGGTCATCGGCGTCCGCTAGGCTCCGGCTTGCGGAGCGCCAGCCCCGACCGCATCGGCGAGCCGGTCCACCTGGTCCAGGTTCGCCACGGTCGGGTCGAAGACGAGCTCGTCGACGCCGAGCTCCTCGAAAGCCGCGGCCCGCTCCCGGACCGCCTGCGGGGTGCGGGCCGCGCCCGTGGTGATCGCCTCCGCCCAGTCGCCCAGGAACCCGTAGTAGGTGCGCAGGTTGCGCAGCGACTCCTCGATATGCTCCTCGCCGAGCGAGAAGTAGGACAAGACGACGATCCGCGGCGTCCCGTCGCCGCCGGCCCGCTGCCACGCGGCCTTGAACGCCTGGATCGCGCCGCCGGCCATCTCCGGCGGGGCACCCCC
>Ga0307278_10000133_pt1 | contig 36328 bp, 31 predicted proteins | sample ER_DNA_117_FD_194482 | JGI IMG/M metagenome (GOLD analysis project Ga0307278, IMG submission 194482) | Bulk soil microbial communities from the East River watershed near Crested Butte, Colorado, United States - ER_DNA_117 | ecosystem: Environmental > Terrestrial > Soil > Floodplain | place... | reverse complement strand
TTGGCCAGGCCCGGGACGCCTTCCAGCAGCAGATGCCCCCCCGCCAGCAACGCCACCAGCACCCGCTCCAGCATCCCCTCCTGCCCCACAATCACCCGCTTCACCTCAAACAACGCCGCCTCCAGCACGGCCGATGGCTTGCCGGGCTCGGCGAGGGTGAGTCGCTGCGGGTCGTGGTCGGGCATCTGGCGCTCCTTCGGCGGTGCGGGGGTCAGGGAAGCCTGGCGGCCCGGCGCGCCCTGAGGGCACCGGCCGCGGCGAGCAGGATCAGGGCGGCCGCGGCGAACGCGACGGTCACCTCGCGCTCCTCGGTACGAAAGCCGATGTGCGAGCCGAGGCTCTCGTACACCTGGTTGAGGTTGCGGCTGGTCGGCGCCTGGAAGAAGCGGGCGTTGGTGGTCTCGGCGATCCTGGCGAGGGTGTCGGGATCGGGGGGGACCGGCTGGAGCCGGAGGCCGCCGAGCGCGTCTCGGCGCTGCAGCACCCCGTCGGCGGTCCCGAGCGCGATGGTGTAGACGGGGACGTTGAGGTCGCGGGCCCGCTCGGCCTGGCCGAGCGGGTCGACGCCGGCCATGTTGGCGCCGTCGGAGAGCAGCAGCGTGACCGCCGGCGGCCCCGTGCTCCCGCCGGGCTCCGTCCCGCCGGACCCGGCGCCGCCGGGGTCGGGCGTGCCGGTGCCAGCCCCGCCCGGCGCGCCCGCCTCGGCCTGGCGCGCCGCCTCGATGGCGTCCAGAGCGTTGGAGAGCCCATCGCCCATGGCGGTGCTGCCGTCGGCGCGCAGCGAGGCGAGCGCGTCGCGCACGGCCGCCCGGTCGGTCGTCGGCGGCACCAGCGTCTCGGCCTGGCTGGAGAAGATCACCAGGCCGACCTGGAAGCGCGCCGGCAGCTTGTCGAGGAAGCGGCCGGCCGCATCCCTGGCCGCGTCCAGACGCGTGGGCTTGACGTCGTCGGCCTCCATCGACCCCGACACGTCCACGACCAGCATCACCGTGGCCTCCTCGCGCGGGACGGGCACCCGCGCGGTCGGCTTGGCGGCTCCCAGCAGCAGGACGGTGAGCGCCAGCAGCAGCAGCGCCGCCGGCACCCAGCGGCCGCGACGCTCCCGCTTGACCACCTCGGCGAGCACGTCGAGGGCCGGATAGCGGACCGCGTAGCGGATCGGGCGGCGCCGCACGAGCACCAGGGCGAGCACCACGAGCGGGACGATCAGCAGCGCCAAGAGGACGAGCGGGGTCGCGAACGTCATCTGCAAACTCCCGCCTCTTCGTCTCCTTCCTGCGCCGAGCCAGTGTTCCTGAAAGCGTGTAAGCCTGCCATCAAGGGCCCGGCGCGCGGTACCCTTGGGGCCTCGACCGTCCGGTGGGGCGGGGCGAGCGGGACCTTTACCCACTGACCGGAGCAGCGCGCTTCGGGTTCCGGGCTCCCGACTGACGGCCCCGCCTCACCGGCAGTCTCCCGGGCATGCGAGGCTCAGCGCGATGGACCGCTACCTGGCCGCCAACAGGGCCCTCTGGGACGAGTGGACCGCGATCCACGTGCGCTCCCAGTTCTACGACGTGGAAGGCTGGAAGGACGGCCACGACACGGTCGGGTTGCGGCCGTTCGTGCGCGAGGAGGTCGGCGACGTCGACTACTGGCCGTCGTCCGAGCCGCTCGAGTTCCCCACCGCCGGCTCCTACGCCGACCCCGACGCCGACGTCGAGCAGCCGTTCGAGTACTACTGGCAGCACAGCATGGGGGAGATCGTCAGCGCGCTCGCCGGCGCCGGGCTGCGGATCGACTTCATCCACGAGTATGCGTTCGCCGTCTGGCAGATGTATCCCTTCCTGGTCGAGACCGAGCCCCGGACCTGGCGGCTGCCGGCGCCCCTCGACGGCCGGCTGCCGCTCACGTTCTCGCTCAAGGCGACGAAGACGTAGGGTGGGAGGAGTCGTCCGAGGAGGATGGGAACGTGACCCAGCACGAGTCCGCGAACAGCCGAGCGGCGTCGCTGCTCGCCGAGCCGGTCCTGGTCGTCAAGCAGAAGCTCAAGCTCGTCGAGCTGCGCAACGAGTACGGCGTCTTCGACCCTGACGGGCGCCAGATCGGCGCCGTCGCCCAGGTCGGCCAGTCGCCGCTCGCGTTCCTGGCCAGGTTGTTCACGAGCTGGGACGTGGCCCTGCCGATCACCCTGGAGATCCGCGGCCTGGGCGGCCTCGAGCTGCTGGTGAAGAAGCCCTGGTTCACCTGGCGGTGTCAGGTGACCAGGGCGGACGGCCTCCCGCTCGGCCAGATCGTCAAGCAGATCCGCCTCGGCAAGGCCCGCTTCGCCCTGCTGGACCCGGGCGGCGCGCAGCTCGGCGAGGTGCGGGCCGAGAACTGGCGGGCCAAGGACTTCAGCGTCCGCGACGGCGCCGGCCAGGAGCTCGCCCGGGTGACCAAGCGGTGGGCCGGCCTGCGCGAGCTGTTCACCGACGCCGACACCTACGTGGTCGAGGTGCGGCCGGCCGCCGCCGACCCCCTGCGCAGCCTGGCGGTCGCCTCCTGCCTGGTGATCGACGTGATCATGAAGCAGAAGGACTACAACTGACTGATCGCCGATCTCAGCCGGGCGGCGCGAACAGCTCCAGGGCGATGTTGTCGGGATCGCGAAACGACAGCGCCGAGCCGAAGTGGGCGTCGATGATCCCTCCGTGCCGGATCCCGAGCGCTTCGAGCCTCGCCTGCCACGCCTCCAGCTCGGCCCGGTTCGCGACCCCGAAGGAGAGGTGGTCCAGCCCCACGCGGTGCTCGTCGAACCGGTCGGGCCCGCCGCCTCCCGGGAACTGGTGGAGGCTGAGGAGCGTGCCTCCCGGCAGCAGGTACACGGTGTGGTGGTAGCTCCCGGTGTCCTCGTCGAGGACCGGCTTCGACCCCAGCAGCCGCTCGTACCACGGGACGCTGGTGGCCAGGTCGGTCACGGTCAGCGCTATGTGGGTCATGCCCGGGAACTCGGCCATCGCGCGATCTCCTTCCCAGAACCCGTCAGCTCGGGATCGCCCGGACTCTAGCGCAGCCGCTCCCGCACCGACCTGGCGGCCGCGACCATGTTGCGCAGGGAGGCCAGCACCTCCGGGTAGTCGCGGGTCTTCAGGCCGCAGTCCGGGTTGACCCACAGCCGTGCCGGGCCGACCGGCTCCAGCGCCTCCTCCAGCAGCTCGGCGATCTCCTCCGGCGACGGCACCCGGGGGGAGTGGATGTCGTACACCCCGAGGCCGATCTCGCGCCCGTAGCCGGCCCGACCCAGATCGTCGACCAGCTCCATGCGCGAACGGGCCGCCTCGATCGAGGTCACGTCGGCGTCCAGCCCGTCGATGGCCGGCAGGATCTCGCCAAACTCCGAGTAGCACATGTGGGTGTGGACCTGGGTCTCGTCGCGCACCCCGCCGGTCGCCAGCCGGAACGCCTCCACCGCCCAGGCCAGGTAGGCGTCGCGGTGCTCCCGGCGCAGTGGCAGACCCTCGCGCAGGGCCGGCTCGTCGACCTGGATGACCCCGATCCCGGCCTGCTCGAGGTCGGCCAGCTCGTCGCGGATGGCCAGGGCGAGCTGCCTGGCGGTCACCTCAGGCGGCTCGTCGTCGCGGTCGAACGACCACTTGAGCATGGTCACCGGGCCGGTGAGCATCCCCTTGACCGGTCGCCGGGTCAGCGACTGGGCGTAGGTGAGCCACTCCACCGTCATCGGGGCCGGCCGCGAGACGTCGCCGAAGACGATCGGCGGGCGGACGTAGCGGGTCCCGTAGGACTGCACCCAGCCGTGCTCGGTCACGGCCACCCCGGCGAGCTGCTCGCCGAAGTACTGCACCATGTCGTTGCGCTCCGGTTCGCCGTGGACGAGCACGTCCAGGCCGAGCTCGTCCTGCAGGCGGATCACCCTGGCGATCTCCTCGCGCATGCGCTCCCGATAGGCGGCCTCGTCCAGCTCGCCCCGGCGGTGGGCGGCCCTGGCCTTGCGGACCTCGCCGGTCTGGGGGAACGAGCCGATCGTGGTGGTCGGCAGCGGCGGCAGCCCCAGCCGCACCCGCTGCGCCTTCTCACGCACGTCGTACGGGCTGCCCCGGTGCAGGTCGGGCTCGCCGACGGCGGCCAGCCTCCGGCGCACGGCCGGGTCGCGGGTGCGGCCAGAGCGCCGGCGCGCCTCCAGCGCCTGGCGGTTGGCCGCCAGCTCCTCGGCGATCGCGCCGGTCCCCTCGGCGACGCCACGGGCCAGCGTGACCACCTCGGCCACCTTCTGGTGGGCGAACGCCAGCCAGGGTCGCACCTCCGGGTCGAGCCCGGCGTCCGCCGCCAGGTCGATCGGGACGTGCTGGAGCGAGCAGGAGGTGGAGACGACCACCTCGCCGGCCAGGCCGAGCAGGGTCGCGAGCTGCGCGAGCGACCGCTCCAGGTCGTTCACCCAGACGTTGCGGCCGTCCACCACCCCGGCCACCAGCGTCCGCTCGCCGAGCCCGCCGGCCGCCGCCAGCAGCTCCAGATTCCGCGCCCCGCCGCGGGTGAAGTCCAGGCCGATCCCGTCGACGGGGGAACGCACCAGCACCGCCAAGGCGTCACCGAGGTGGTCGAAGTAGCTGGAGACCAGCAGCTTCGGCCGCGCCCCGACCGTCCGGGGCACCCCCTCGGGGTTCCCCGGACCCCTCCGGGCCTGGGCCCGACCGAGCCGCTCGTAGGCGTAGGCGAGCGCCTCCAGCTCGGCCGGGGAACGGTCCTGGACGAACGCCGGCTCGTCGAGCTGCACCCACTCGGCCCCGGCCGCCTCCAGCTCGTCCAGCAGCTCGGCGTACACCTCCAGCAGCGGGTCGAGCAGGCGCAGCCGGTCGAACCGGGGATCGGCGCCAGGGGCCGCCTTCCCGAGCAGCAGGAACGTCACCGGGCCGAGCAGCACCGGCCGGGTCGCGACCCCCAGCCCGCGCGCCTCGGCCAGCTCGGCCAGCGGCTTCGGCGAGGCGGCCAGCCGGAACCTGGTGGCGGGCCCGAGCTCGGGGACCAGGTAGTGGTAGTTGGTGTCGAACCACTTGGTCATCTCCATGGCGGTGGCGTCGGCGCGGCCCCGGGCCATGGCGAAGTAGGTGTCCAGGCCGACGGCCGACCCGGGCGGGCCGTACCGCTCCGGGACCGCCCCGACCAGCACGCACGTGTCCAGCACCTGGTCGTACAGCGAGAAGTGGTTGGAGGGGACCTGGCCGAGCCCCGCATCGCGCAGGAACGTCCAGGTCTGGCGGCGCAGCTCCCTCGCCGTCGCCGCCAGCTCCTGGGCCGGCACCCTGCCGGCCCAGTAGCCCTCGGTGGCGGCCTTCAGCTCGCGCCGGTCGCCGATGCGGGGAAAGCCGTGGATGGTCGAGCTGGTCATGAGCGCCCTCCCTCGAGGCCTCGGACTGGCCGCGCGCCGGCGCGGGCGCTGGCAGGTCTTCGGGCTCGTGGGCGGGCATGCCGGTTCCTACTAGCCGTCGCTTCCCAAGACTGTCTGGCTCAGTGCTCGAACGAGACGCGCGGGCGGCGCGCCTCGCTGACGGCGTTCGTTCCCACTCACCGCTGCGGGGCAGCTCCGGAGTCACACCGGATTCCCTCTTGCGACGCTCGACTCGGTTTCATGTGAAACCTCGCCGGGCGAACCAGCGCCCGGCAAGGATCCTCGCGGCCGCCGCTGCCTGTCAACCGTCGCACCATCCCGATAGCATCAGCGGCCATGCGCCTGGTCATCGCGCGATGCAGCGTCGAGTACGCCGGTCGGCTCTCCACCCACCTGCCGAGCGCCGTTCGGCTGCTGCTGGTCAAGGCCGACGGGTCGGTGCTGGTCCACGCCGACTACGGCGGGTACAAGCCGCTGAACTGGATGTCGGCGCCGTGCACGCTCGTGCAGGAGGCCGGCGCCTGGCGCGTGACCAACCGCGCCGGCGAGACCATGACCATCGGCATCGAGGAGGTGCTGCACGACTCGCAGCACCAGCTCGGCCTGGACCCGGGCCTGGTCAAGGATGGCGTCGAGAAGAACCTCCAGGCCCTGCTCGCGGAACGGTGCCATGCCATCCGCCCGGGCCTCAGCCTGGTGACGCGCGAGTACCCGACCGACATCGGCCCGGTCGACCTGCTCTGCCGCGACGCGCAGGGTGGCTACGTGGCCGTCGAGGTCAAGCGACGCGGCGAGATCGACGGCGTCGAGCAGCTCTCGCGCTACCTCGTGCGGATGCGGCCGGGGTTGGAGCAGGTGCGGGGGATGCTGGTCGCGCTGGAGTTCAAGCCGCAGGCGAGGGTGCTCGCCAGCGAGCGGGGTATCGATTGCGTGCAGGTCGACTACGACGCGCTCAGGGGCGTCGAGTCGGACGTGCTGACGCTGTTCTGATTGGGCGAGAGGTGGTAAACAGGACGTAACCGACGGTCGAGCATCTGGTGCGAGGGAAATGGTCTCCACGGTCGACGGCCGGCTGCCGCCGGGACCTCGCGGCCACCTGCTGCTGGGGAGCATCCCGGAGATCCGCAGGGACAACGTCCACGCCTTCCTGGACATCTGGCGCCGCTACGGCGACACGGTGCGCCTGCGGGGGCCGATGACGCTGTACCTGGTCGCGCACCCCGACGGGGTCAAGCACGTGCTGCAGGACAACGCCGCCAACTACCCGCGGCCGCCTGCCGTCCGGGACCGGCTGCAGGCGATCGTGGGCGACGGCCTGGTCGGCGCGGAGGGGGCCGCGTGGGTCCGCTCGCGCCGCATGGCCCAGCCGGCGTTCCGCCGCCATCATCTGGAGCGCTTCTGCGCGCTGTTCGCCGAGGCCACGGCCGAGGTGCTCGACTCGTGGGAGCGGGCCGCGGAGCTGGGGCGGCCGCTGGACGTCGAGGCGGAGATGGTCCGGGTCAGCCTGGCCAACCTGGGTGCCTCGCTGTTCCAGGCCGACTGGCGGCGGGACGTGGAGCGGATCGCCCCGGCCGTGACCGAGATCCTCGCGTTCGCGAACTCCCGGCTGACGTCGGTGGTCGACACCAGCCGGCTGCCGCTGCCGTCGACCCGCCGCTTCCACGCTCGCCTGGAGCTGCTGGACTCGATCCTGTACCCGCTGATCGGTGAGCGCCGCCGCGCTCCCGGCGGCGACGACCTGGTCAGCATGCTGGTCGACGCCCGCGACGAGGACGGCGCGCGCCTGACCGACAAGCAGGTCCGCGACGAGACGATCAGCTTCTTCATCGCCGGCCACGCCACCATCGCCTCGGCGCTGACCTGGACCTGGTACCTGCTGTCGATGCATCCGGAGAGCTGGCGCCGGCTGCGGGCCGAGGTGGACGAGGTGCTCGGCGGCCGCCCGCCGGGCGCGGCCGACCTGCCGCGGCTGCGGTACGCCGGCATGGTCGTGCAGGAGGCGATGCGCCTGTACCCGCCGGTCTACCTGCTGCTGCGGCGGGCGCTGGCCGACGACGAGGTGGGTGGCTACCGCGTCCCCGCCGGCGCCGACATCGCCATCTGCCCGTACGTGACCCACCGGCACCCGGCGTTCTGGGACAACCCGGAGGGCTTCGATCCGGAGCGGTTCGCCCCCGAGCTGGCCGGCCGGCGCCACCGGATGGCCTTCTTCCCGTTCTCCGGCGGCCCCCGGCGTTGCATCGGGGAGGGCTATGCGCAGCTCCAGCTCCCACTGGTGGTGGCCATGGTCAGCCAGCGCTACCGCCTGAGCCTGCTGCCGGCACGTCCCGCCGAGGTCGGGGTGGCCGTCACCCTCCGCCCCCGCGTCCCCATGCTGATGCGGGTCGAGCGGGTCGCCTGAGTCGCTACTCCGGGTGCCAGAGCGCGGCGCCGGTGGCGGGGTCGAAGAAGCAGAGCTGGGCGGTGTCGACGGCCAGCTCGACCCGGTCGCCGGCGCGGACCGGGTGGCGGGCGGGGAAGCGGGCGGCCAGGGTCGCCTGGCTCGCCGGTTCCAGGTCCACGTCGACGCCGGGGGTGTCGGGCACGCGCACCTGGGGGGCGTCGAGCGTGCAGCGGACCAGCAGCTCGGCGCCCAGGCGCTCGACGCGGGCGGCGGTCGAGGACAGCACGGCCCGCGGGGCGGCCACGGCGGTGGCGTCGGTGAGGTGCTCCGGGCGGATGCCGACGGTGACCGGGGTGCCGACCCTGGTGCGCAACGCGCCGGAGGGGGTGCCGGGGAACGGCAGGCGTTGGCTGCCGAGCACCACCCAGGCGCCGCCGTCGCCGGCCTCCAGCCGGCCGGCGACCAGCGCCATGGCGGGCTCGCCGACGAAGCTGGCGACGAAGGTGTTGGCGGGGCGCCGGTACAGCGCCCGCGGCTCGGCGACCTGCTCGACCACGCCGGCCCGCATGACCGCGACCCGGTCGCCGATGGCCATGGCCTGGTCCTGGTCGTGGGTGACGTAGATGGCTGTGGCCCCAAGGCCGCGCAGGATCCGGGCCAGCTCGGTGCGCAGGCGGATGCGCTCGCCGGCGTCCAGGTGGGTGAGCGGCTCGTCGAGCAGGAACGCCGACGGTACCCGGACGGTGGCCCGGCCGATAGCGACCCGCTGCCGCTGCCCGGCCGAGAGCGTCCGCGGCAGCCGGTCGAGCAGCTTGCCGATGCGGAGCACCCGCGACTCGGCGCCGACTCTCTCCTCGATCTCGCCGGCCGGCATCTTGCGTACCGCCAGGCCGAAGCGGAGGTTGTCCGAGGCGGTCATGTGCGGGTAGAGCGCGCCCGCCTCGAACACCATGGCGAGGTCGCGCTGGTGGGCCGGGACGTTGGTCATCGGCCTGCCGCCGATCGAGATGGTGCCGCCGCTGAGCGGCTCGACACCGGCGATCAGCCGCAGGGTGGTGCTCTTGCCGCACCCGCTGGGGCCGACGACGACCAGCAGCTCGCCGTGGCGGGCGTAGAGGTTCAGGTGGGAGACGGCCGCGGTACCGTCCGGGTAGACCCGCGAGACGTCGTCGAGCAGGACGTCGGCCATACCGCCACCACCACTGGTAATGCGCGAGCTTCTCTGGTCAATCGTAGTCTTGTTCGTCGCGGGCTTGAACCGGACGCGGACACGGCGGGAGACTCGGCACGCGCGCTTCCCGCTTGGGGCGAGGAGGTCGATCCATGGTCAACGTCGGCGATCGTGTGGTAGTCGAGTCGGAGAAGGTCGGCAGCGCGACCCGCAGCGGCGTGGTCACCGCGGTGGACGGCAGGATGATCACGGTGCGCTGGGACTCCGGGAGCGAGTCGGTGTTCGTGCCCAGCGCCGGCTCCCTGCGCGTCACCGGCCACGAGGGGCCGGCCGGCGAGGAGGCTACCAGCCCAGGCGGCTGACCGGCGCCGGGTCGGTGGGCTCGGGCCCGCCGGCTCCGGCCTCCCAGGCGAGCAGCTCCCCCCAGGTCTCGCGACGGCGGGCGACCCGGGCGGTCCCGCCCTCGACCACCAGCTCGGCGGGGCGCGGCTGGCTGTTGTAGTTGCTGGCCATGGTCATCCCGTAGGCGCCGGTGTCCATGATCGCCACCAGGTCGCCGGGGGCCAGGTCGGGCAGGTCGGCGGCGGCCGCCAGCACGTCGGTCGACTCGCAGATGGGGCCGACGACCTCGGTGGGGCCGGTCGGCGACGCGGCCGCCACCGGCAGCACCCGGTGGACCGCCTGGTACAGGGCCGGCCGCAGCAGGTGGTGCATGCCGGTGTCGACCACCAGCATGCGCCCGGCGCCGCGGTGCTTGCGGTACAGGACGCGGGCCACCAGGGCCCCGGCCCTGGCGACCAGCGCGCGGCCGGGCTCGATCCCCAGCCGCACCCCCTTGCCGGCCACCACGGGCGCCAGCGCGGCCGCGAACGGCTCGGGTCCCGGCGACGAGCCGCCGGCGTAGTCGACCGGCAGGCCACCGCCGACGTCCAGCCAGTCGAGGGCGAGGCCGGCGGCGCGGCCCGCCTCGAGCACCTCCAGGCCCACGCTGGCGCCGGCGGCCATGGCGTCCGGGTCGGGGAGCTGGGAGCCGACGTGGACGTGGACCCCGACCGGGTGCAGCCCCGGCAGGCCGCCATGGGCGGACCTGGCGAGCAGCTCGTGGGCGACCGCGACCGGCACGCCGAACTTGGCCTCGTCGTGGCCGGTCTGGATGGAGGCGTGGGTGTCGACCTCGACGTCGGGGTTGACGCGGATCGCGAAGCGGGCCGGCCGGCCGAGCCCCGCGGCGACCGCCTGCAGGGCGGCCAGCTCGTCGGCCGACTCGACGTGGACGGTGACCCCGTGACCGACGGCCAGGGCCAGCTCCTCCTCGGTCTTGCCGACGCTGGCGAACACGGTGGCGGCCGGGTCGCCGCCGGCGCGGAGCACGCGGAGGAGCTCGCCGCCGCTGACCACGTCGAAGCCGGCCCCGTGCCGGGCCAGGGTGGCGAGCACGGCGAGGTTGGAGTTGGCCTTGACCGCGTACAGCACCCGACCGCCGATCGGCGCGAACGCGGCCGCCACGCGCCGGTAGGCGGCGGCCACCCCGTCCAGGGCGTAGACGTAGGCGGGGGTGCCGGCGTCGGCCACCAGCTCGTCGAGGGGCAGGCCGTCGACGCAGAGCCGACCGTCGAGGTAGGCGAAGGGGTCGGGCGGCCAGGCGCTCTCCTGGGGCGCGGCGGGTGCGGCTCCGCGGACCGCCGAGGGCGACCTGGTCATGCAAACGAGGGAACGAGCACGAGTCTCCGGCGGCCACCCGCCGGTCGGCTCGGGACGCGGTCGCGCTCGGGGGCGAGCCGGAGCGCGTAGGTGAGCCCGGGATCGCCGGCGCGGGGCTCCCGCGCCGAGCCGGCCGGCCGGAAGCCGGCGCGCTCGTACAGGCGGATGGCACGGTCGTAGCGGTGCCTGGTGGTGAGGGTCAGCCGTTCGAGACCACGGGTCCTGGCGGCGTCCAGCACGGCGTCCAGCAGGGCACGGCCGACGCCCCGCCCGCGGGCCTCGGGAAGCAGGAACATCTTGCGGACCTCGCCGGAGGTCGGGCTGGTGCGGAGCAGCCCGGCGGTGCCGACCACCCGCCCGGCGGCGTCGACGGCGACGAAGAACGCTCCACCGCTGGCCCCGTAGTGGGCGCCGGGGGCGAGGATGTCGGCGTCGAGGCCGCGCGGCTCGAACGGAAGCCCGTGCTCGTGCAGCACCCGCTGCACCACGGCCGCCGCTGCCGCGGCGTCGGCGTCGCTGCCGTTCCGGATCCGCATCCCCGCCCGCTCCTCCCCTGGCTGCCGGCCAATGTGTTCGGCCACCGAGACTTGCATACTCATGCGACCTTCGCAACAAGGTTGCAGCAGCCAGGACGGCCACCTCTGCCAGATATTGCATATTTTCACGAGGAGGTGCATAACTATTCCGATGACGAGCACGAAGCGGACGGTCGGCGTCCTCGGCGCCTCCGGCTACGCCGGGGGCGAGCTGCTGCGCCTGCTCGCCCGCCATCCCGGGCTCCAGGTCGCCTGGGCGGCGGGCGACCGGCAGCGCGGCCAGCCGCTGGCCGACCGCTACCCCGGCCTGCGCGCCGCCTACGGCGACCTGTCGTTCTGCTCCCTGGACGAGGGGCTCGACAAGGGCGCCGACGTGGTGTTCCTCGCCCTGCCCCACGGCAGCGCCGCCGCCGTCGCCCCGCGGGCGCTGGCCGGCGGGGCGACGGTCGTCGACCTCTCCGCTGACTTCCGGCTGCGCGACCCGGCCGACTACCCGGCCTGGTACGGGTCGCCGCACCCGCTGCCGGAGCAGCTCGGCGCCTGGTCGTACGGCCTGCCGGAGCTGCACCGCAACGAGCTGCTCGGGGCGCGGCGGGTGGCGGTCCCCGGCTGCTACCCGACCGCCGCGCTGCTGGCGCTGGCGCCGCTGGTCGCCGCCGGGCTGGTCGCCGCCGACGGCATCGTGGTCGACGCCAAGTCGGGGCTGTCGGGGGCCGGCCGGTCGCTGCTGGACGACAACTTGTTCGTCCAGGCCAACGAGAACGTCACCCCCTACCAGGTCGGTGGGCGCCACCGGCACACCCCCGAGATCGAGCAGGAGCTCGCCCTGGCCGCCGGCCGGCCGGTCGCGGTGACCTTCACCCCCCACCTGGTGCCGGCCACCCGGGGCATCCTGGCAACCTGCTACGCGACCCTTGCGGAGTCGGCCGGCGACGACGACCTGGCGGCCTGCTACGCCGCCGCCTACGCGGGCGAGCCGTTCGTCGACCTGCTGCCGCCCGGCCAGGCCTGGCCGGCGACGCGGGCGGTCGCCACCACCAACCGCGCCCAGGTGGCGGCCGTCGCCGACCACCGGACGGGGCGGGCGGTGGCCGCGGCCGCCATCGACAACCTCGTCAAGGGCGCGGCCGGCCAGGCCGTGCAGTGCGCCAACATCGCCCTCGGCCTGCCGGAGACGGCCGGCCTCGACCTCGTCCCCCCGGGCCCGTGAAGCGCCCGCACCGGGACGCCGGCCCCGCCAGGCGGGTGCCCGTCGACCGGCGTCTCGGCGTCACCGCCGCGGCCGGCTTCGGGGCCGCCGGGGTCGCCTGCGGGCTGAAGCCGGCCGCGCGGCCCGACCTCGCCCTGGTCGTCGGCGACCCCGGCACGGTGGCCGCCGGGGTGTTCACCACCAACCTGGTGGTGGCCGCGCCGGTCGTCTGGTCGCGCGCCCGCCTGGCGGCGTCGGCCGACGCGCGCGTGGTGGTGCTCAACGCCGGCAACGCCAACGCCTGCACCGGCCCGGCCGGCGACGCGGCGGTGCTCGCCACCGCGCAGCGCGCCGCCGCCGAGCTCGGCTGCCGGCCCGAGCAGGTGCTGGTCTGCTCGACCGGCGTGATCGGGGTTCCATTGGACGTCGCCAAGGTCGCCGAGGGGGTGGCCAAGGCGGCGGTGAGCCTGGACCGCTCCGGCGGCCAGGCCGCCGCCGAGGCGATCCTGACCACCGACACGGTCGCCAAGCAGGCCGGCGTGCGGGTGCCCGGCGGCGCCACCGTGGCCGGCATGGCCAAGGGCGCCGCGATGCTCGCGCCGGCGCTGGCGCCGCCCGAGCCAGCCGGGGACCCTGCTGACCGGGGCACCCCCTTGGGGTTCCCCGGACCCCTCCGGCCGCACGCGACCATGCTGGCGGTGCTCACCACCGACGCGGTCGCCGAACCGGCCGCGCTGCGGGCGGCGCTGGCGGCGGCCTCGGCGACCACCTTCGACCGCATCACCATCGACGGCGCCCAGTCGACCAACGACACGGTGCTGCTGCTGGCCTCCGGCGCCTCCGGGGTGCGCCCACACGACGACGACCTGGCCGGCGCCGTCGAGGCGGTCTGCGGCGACCTGGCCGGGCAGATGCTGGCCGACGCCGAGGGCGGCAGCAAGGTCGTCGACGTCCAGGTCGGCGGCGCCGGCGGCGTCGCCGAGGCCGTGGCCGTCGCCCGCCGGGTCGCCGACAGCCCGCTGGTCAAGGCGGCCGTGTACGGCGGCGATCCCAACTGGGGCCGGGTGCTGCAGGCCGCCGGGACCGCCGGGGTCGACTTCGACCCGGCCGCGGTCCGGCTGGAGGTCGCCGGCGGGCCGGGCGCCGCCGGCATCGAGGAGCCGGCCGGCCCGCTGGAGCGGATCACGCTGGTCCGCCTCGGCGTCCCCACCGGCGCCGACGCCCGCGCCGCCATGGCCTGCCGCGAGATCGAGCTGCGCCTGCACCTCGGCGGCCGCGGGCCCTGGGCGGGGGTGCGCACCAGCGACCTGACGCCGGAGTACGTCCGCCTCAACTCGGAGTACACGACGTGAGCCCCCCGACCCGGAGGGGTCCGGGGAACCCCGAAGGCCGGAGGGGTCCGGGGAACCCCGAGGGGGTGCCCCGGTGGAACGGGCCCCGGTGAATCAGTCGCTCGACGAGCTGGCGGCCAAGGCGGCGGCCGTGCACGAGGCGCTGCCGTGGATCAAGCGCCTGGCCGGCCGCACCGTGGTCGTCAAGTACGGCGGCGCGGCCATGGGCACCGCCGGCTTCGACGCCTTCGTCGACGACGTGGTGCTGCTGCGCTACGTCGGCGTCGACGTGGTGGTGGTGCACGGCGGCGGCCCCGAGGTCAGCAGGCTCATGACCCGGTTCGGCAAGCAGCCGGTGTTCGTCGACGGCCACCGCGTCACCGACGCCGAGACCATGGACCTGGTCCGCATGGTCCTGGTCGGGCGGGTCAACAAGGTGCTGGTCGGGCGCATCAACACCCACGGGCGGCTGGCGGTCGGGCTCTCCGGCGAGGACGGCCTGCTGCTGGTCGCCAGGCCTCGGGTCGACCCGGGCGGGCGCGACCTCGGCTTCGTCGGCGACGTGGAGGCGGTCGACCCCACCGCCCTGCGCGCCCTCACCGACAAGGGCCTGATCCCGGTCGTGGCGACCGTGGCGGCCGGGCCCGGCGGCGCGCCCTACAACGTCAACGCCGACGCGGCGGCCGGCGCGCTGGCGGCCGCCCTCGGCGCGGAGAAGCTGGTGTACCTCACCGACGTCGAGGGCCTGTACGCCGACCTCGACGACCCGGGCTCGCTGATCCGCCAGCTCACCGTCGTCGAGGTCGAGGCGCTGCTCGCCGGCGGGCGCTGCTCGGCCGGCATGATCCCCAAGCTCACCGGCATCGTGGCCGCGCTGCGCGGCGGCGTCCGCCGCGCCCACGTCCTCGACGGGCGCCGCGAGCACGCCATCCTGCTGGAGTTGTTCACCGACTCCGGCATCGGGACCATGGTGGACTGCGCGGAGGGGTCCGGGGAACCCCAAGGGGTTCCCCGGTGAATGAGGGCGAGGTGGTGGCGTGACCGGGCTGCCGGAACGGGAAGCGGCCGTGCTGTGGCCGACCTACGTGCGGCCCCAGATCGAGTTCGTGCGCGGCCAGGGCGTGCGCCTGTGGGACTCGCGCGGGCGCGAGTACCTCGACTTCCTCGGCGGGATCGCCGTGGTCGCCGCCGGCCACGCCCACCCGCGGGTGGTGGAGGCCGTGACCGCCCAGCTCGGCACCCTCGGCCACACCTCCAACCTCTACTTCACCGGGCCGCAGGTCGAGCTGGCCGAGCGGCTGGTCGACCGCTTCGGCGGCGACGCCAAGGTGTTCCTCTCCAACTCGGGCGCCGAGGCCAACGAGGCCGCCATCAAGGTCGCCAGGCGCTGGGGCCGGGCCAACCGGGGCGAGGACGCGACCGGCATCGTGGCCGCCCTCGGCGGGTTCCACGGCCGCACCCTCGCCACCCTGGCGGCCACCGGCAAGCCCGCCATGCACCTGCCGTTCCAGCCCCTGCCGCCCGGCTTCTCCCACGTGCCCTTCGGCGACGCCGACGCCCTGCGCGCCGCCGTCGGCCCCGCCACGGCCGCGGTGCTGCTGGAGCCGATCCAGGGCGAGGCCGGCATCCAGGTCCCGCCCGCCGGCTACCTCCGGGCGGCCAGGGAGATCACCGCCGAGGCCGGCGTGCTGCTGATCCTCGACGAGATCCAGTCCGGCATGGGCCGCACCGGCCGCTTCTTCGCCCACCAGCACGAGGGCGTGCGGCCCGACGTGGTCACCATGGCCAAGGCGCTCGGCTCCGGCTACCCGATCGGCGCCACCATCGCCACCACCGAGGTCGCCGACGCCATGCGGCCAGGCGACCACGGCACCACCTTCGGGGGCAACCCGGTCGCCTGCGCCGCCGCCCTCGCCACCCTCGACGTGATCGAGCCGCTGCTCGGCGGCCACGTCGACAAGGTCTCGGCGCGCCTGGCCGATGGCCTGCACGAGCTGCGCGGCCGGCTGGTCGGCCGGTCCACCTGGGCGCCGCCCCGCGCCGACGACCCCGACGGCCTGCTGCCGGGCACGGAGGTGCGCGGCGCCGGGCTGTGGTACGCCCTCGACCTGGGCCAGGAGGCGCCGGCCACCGCCAAGCAGGCCGCCCTCGCCGCCCTCGGCCGCGGCCTGGTCGTCAACCCGGTCACCGACACCGCCCTGCGCCTTGCCCCGCCGCTGGTCGTCACCGAGGAGGAGGTCGAGGAGGGCCTGGCCCGACTGGCCGCCGCCCTCGAGGAGGTGGGGCTGTGTCGCTGAAGGCCGCCCGCCAGCGGGCCCTCACCGCGCTGCTGCGCAGCAGGCAGGTCTCCAGCCAGGCGCGCGTGCTCGACCACCTGCGCCTGCAGGGCTTCGACGCCACCCAGGCGACCGTCTCCAGGGACCTCGAGGACCTCGGCGCGGTCAAGGTCCGGGGCCCCGACGGCCGCCTGGTCTACGCCCTCCCCGAGCCGGAGGCCGTCCAGGGCACCGCCCACGACGAGATTCGCCGCGTGCTCGGCGCCCTGCTGCTCGCCATCGTGCCGAGCGGCAACCTGGTCGTGCTGCGCACCCCGCCGGGGCACGCCAACGCGCTCGCCTCCGCCCTGGACCGGGCGGGCCTGGCCGGGGTCGCCGGCACCGTCGCCGGCGACGACACCGTGCTGGTGGTCTGCGCCGAGCGCACCCCCGGCCGGGCGGTGGCGAGGCAGCTCGCCGCCCTGGCCGTCGACACCCCCGCGCTGCCCGCACCCACCGAACCCTACCGAGGAGCGACCGCATGACCCGACCCGCTGGCGACCCCGTCGTGCTCGCCTACTCCGGCGGGCTGGACACCACCGTGTCCGTCCACCGGCTCACCCACGAGCAGGGCCGCGCCGTGGTGGCGCTGCTGGCCGACGTCGGTCAGGGCGAGGACCTGGCCCCGCTCGCCGCCAGGGCGCTGGAAGCCGGCGCGGTCGACGCGGTGGTGGTGGACGCCCGCGAGCGGTTCGCGGCCGACTTCCTCGCCCCGGCGATCCGCGCCAACGCCCTCTACGAGGGCCGCTACCCGCTGGTGTCGGCCCTCTCGCGACCGCTGATCGCCCAGCTCCTGGTCGAGGAGGCCAGGCGCAGGGGTGCCTCGACCGTCGCCCATGGCTGCACCGGCAAGGGCAACGACCAGGTCCGCTTCGAGGTGAGCTGCGGCGCGCTCGCCCCCGACCTGGAGGTGCTCGCGCCCGTCCGGGACTCGGCGATGAGCCGGCCAGAGGCGATCCAGTACGCCGACAAGCACGGCCTGGACCTCGGCTGGATCAGCGAGGCCAAGCCGTACTCGGTGGACCAGAACCTGTGGGGCCGGACGGTGGAGGCGGGCGCGCTGGAGGACCCGTGGGCGGCGCCGCCGGAGGACGCCTTCGCCTGGACCGTCTCCCCGGCGGCGGCCGGCGGGGCCCGCGATGTGGTGGTGGCGTTCGAGGCCGGCGTGCCGGCGGCCGTCGACGGCGAGGGGGGCGGGCTGCCGGCGGTGATCGCCACGCTCAACCGGCTCGCCGGCGCGGCCGGGTTCGGCCGGGTCGACATGCTGGAGAACCGCCGCGTCGGCATCAAGAGCCGCGAGGTCTACGAGGTGCCGGGGGCGCTGGCGCTGCTCGCCGCCCACCGCGACCTGGAGGACCTGACCCTGGACCGGGAGGTGCTCCACGAGAAGGCGCGGCTGGAGATCCGCTACGCCGAGCTGGTCTACGACGGGCTGTGGTTCTCGCCGCTCAAGGCCGCCCTGGACGCCTTCGTGACCGAGACCCAGTGGGCCGTCACCGGCGAGGTCCGCCTGGAGCTGTCGCCCGGCCGCTGCCAGGCCACCGGGCGCCGCGCCGAGCGGCCGCTGTACCGGCCCGACCTGGCCACCTACGACACCGGCGACACCTTCGACCACGACGCCGGCCGCGGCTTCGTGGCCCTCTGGGGCCTGCCCACCCGGACGTGGGCCCGGGTCCACGGGGAGCGGGTCCACGGGGATGGGTGAGGGGGGTCCGGGGGCTCATGTAGCCGGAGGCGATAGCCCCCGGATGGGTCAAGGCGGGCCGCTGTGGGCGGGGGGGTTCGCCGGGCCGCCCGACCCGGGCATGTGGGCCTACACCTCGTCGCTGGCGGTCGACCGGCGGCTGTGGCGCCAGGACGTCGCCGGCAGCCGCGCCCACGTGCGCGCCCTGGTCGCCGCCGGCGTGCTCGACGAGGGGGAGGGCAAGCTCCTGCTCGACGGCCTCGCCGAGGTCGCGCGCGAGCTGGGCGCCGGCACCTTCGCCTGGTCGGAGACTGACGAGGACGTCCACACCGCGGTGGAGCGCCGCCTCACCGAGCTGGTCGGGCCGGCGGGCGGCAAGCTCCACACCGGCCGCAGCCGCAACGACCAGGTCGCGACCGACCTGCACCTGTGGCTGAAGGAGGCCGACGCCGCCGCGGTGGAGGCCGTCGCGGGCCTGATCGACGCCCTGGCCAGGACCGCCCATGCCCACCCGGACGCCGTGCTGCCCGGCCTCACCCACCTGCAGCCGGCGCAGCCGGTGCTGTGGGGCTTCCAGCTCGCCGCGCACGGCTTCGCGCTGGTCCGCGACCTCGGCCGCCTGCAGGACGCGGGACGCCGGGCCGACGTCTGCCCGCTGGGCGCCGGGGCGCTGGCCGGCTCCTCGTTCCCGCTGGACCCGGCCGCCACCGCCACCGACCTCGGCTTCGCCGCCGCGTTCGACAACGCCATGGACGCCACCGCCGACCGCGACGCGGTCGCCGAGCTGCTGGCCGCGACCGCCATCGCCATGGTCCACGCCTCCCGGCTGGCCGAGGACGTGACCCTGTGGGCGGGCAGGGGCTGGGTGCGGCTGCCCGACGCCTGGGCGACCGGCTCCAGCATGCTGCCCCAGAAGCGCAACCCGGACGTGGCCGAGCTGGTCCGCGGTCGGGCCGGCACCGTGCTCGGCAGGCTCGCCGGCCTGCTCGCCACCCTCAAGGGCGTGCCGCTCGCCTACGCCCGCGACCTGCAGGAGGACAAGGCGGCCGCCTTCGAGGCGGTCGACACCCTGGTCGCCTCCATGGGGGCGCTCGCCGGGCTGGTCGCCGGGCTGGAGCCCGACCCTGCCCGGATGCTGGCCGCCGCCCAGGCGGGGGAGAGCACCGCCGTCGACCTGGCCGAGGCGCTGGTCCGCGCCGGCGTCCCGTTCCGCGAGGCGCACGCCGCCGTGGCCGCCGCCGTGCGCCTGGCGGCTGGCCGTGGCGCCCGCCTGGCCGACCTCGACGCCGCCGAGCTGGCCGCGATCCACCCGGCCCTCGCCGAGGTGGACCTCGCGGTCCTGGAGGTCCGCGGCAGCCTGGCCGCCAAGGCGACCCCCGGGTCGACCCACCCCGCCCGGGTCGAGGACCAGCTCGCCGTCCTGGCGGTCGCCGCCGGCAACGCGCGCGCCTGGGCCGCGGCCTTCCGCCCCACCCTCGACCTGGGCGGCGGCTGAGGCCCCGAGGTCAGCGCATCGACTCGGCGATGCGCAGGGCCTCCTGCTTGGGGAGCTGGCCCTCCAGGCGCAGCGTCTGCGCGCCCGCCTGCCAGACGAGGGTGTTGCCCGCCAGCCGGGTCTGCTCGTCGGTGATCTCGCCGCGGGTGTCCAGGTAGGTGAAGAAGTGCGGCTCGCCGCTGAACCAGTAGCCGGGCTGGCCGGCCACCTGCACCTCCTCGACGAGCCCGCCGGCGACCACCTTCTTGATGAAGTCGGGGGTGAGGGTGCCCTGGAACTGGGTGACGAGCAGGCCCGCGTCGGTGTACGGGCTGGCGGGCAGCCCCGGCCGGGCCCGGTAGACGAGGTCGACCCGGCCGCCCTGCGGCTGGATCTCGTTGACGAAGACCGCGTCGGGCGTCTGGAACCCGGCCGCCGTCGGCACCAGCACCGGGAAGGCGACCCGGCGGCGCGCCTCCTCCAGCGTGACCCGCAGGCCGAGGCCGAGCTCGAGCCGCTCGCCCGGCCGCGTGGTCACGGTCGGCGTGGGCCGCTCGCCGCCGAGGCGGATGTCGATGCCGCGCAGCCCCAGACGGCGCGCCACCGCCTCCCGCGTGCCGGGGGAGACGACCAGCACGGCCGCCGCCAGCAGCACCGCGGCCAGCCCGGCAACGGCGAGCCGGCGCCACCCGGGCAGCCGCGGGAGCCCCGGCAGCCAGCCACGCGCACGCCGGTCGCGCGGCCGTGCCGCCGGGGCCGCGCGCAGCCGGGTCGCGACCGCCAGCGCCAGGTCGGGGGTGGCGGGGAAGTCGAGGTGGGCGCCGAGGTCGCTCAGCGCGCGCTCGAGCTCCAGCTCGGGCCGGCTCATTCCCCGCCTCCCTGCAGCCTGGTGAGCGGCGGCGCCCCGCCGTTGGCCTGCTCGGCCATGGCCGCCCGCAGGCGGCCGAGCGCCCGCGACAGCCGCGACTTCACCGTTCCCGGGCGGCAGCCGAGCGCGCCGGCCATCTCGGCCTCCGAGAGGTCGAGGAAGTAGCGGCAGGCGATCACCTGGCGGTCCGACTCGCCCAGGCGCCCGACCGCGGCCAGCAGCAGCCGGCGCTGCTCGGCGGCGAGCGCCGCCGCCTCGGGGGACGGGGCCGCGTCCCCCGAGGGGCGGTCCTCGGCGACCCGCAGCGCGAGGTCGTCCTGGCGGCGGCCGGAACGGCGGCGGTTACGGGCCTCGTTGGCGACGATCGTCAGCAGCCAGGGCCGGAACGCCGCCCCGACCCGGAACCGCGGCAGGGCGTACCAGGCCTTCACGAACCCCTCCTGCGCCGCGTCCTCGGCGTCGGCGGCGCTCCCGGCGATCACCCAGGCCGTCCGGAAGGCGAGGTCCTGGTACTGGCGCACCAGCGCCTCGTAGGCACGCGCATCGCCCCCTCGTGCCTGCTCGACGAGCTCCTGGTCGTCCAGTGGTCGGCCCTCCACGGACTGGGTCTCGCACACCGGTACACCGGTACCGCCGGATCGGTTCCGTCAATTCTGCGCCAGCCGTCACTGCCAGCGCGGGTCCTGGCCGAGGAGCTCGCCGACCCGGCCGGCGGTCTCGGGACGGGCGAACAGGTAGCCCTGGGCGTAGTCGCAGCCGAGCTCGTCGAGCTTGGCGAGCTGGCGCGGGGTCTCGACCCCTTCGGCGATCACCGCCAGCCCGAGCGTGTGGGCGAGGCCGATGACCGCGGCCACCATCGCGTCGTCCTCGGGGTCGAGGTCGAGGCGGGCCACGAACGAGCGGTCGATCTTGAGCGAGGAGAGCGGCAGGTACTGCAGGGAGGCCAGCGACGAGTAGCCGGTGCCGAAGTCGTCCACCGAGACCCGCACGCCGAGGGCGGAGAGGCGCTTGAGGGTGGTGGCGGCCGACGCCGGGTTGGCGGCGAGGGCCCGCTCGGTCACCTCCAGGCACAGCCGGTCAGGGTCGGTGCCGGTGTCGGCGAGCGCGCCGGCGATCAGGTCGATCAGGTGCGGCTCGGTGAACTGGCGGGGGGAGAGGTTGACGTGCATGGTCGGCGGCAGCGGCCTGGCCAGCGCCCCCCGCCAGCGGGCGGCCTGGCGGCAGGCCTCCTCCAGCACCCATGCCCCCATCGGCACGATCAGGCCGGTCTCCTCGGCGAAGGGGACGAACTCGCCCGGCAGCAGCAGGCCCCTGCCGGGCTGCTCCCAGCGGGCCAGCGCCTCCACCCCGACCAGCCGGCCCTCCTTGAGCGAGACGATCGGCTGGTACAGCACGCGCAGCTCGTCGGCGTCGACCGCCCGCCGCAGGGCGTGCTCCAGCTCCAGGCGCTCGACGAGCTGGGCGCGGACCGCCTCGTCGAACAGCTCGTAGATGCCGCCGCCGCGCTGCTTGGCGCGCTGCATGGCGGCGTCGGCGTCGAACAGCAGCGAGTCGGCCCGCCGGGCCCGCGAGCCGCTGAGGGCGATCCCGATGCTGGCCGAGACCACGATCTCCTGGCCGCCGACCGCGAACGGGGTCGTCAGGCCGGCGCTGACCCGCTCGGCCAGGCGGACGGCGTCGCGCTCGTGGCCGAGGTCGGGGCAGAGCACGGCGAACTCGTCGCTGCCGAACCGGGAGACGGTGTCGCTGGGCCGCAGGATGCTGCGCAGGCGGCCCGCGACCGCCACCAGCAGCCGGTCGACGGCGTCGTCGCCGAAGCGCTCGGCCACCTCCTTGAAGCGGTCCAGGTCCAGCACGAGCACGGCGGCCAGCCCGGGGTCCCGCCCCAGCCGCGCGAGGGTCATCTCCAGCCGGTCCAGGAACAGGCCGCGGTTGGGCAGCCCGGTCAGCGCGTCGTGGGTCGCCCGCCAGGCGAGCTGGTCCTCCGGATGCCTGCTCTCGCGGAGGTCGACGAGCTGGCGGACCACGTGGCGGGGGCGCCCGTGGCCGTCGAGGTGGAGCGGCTCGCCGCGGTGGTTGGTCACGAGCCAGGTGTTGCAGAGCACCGAGATCGCCTCCCCGTCGATGCGCCGGCAGCGCTCCTGGAGCTGGTAGCCGGTGACCTCGCCGCCGAGCAGGCGCTTGAGCTGCTCCAGGTCGGTGTCGCGGTCCTCCGGGTGGACGACGGCCGCGAAGCCCGCCGCTAGCAGGGCCGCCTCGGAATGCCCGACGAGCGTGCACAGGGCGGCGTTGACCTTGAGGAAGCGGCCGTCGGGGCCGACCAGCGCGGTCGCCACCGGCGCGGCGGCCAGCGAGCTCCACACCCGCTCCAGGTCGTCGCCGGCGTGGCCGAGCAGCCCGGCCGGCGGCGGTGGCGGGACCGGCGCGAGGCCGCGGCCGCAGACGTCGCGCAGCGTCGCGACCAGGTCGTCGGGATCGACGTCCTTCTCCAGGTAGGCGTGGGCGCCGTGGTCGAACGCCGTGCTCCGGAGCTCGTCGGCGGCGAACGCCGACAGCGCCACGACCTTGACCGCCGGGGTGCGCCGGCGCAGCTCGGCGATCAGGTCGGGCCCGTCGGTCCCCGGCATGGCGAGGTCGAGCACGACCGCGTCGGGCTGCGCGCCGGCGGCCAGCCGGAGCGTCTCCCCGCCGTCGCCGGCCTCCCCGACCAGCTCGAACCCCCGTCCCTGGAGCGCGACCCAGAGCAGCGTGCGCAGCTCGGGGAGGTCGTCGGCGATCACGACCCGGATCGGCGCCTGGGCGGCCTGTACGGCCGAGGTCATAGCCCCCCCTGGAAACGACAACACGGCCAGCCGGGGCCCCACCCGGCTGGCGCTGGAACCGGCATGCTGACGCGTCGAGCCCCTCGTACCAATAGACCAGATGAATACTCTTGGCCGTCCCCCGGGCGGCGGACAGCGGGGTTAGTACGCGGCGCTTCCCAGGGGCGGCTCTACGCCTTTCGGACTATTGCCTTGGCCCGCCACCGAGAGCGAGGATCGTGCCATTCGTCCGGTGCTTTTCGACAGGGGGGGCCTGTGCCGAGAACCGGCTTCGATCCACGCGCCCATGGATTCCACTTCGCCAACGACTTCGTCGACAAGGTCGTCACCGTGCCCGGCTACGGCGAGGTGGCCACCGACGGCCGCTCCGGCGGCATGGCCTACGCGGCGCTCGACTACTGGTTCGCCGGCCTCCCGGTCCCGTCCCACCGGCCGGAGGACTTCCCCGACAGGACGGTCCCCGAGGACGGCACGCGCCTGGCCGACTACCTCTACAAACGGCTGTTCGACAGCTTCGCCACCTGGAGCGCCCGCCAGTTCGTGACCTGGACCCTGGCCGCCGACCATCCCACCTGGTCCTACAAGGGCGTGGCCGGCTGGACCAGCGACGAGCTCCAGCGGCTGCGTCGCAGTATCGACGCCGGCCGGCCGCTGGTGCTGGGCCTGGTCGGCGCGCGCGGCCTGGAAGAGATCGCCCGCAACCGCCAGGTGGTCGCCTACGGCTACGACGACGGTTCCGGTGGGATGCGGGTGTACGCCTACGACAGCAACCTGCCGGAGCAGGAGGTCGTGCTTGACGCCGCGCCGGACGCGCCGCAGCTCGAGTCGAGCGCGCCCGGCGGGCCGTGGCGCGGCCTGTTCGTGCAGGACTACACCAGCGAGCGCCCGCCCTACGTCGACATCGGCGCCGCCAAGGGCATCTGGGTGAACTCCTGGACGCCCACCCTCGGCGGCAACTTCGTCGCCCAGTTCACCGCCCGCAACTACGGCGACTACCGCGCCCACCTGGCCGAGCTGCGCCTGGCCGTCCGTGGCCCGGCGGGCGAGAACCTCGACCGTTTCCTCGGCGGCGACGGCGACCCGACCCCGCTGGAGCCGGGCGAGGAGCGGGGCGTGTTCAAGGCCAGCGATGGCTTCGGGACGGTGGCCGGCAGCTACGCGATCGCCGCCGGCTACCTGTCGGAGAGCGGGCGCTTCCTGGTGGTCCCACCGATGGAGCCCGGCGCCGTCGACCAGGTCGGGGTCACCGTGGTCCCGCCGCTGCACCGCACCCGGGTCACGGTCACCTTCGGCCGCGTCACCGTCGAGGACGCCGGCGCGCTCGGCGGCCGGCTCGCCCTGTGCCTGGCCGTCGGCGACCAGACCGCGCGCTGGCCGGAGGACGGCGCGGTCGACGTCGAGGACGGCAAGGTCTTCGAGCTCGACCGGCGCTTCGACCTGGTCCTCAACCCCACCTCGGTGCTGTGGGTGGCGGTCACGGGCGAGGGCGCGGCCGGCACGCCGTCCGGGATCGTCCACGAGCCCTACCTGGGTCTCGACGACTGGGGCGCCGGCGACCACGGCTACCGTAGCCGGCTCGGGAGCCCCGACGACCCCGAGCGCCCCGGTCCCGACGCCGAGCCCGGTCCCTACTCGATCGAGTTCACCGTCGAGCCGACGGCGCTGGATGCCTAGCGTGCCGCCCTCACCAGCCCATGACGCGGCGCTTCGCCGCGTCGGCCACGCCCCGGGGCGTGGCCGACAGCGCCGCGAGCAGCAGGCGGTAGCGGGTGGGGACGACGTAGCGGGCGGCGGGCCGTGGGGCGGTCGCCGCCCGCTCGATGGCGCGCGAGACCGCGGTCGGGGCCGCGGCGAAGCGGTACACCCGCTCCCAGGCGGCGTCCGTGCCGGCCACCGCGCGCGCGTAGGGCGAGCCGGGGTCCCGGTAGGGGGCAAGGCCCGCCAGCGCCCGCGCCGCGAAGCCGGAGCGGACCGCGCCCGGCTCCACCAGCACCACCCGCACGCCGAAGGGCGCCAGCTCCATGCGCAGCGCGTCGGTCAGCGCCGCGACCGCGTGCTTGCTCGCGTTGTAGGCGCCGAGCAGCGGCATGGTCACCCGGCCCATGACGCTGCCCACGTTGACGACCCTGCCGGCGCCGCGCTCGCGCATGCGGGGCAGGAAGGCCCGCGTGACCGCCAGCAGCCCGAAGACGTTGGTGTCGAACAGCGCCCGCAGGTCGGCCTCGGTCAACGCCTCCAGCGGCCCGGGCAGTGCGTAGCCGGCGTTGTTGACCAGCACGTCCAGGCCGGCCCCGGCGGTGCGCCGCTCGACCTCGAGCCGGGCCGCCTCGACCGAGCCGGCGTCGGCCACGTCCAGGAGCAGCGGCTCCAGCCGGCCCTCGCGGGCGAGCTCGGCGAGCGCGTCGGGCCGGCGACCGCCCGCCAGGACCCGGTGGCCGGCGCGGGCCAGCCGCAGCGCGGCGTCGCGGCCGATGCCGGATGTCGCGCCGGTGACGAGGATGACGGGCATGCGTAGGATGCTGTCATGACCGAGCCACGCTGGAAGCAGCGTTACCGCGCCCCGTCGCTGACCCTGCCGCGGTGGGCCGTCGACGACCCCGAGCGCCTCGTCTACGCCTCCAACCTGTCGGGGTCGTGGCAGGTCCACGCCTGGGACCGGGCCGGCGACCGCCACCGCCAGGTCTCCGACCACCCCACCGGCGTGGTGGCTGGGACCGTGAGCCCCGACGGCTCGCAGGTCGTCTGGTTCGAGGACTCCAAGGGCGACGAGGTCGGCCGCTGGCTGCGGCAGCCGTTCGGCGGCGGCGAGGTGGCCCCGCTGCTCGACGACGTCGAGGCGGCCTGGACGGCCGGGCTCGCCCTCGGCCCCAAGGGTCGGGTGGCGGTCGGGCTGGCCGGCAGGGACGGCTTCTCGGTCCGGGTCGGCGAGGTGGGTGGCGGCTCCATGGAGCTGTACCGCCACGGCGAGATCGTCGAGCTGGCCGACATGGCCCGCGACGGCCGCCTGCTGGTGGTCCACCACGCCGAGCATGGCGACAACCTCCACCCCGCCCTGCGTGCCTTCGACGTCGAGGGCATGGCGCCGGTCGCCGACCTGTGGGACGGCGAGGGCTACGGCCTGTTCGCGGCCGGCTTCTCCCCGGTCGCCGGCGACGGCCGGCTGGCGCTGCTGCACGAACGGGGGGGACGCCTGCGGCCGGCCATCTGGGACCCGGGCAGCGGCGAGCGGGTCGACCTCGACGTCGACCTCCCGGGCGAGGTCGAGGTGGCCGACTGGTGGCCGGACGCCGGCGGGCTGCTGCTGCTCCACACCTACCTGGGACGCAGCGAGCTGTACCGCCTGGACCTGGCGACCGGGGCGGTCGAGCGGCTCGACCACCCGGCCGGCTCGATCGTCCGGGCGGGCGTGCGGCCCGACGGGCAGGTCTGGTACCGCTGGTCCTCGGGGGCGGCGTCGCCGGAGGTCCGGGCGGTCGGCCACGACGACACCGTGCTGCGTCCGCCGGGCCCGCGGGCGCCCGCCGGGGTCGTCTACCAGAGCTGGACCTTCCCGAACCCGCGGGGCGACCGGGTGCACGGGTTCCTGGCCGTGCCGCCGGGCGAACCGGGCCCGTACCCGACCGTGCTGCTGGTCCACGGCGGCCCCCACTACCACGACGCCGACGGCTGGGACCCGGAGGTGCAGGCGTTCGTCGACCACGGCTATGCCGTCGCCCTGGTCAACTACCGCGGCTCCACCGGCTACGGCAAGGCCTGGCAGGACGCGCTGGAGGGCGACCCGGGCCGTCCGGAGGTCGAGGACATCGCCGCCGGCCGCGACGACCTGGTCGCCCGCGGCCTGGCCGATCCCGAGCAGGTGGTCATCACCGGCGCCTCGTGGGGCGGCTACGTGACCCTGCAGACGATCGGGACGGTGCCCGAGGGCTGGAGGGCGGCCATGGCGGTGGTCCCGGTCGCCGACTACCTGGCCGCCTACGCCGACGAGTCCGAGGCGTTGCAGGCGTTCGACCGTAGCCTGTTCGGCGGCGGCCCCGACGAGAAGCCGGCGCTGTTCGTGGAGCGCTCGCCGATCACCCACGCCGGGCGGGTCGAGACCCCGGTGCTGCTGATGGTCGGCGACAACGACACCCGCTGCCCGCTGCAGCAGGTGCTCAACTACGCCGAGCGCCTCGCCGAGCTGGGCAAGCCGTTCGAGCTGGACCGCTTCGACGCCGGCCACGGCGCGCTGGTCATCGAGGAGCGCATCCGCCAGACCGAGGTGCTGCTGCGCTTCGCCGCCCGCCACGTCCCCGGCGGGGCCGAGCCGGCATCCTGAGCCCCGGTCGGGAACGCCCGGCCGTGGCCGGGCGCCCCGATCCGGTTGCTGCCGCTACGTCTGCAGCGCGGCTTCGTCGCTGGGGTTGGCGGGCTGGTTCCGCCCGGACTTCTCGGGGCAGTCACGCCCCCGGCTGTCCTGGGCGGGCGTCTGCTGTACCTGCTGGTACCCAGGCGTCCCTCCCGTGGAGCCCTGCGAGCCGCCGGTGCTGCTGAACGCGGTCGCGGCGAAGAGCACGACCGCCAGCGCGGCGAGCGCGGCGGCGACGAGCAGCACCCGCCACCGCCGTCCGGCTGGCACCGTCGCGACCGGCTGATCCGACAAACGATCCTCCTTTGCAGACGACTGCCGTGCCGCCTCCAGCATGCGGGTCGCGGGGTAAGGGTGGCCTAAGTGCCGGTCAGTACCAGACGCCCGGCTCGACCCTGTTGGCGAGCGGCTCGCCGTCGAGGAAGCGGCGCAGGTTGGCGAGGAACAGCTCGACGATGCGCTGGTCCTCGTGCTCGGACAGGGCGGCGGCGTGGGGGCTCACCAGCACGTTGGGGAGCGTCCACAGGGGCGAGCCGGGCGGCAGGGGCTCGGTCGCGAACACGTCAAGGACCGCGCCGGCGATGTGGCGCTCGCGCAGCGCGTCCAGCAGCGCCGCCTCGTCGACCACCCCGCCGCGGCCGACGTTGACGAAGATGCACGCCGGCGGCAGGCGCTCGATGGTGGCCCGGTCGAGCAGGCCGGCCGTCTCGCCGGTGAGCGGCAGGCTCACCACCATCGCGTCGGCGCGGCCGGCCAGCTCCGGCAGGCGGTCGGCGCCGTGCACCTCGTCGGTGAACGGCGGCGGCGCGGACCCGGGGCGGCGCCGCACCCCCACGGTCCGCATCCCGAGGGCCTTGCCGAGCCGGGCCACCTCGCGCCCGATCTCGCCGAGGCCGACCAGCACCAGCGTCTGTCCGCGCAGCTCCCGCAGCGGCTGCCGCACCGTCGGCCACGACCGGGCGCGCTGGGCGGCGGCCAGCCCGGGCAGGTCCTTGGCGATCGCCAGCAGCCCGAGGACGGCGAACTCGGCCAGCGGCACGGCGTGGACGCCGCTGGAGGTGGTGACCACGACCCGGTCAAGCGCGTCGCGGTCCAGGCCGGCGCGGCGGGCCAGCTCGCCGGCGCCGGCGCTGGTCGCGTGGACCCAGCGGAGCGCGGGGTGCGTGCCGGCGAGCAGCTCGGCCAGGGCGTCCGCCGAGTCGCCGGGGATGCCGAGCAGCACCTCGGCCCGGTCCACCATGGCCCGCCAGCGGGCCTCGCCGTCCAGGTCCCGCCGGAACTCCGGGTCGCCGCCATGGTCGCCGGGGTAGCGGGCCGGGGGCAGCAGGGCCGGGTCGAACAGCAGCTCGACTCGCGGGTCGGAAGCCGCGACCCGGCCGGCCAGCTCCTGCTCGAGCGGCGTGGCGATCATCACCCGCACCGGTGGCACGCCGGTCTCAGTCCCGCCGCTCGGGAGCGGGGATGACGGCGGCGGCCAGGCTGCCCCCGCCGGGGCTGCTGGTGAGGGTGAACTGGCCACCCAGCTCCTCCTCGACGAGCGCCCGGACCAGGCGCAGCCCGAGGCCGCCGCCGTCGGCCTCCCGGGGCTCGGCCGGCGACCCGCCGCCGCCGTCGCGCACCTCCAGGTTGACCGGGTCCCGGCCGCCGCCGCGCAGCTCGACCGCGACCGTCCCCGGCCCGTCGCCGAGGCCGTGCTCGACCGCGTTCTGGACCAGCTCGTTCAGCACCACGGCCAGCGGTGTGGCCACCGCGGCGTCCACCGGCACCGATCCCGCCCGCAGCACGATGCGGACGTTCTCGCGGCCCAGCGAGCCTTCCAGCATCCGCACCACCCGGCCGGCGACCTCGGCCATGTCCACCCCGCCTTCGAACTCCTCGGTCAGCGTCTCGTGGACCAGCGCGATCGACGCGATCCGGCGGACCGAGTCCTCCAGCGCGGCCACCGCGGTCGGGTGGTCGCCGAGACGGCGCGCCTGGAGCCGGAGCAGGGCGGCGACCGTCTGGAGGTTGTTCTTGACCCGGTGGTGGACCTCGCGGATGGTCGCCTCGCGGCGGGAGATCATCCGGTCGCGCCGGCGCAGCTCGGTCACCTCCCGGACCAGCACCAGCGCGCCCCGCCGGCCGGTGCCGCGCAGCAGCGGCACGATGCGGACGTCGGTGACCGCGCCGTCGGCCTCGATCTCGGCCTCGACGGGCCGCCGGCCCGCCATCGCCTCGGCGACCAGGATGGCCACGCGCTGCGGGAGCGGGTGCCCGAGGGGCAGGGCGTTGGTGCCCATCCGCCGGAACGCGGAGGTGGCGTTCGGGCTGGCGAACTCGACCCGGCCGCTGGCGTCCAGCACCACCAGGCCGTCGCCGACCCGGGGTGAGGCGGTGGGGTCGTGGGCCTCCCCGAACGGGAAGGTCCCGGCGGCCACCATCTCGAGCAGGGCGTCGGCCGCGCCCAGGTAGGCGGCCTCCAGCCGGCCGGTCGGCCGGGCCGGGGTCTCCGGCGACTCGACGCTCAGCACGGCCACCACCTCGCCGCGGTGGCGGACGGGCACGGTCTCGACCCGGACCGCCTCCGCGTCGATGAAGATCGGCTCGGGGGAGGCCAGGCGCCGCCCCTCCCGCCAGGCCCGCTCCGCGTACGGGTGCCAGGTCGGCGCCACCACCTCGCCGACCAGGTCGGCCGGGTACAGGGTCCGGGCGGTGTAGGGCCGGAGCTGGCCGACGATGCGGAAGCCCGCGCTGTCGTCGACGGCCAGGAACAGCAGCAGGTCGGCGAAGGCCAGGTCGGCGATGAGCTGCCAGCCGGCCATCAGGCGGTGGAGGTGCTCGGCCGCCTCGGCGCTCAGCCGGGGTCGCAGGGGCCGGGCCACGTCGGTCATGGCGGCCTCACGCGATCCTGCTGGCGCCGTCGGCTGGCTGGGCGGCGAAGATGGCGGGCTCACGGAACCCCCGATCGGCGAAGGCCGCGGCCACCGCCTTGCCGACGTCGGCGACCGCGCCCGCGGGCACGAGCGCGAGCGCGCAGCCGCCGAACCCGGCGCCGGTCATCCGCGCCCCCAGCGCTCCCGCCGCCACGGCCGCCTCGACGGCGGCGTCCAGCTCGGGCGCGCTGACCTGGTAGTCGTCGCGCAGCGAGGCGTGCGAGGCGCTCAGCGCGTCGCCGATCATGTCGGGCCGGCCGCGGCGCAGCAGCTCCACCACCTCGAGCACCCGGGCGTTCTCGCCGACCACGTGCCTGGCCCGCCGGTACCGCATCTCGCCCAGCCGGTCGTGGGCGGCGTCCAGGTCGGCCTGGGTGGCGTCGCGCAGCGCCCGCGCCCCGAGGACCCTGGCCGCCTGCTCGCAGGCGGCGCGGCGCTCGGCGTAGGCGCCGTCGGCGAGCGCGTGCGACACCCTGGTGTCGACGACCAGCAGGGCCAGGCCGGCATCCGCGTGGGCGAAGGGCACCTGGTCGGCCTCCAGGGAGCGGCAGTCGAGCAACAGGACATGCGCTGCCCTGCACGCCAAGGCAGCCATCTGGTCCATGATGCCGCAGGGAACCCCCACCACGTCGTTCTCCGCCCGCTGCGCGATCGAGGCGAGCCGGGCCACGTCGTCGGGGCCGCCGTACAGGTCGCGCGCGGCCAGCAGGGTCGCGCACTCGACCGCGGCGCTGGACGACAGCCCGGAGCCGATCGGGACGTCGCTGGTGAGCACCAGGTCCAGGCCGCCCACCTCGACGCCGTCCCGCTCCAGCGCCCACACCGGCCCGGCGGCGTACGCGGCCCAGCCGCGCACCGCTCCCGGCCCCACCTCGGCGAGCCGGAGCCGCTGCTCGCCCTTCTCCAGTGAGACGAGCCGCAGGAGGTCGTCGGCGCGGCGGGCCGCGGCCACGGTGACGCGACGGTCGATGGCCAGGGGCAGGACGAACCCGTCGTTGTAGTCGGTGTGCTCGCCGATGAGGTTGACCCGGGCCGGCGCGGCCCAGACGCCCTCGGGTGGGCGGCCGAACCGCTCGGCGAAGGCCCGCCGCACCGCTGCCTGCGGATTGCCCATGGCTGAGTGTCCCACGCGAGGCCGGGGCCGGGCAGCGCACTCGCGTTCTCTTATGACCATAACTACGCAGAACTAAGGGGGCTAGGCAGAGCTGCGCGGATCGATAATGGCGGCCGAATCGCTCGTGACGGCACGCGTGACGAGCTAGCGGGGGGGAGGCGCGATGCTGCACCGACGACTGGCTGCCGTGATCCTGGCTGCCGTGGTCGCCATTGGCCTGGTAGTGCTTCCAGGGGCCGCGGCCGGCGCGCAGGACGAGGCGCTGGTGCGGGTCGCCCACTTCGCGCCCGGCCTGCTCAAGGGCGACGTCTACGTCGTGTACGTCAACGGCCGCCTGCAGCTCAAGGGCGTGCCGTTCAAGACCGTCTCCGACTACCTCAAGGTCAAGCCCGGCCGCTTCCAGGTCGAGGTCCGCAAGAGCGGCCAGCCGGCGAGCTCGACCCCGGTCATCGCCGCGACCGTCCGCCTCGAGGCCGGTCGCGCCTACACCGTGGCCGTGTTCGGGCAGCTCACCTCCGTCAAGGCGATGCTGCTGGACGACGACGTGTCCCGCCCCGGGTCGGGCAAGAGCAAGGTCCGGCTCATCCAGGCGCTCCCCGGCGACCAGGCGGTCGACCTGGCCGCTGGCGGCGACGTGCTGTTCGCCGGCGCCAAGTTCCCCTCGGCCAGCGACTACCTGGAGGTCCAGGCCGGGCGGGTCGAGGTGGAGGTGCGCAAGGCCGGCAGCGGCGACGTCCTCGCTCCCGCCCGCGCCGTGAACCTCCCCAAGGGCGCGGTCTCGTCGCTGGTGGTCGTCGGCGGCATCGGCGAGAAGCTCGAGCTGCTCGACATCCGCGACTCGGTCGCCTCGGCCGCGGCCCCGGCCGGCGGGGTCGCCACCGGCGCCGGCGGGACCGCCTCCACCGGCGGCCGGCGGTTCGCGACCCTCTTCCTGCTCGGTCTCGGCGTCGTCGCGCTGATCGGCTTCGTGCTCGCGCAACAGCGGTCGTCCGGGTAGGTGGAAGGCCGGCCCCGTCCCAGGAGGGCGCCGCTCCGGGCCGGTGCCGCGGTCGGCCTGCTCGCCCTCGCCGCCGCCGCCTGCGGGACGACCGCCGCGCCGCGGGCGCAGCCGGCCCAGGCGGGGAGGCCGGCCGCCACGACCGGGCCGGCGCCCCGCCAGGCGGGGACGGGCAGGTTCACCGTCGTCGACATCCCCATCCGGTCGTGGCGCCGGCTGCCGCCGTCCCCGCCGGTGCGGCTGGAGATCCCGGCCATCGGAGTGTCCGCCCGGCTGGTCCGCCTCGGGCTGGGCCCCGACGGCCGCATGCAGGTACCGGGCGACTTCCAGGCGGCCGGCTGGTTCACCGGCGCCGCCGAGCCCGGCCAGCTCGGCCCGGCGGTGGTCGCCGGGCACGTCGACTCGCGCACGGGACCGGCCGTGTTCTACCGGCTCCGGGACCTGCACCCCGGGGACCTGGTCCGCGTGGTCCGAGCCGACCGGCGGGTGGTCCGCTTCGTGGTCGAGTCGCTCGCCCGCTACCCCAAGCCGGACCTCCCGGGCGACCAGGTGTACGGGCCGACGACCGCGCCGGCGCTGCGCCTCATCACCTGCGCCGGGACGTTCGATCGCGAGCGGCGCAGCTACCGCGACAACCTGGTCGTCTCGGCAACCATCGCCGCCGAGCCGCAACCCGGGGCGGCGGGCCGGTGAACGGCCGCGGCGAACGGGTCCCACCGTTGGCGCCGGCGCGGCGGGCGAGCGAGCTGCGGGTGCTGCTGGTCTCGCGCGACCCCATGCTCGCCGAGGCGCTGGAGTCGCTGGTCGAGGCGCCCGGCGAGGTCAGCATGCTCGACTGGCGGGCCGACAGCCTGGAGCTGGCCCTCCAGCACGCCGACGTGGTCGTCATCGACGTGCCCCCCAGCCTGCACGAGCGGACCTTCGCCGTCATCGACGGCCGGTTCCTCGGTCGCCTGATCGTCCTGCTCCAGGAGGGCGAGCCCACGGATGCCATGCCGCCCGGCCCGTCGCGGGTGGTGCTCTACCGCCCCCTCCAGATCGGCGACCTCTGGGCCGCCGTCACCGGCGCCCTCCAGGCGACCGCCGGCGCCGGGGCGGAAGCCGAGGCCGCCGTGCCGCCCAGCCCGGCGCCGATGATCGGGATGAGCGGGCGGGAGCTGGAGCCCGTGATCGGGCCGGGGCAGGTCGCTCCCGGCATGGACGCCGACACCCTCGAGCGGCTGCGCCAATGGCGCGCGCGTGCCGAGAGCGCGCCCACCGCCGAGCCCTCGGCCGGGCGAGCCGGTCCGCACGGCACGCCCGCCCGTGCCGCGCGGGCGAGGCGGGCGCCGCCCATCCGCGCCGCGGTCGCGTGGCTCGCCGGCCGTGCCGCGCGGGCGAGGGCGGCGCTGCGTTCCGCGGCGACGGCCGGGCGGGTGGCTGGCAGTGCGACACGGGCGTCGGCCGCCCGCGCGGGTGCCGCGTCGGCGAGGGGGGCGCTGGCCGTCCGCGGGCTGCCGCGCTGGCTCGCCGGGCTGGCGAGGCCGGCGGTGGTCGTGGCGCTCGCCGGCGTGGTCGGGCTGGGCGCGGCCGGCTGGCGAGGCGACGGCGGCCCCGACATCCTGGCCGGCGAGGTCGCCTCCGCCCAGGCGGCCGGCTCGGTGGCCCGCGCCTCCGGCCTGCTCCTGCCCGACCCGCGGGTCGGCCCGGTCGGCCCGGTCCACGCCCTGGCCGTCGGCGCGTGGCTACGGCTCACCGGTGCCGATACCGAGAGCACCCTGGAGGCGGCCGTCCGCGCCGCCAGGACGCCCAGCCGCGTCCTGCTCGCGGGCGTGGTCGTGCTCACCGTGGTCCTCTCGCTGCTTCTCATGCGGGTCGGGCCCGGCACCGGTGCGGCGGCCGGGCCGGGTCCGACCCCGCCGCACCAGTCACCGCCGGCAAGGGCCGGCCCTCTCGGCGCCGCCGCCGCCGGCCTGCTCGCCGCCGCCGACCCGCTGCTGGTCCGCAGCGGCCGGGTCGCGGCGGGCACCGCCCTGGCCCTGCTCCTGGCGCTCGCCACGCTCGCCATGGCCTGGGCGCCGCGGCGGCCGGCGCGGCTGGCCCTGGTCGGCGCCGGTGCCGGTCTCGCCCTCCTGGCCAGCCCGCTCGCCCTGCCGCTGCTGGTGGTCCCGGTGGTCGCCGCCGTCCTGGAGCGACGCCCGCGGCCTGATCCACCGGGACACCCCCTCGGGGTTCCCCGGACCCCTCCCGATCCACCGGGGCACCCCCTCGGGGTTCCCCGGACCCCTCCGGTCACGCGCGCCCTGGCCGCGCTCGGCCTGGGCGTGGCGCTCTGGACCGCCCTGCCGATCTGGGTCGCCGGCCAGGGGCTTGACGCCGAGCAGGCGGGCCAGCTCCTCGGGGGGCCGCCGGGCCGCGGGTCGCTGTGGGCGTCGCTGGCCGCGTTCCCGCTGAGCTGGCTGCTGGCCGGCGCCGGCCTGGCCGCCGCCATCTGGGCCTGGCGCCCGGCACTCGCCTTACGGAACGCGAGGCCGCCTGCGTCGGGGAGCGCGAGGCCCCGCGACGCTCGGCTGCTCGCCTGGGTCGCCACCAGCGGGGCCGGCGCGCTGGTCGCCGTCCTGCTTGGCTGGCCGGTCGAGCAGGCGCTGCCGTTCGTGCTGCCGGCCGCCGCAGCCGCCGTCGGGGTCGCGCTGGCGAGGCTCTGGCGGGCGCGCGCGGCCTCCGCCCTCCCCCAGGCGTCGTCCGCGGCGCTGGCCGAGCGGCGCAGGGAGCTGGTCGCCGGCCGGGTCGCCGTGGCGGTGACGGTGGCGGTCGGCTGCGTGGTCCTTGCGCAGGGCGTCGACTGGGCCAGCCGCTACGCGAGGCGCACCGACGACGGGCTCGGCCGGCTGGTCGGGGTGGTCGACGCCCGGCTCCCGGACTGCTCGGCGGTCAACGCCGGCGGGCCCGACGACCGCGCCCGGCTGCTGGCCGCCGGCGTCAACGTGACCGAGTTCACCAGCGGCCCGGCCGCGCAGGCCGCCGGCGTGCGCTACTTCGTGCTCACCGGCGGCTCCGCGGCCTCGCGGGGCGGTCGGGCCCCGCCGGCCCTGGCCCGCTGGGTCCGCCAGCACGGCAGCCCGCTCGCCGACCTTCCCAGCCCGAGCTTCTCGCGGGTGCAGCTCTGGCAGGTCGACGCCGCGCCGCTCGACCCGGCGGCCGACAGCGTCGCGGCCCCCGGGGGCGCGTTCTCCAACGTGAAGGGGTCGGCATGCGGCGGCTACCGGGTCCTCGACAACGACAGCGGCACCTTCTACACCGCCTACCTCGCGCTCGGCGGCAAGGCGGTCCTCGGCCGGCCGCTGTGCTCGGTGTGGACCAGCGACGGCCCGGCCCTGCAGGCCTTCGACACGATGATGCTCGGGGCGGTCCCCAACGCCGCCGGCAGGCGCCCGTCGGTCCGTCCGGTCGACCTCCCGCTGCTGCTCGCCAAGGTGGACCCGCGCGCCGTCGCCGCGGCCGGCATCCCGCGGCCGTCGGCGCCGCCGCCGACCACCACGACCGGGGTGCGGATGCTCATGACCCAGCCGGCCATCACCCGGGCCTACCTGGGCGTGGACCCGGCGACCGCCACGCCGGGCGACTGGCGGCGCGCCGGCGAGCGGTTCGGCCGGCCCCTCGGCGTGCCGAGCGTGCTGCCGGACGGCGCCGTGCGCCAGCCGTTCGAGCGCGTGGTCATCGAGCTGCCCGTGGGCGGCGGGCCGGCCAGGCTGGTCCCGCTGGGGCAGCTCGCCGTGCGCGTGGGCCTGGTCCCCGAGCGGCCCCGCCGCCTGGAGCCGGTGCCCGGCCTGCCGGCGCGAACCCCACCCACCGCGGTCGAGCCGGGCCCGTTCCTGCGGCTGCTGGCCGGCGGCCTCGGGCTGCTGGCGCTCGCCGGCGCCGCCGCCGTCGCCGCGGGCCGCGCCAGGACTGGCCGCCGGCCCGGCCTCCCGCCGGGCGACTGACGTTGTTGACGTAGCCCAGGGGCCTCCGTACCCTCTGCTCGAAGAGCAACGGCGCTCGCCCCAGCGGGCGCCGTTTTCGTGTCCCGGGACATCGTCGTCCGCTCCGTGACTCCGGCGCCTGCGCAGCAGTGCGAACGGAGGCGAGATGGACGGGGCCCG
>Ga0307278_10000132_pt1 | contig 36519 bp, 34 predicted proteins | sample ER_DNA_117_FD_194482 | JGI IMG/M metagenome (GOLD analysis project Ga0307278, IMG submission 194482) | Bulk soil microbial communities from the East River watershed near Crested Butte, Colorado, United States - ER_DNA_117 | ecosystem: Environmental > Terrestrial > Soil > Floodplain | place... | reverse complement strand
GTGCGGGCCCGGCAGCTGCTTGGGTTCGGTATGGCCCTCCAGGAGCCAGCGCCTGAGGCGGCCCGACGGCCGGGAGCTGGCGACACCCCCCGTCGTGGTAGCCAAACACTCCTCCAGTACCGAACGGCGTTCTTCTACTCCGACGACCTCTGGCGAACTATGCTTCGAGCGCTACGAAACGGGGAAGGGGACGGTGCATGGGCCCGGTCCGTTTGCCGCGACGCACCGGTCGCCCTACACTCCAGACGGCACATTTGTGCATCGATTCACAAAGGCACGCGGCCCACTAAAGGAGTTCGCGCATGACCAGGACCACGGGATCCCTGGCGGCGATCAGGTCGGACGTCACGGTCATGCGCGAACTCCTTTAGGAGGCAAGGTGAGCGACGCCTACGACGCGCTGGTGATCGGTGGCGGCCCGGGCGGTGCCGCGACCGCGTTCCACCTGGCCAGGGGCGGCGCCCGCGTGCTCTTGTGCGAGAAGCAGAGCTACCCGCGCGACAAGGTCTGCGGCGACGGCCTCACCCCGAGGGCGGTGGCCCAGCTCGACGCCATGGACCTGCGCGCGGAATACCAGAGCTGGGCGCGGAGCGCCGGGCTCAAGGTCCACGGCGGCGGTCACGTCATCGAGCTGCCGTGGCCCGAGCTCACCGAGTACCCGTCGTTCGGGCTGGCCAGGCCCCGCACCGACCTCGACCAGCTCCTGGCGCGCACCGCCGAGAAAGCCGGAGCCGAGCTGCGGGAGCGCACCGAGGTGGCCGCCCCCCTGCTCGAGCGCGGCCTGGTCAGGGGCGCCGTGCTGCGCCGCGACGGCGAGGACCCGGTCGACGTTCGCGCCGAGGTGGTGATCGCCGCCGACGGCGCCTCCAGCCGGTTCGCCCAGGCGCTCGGCCTGAACCGGGACGAGCAGCGCCCCATCGGCGTGGCCATCCGCCAGTACTACCGGGCCGAGCGCGACGCCGACCCCTGGATCGACTCCTACCTGGAGCTGCGGCGCGGCGACGACCTGCTGCCCGGCTACGGCTGGGTGTTCCCACTGGCCGACGGGACCGTCAACGTCGGCGTCGGCCTGCTCAACACCTCCGCCCACTTCCGCAACATCAACTACAAGCGGCTCCTCGAGGACTGGGTGCCGACGGTGGGGCCGGAGTGGGGCTTCGCCCCCGCCGACGCGCTCGCCAAGCCGCGCTCGGCCCCGCTGCCGATGGGCGCCAGCCGTCACCCTCCCCTGTACCGCGGGGTGCTGTTCGTCGGCGACGCGGCGGGGCTGGTCAACCCCTTCAACGGCGAGGGCATCGACTACGCCATGGAGTCCGGCCAGCTCGCGGCGGAGACGGCGCTGGACGTGCTGGAGAGCGGCGACCGCACCCGCCTGGCCGTCTACCGCTCGGCGGTCGAGCGCCGCTTCGGGTCCTACTACGCGGTCGGCCGCCTGTTCGTGCGCCTCATCGGCGACCCCCGGTTCATGAAGCTCGCCACCAGGTACGGGCTGCCCCGACCGACGCTCATGAAGCTCGTCCTCAAGCTGCTGGCCAACCTCTACGAGCCGGCCAGGGGCGACACCACCGACCGCGTGGTCCGCGCCATGGTGCGGCTCGCCCCTTCGAGGTGAGGTTCGTGACCGCCCGGGTTTGCGTGCTCTCCGTAGGCGGCCATAGGCTTGCCGCTCCGTCGCCGGCTCCCTCTCCGAGGACCGTTGGAGGCTGCCCGTGAACCTCGGTGCCTTCACCCCCATCCTGGCCATGCTCGTGCTGGCGACCGCGTTCGCCGCCCTGTCCATCGTGGTGTCGGCGTTCCTGGCGCCCCACCGGCCGACCCGGGCCAAGTACTCGGCCTACGAGTCGGGCATCGAGCCGGGGCGGCTGCCGAAGGGGGAGCGCTTCCCGGTCAAGTTCTACCTGACCGCGATGCTGTTCGTGGTCTTCGACGTCGAGGTCATCTTCCTGTACCCATGGGCGGTCGTGTTCCGCCAGCTCGAGATCTTCGGCCTGGTCGAGATGGGCATCTTCGTCGGCCTGGTGGGGATCGCCTACGTCTACGACTGGAAGCGCGGCGGACTGGAGTGGGACTGACCATGCAGACCGGGAGCGGGCTGGAGAAGCTGCCAGGCGGCATCCTCGTCACCACCGTCGAGAAGCTGGCCAACTGGGCACGCAAGGGCTCCCTGTGGCCGGCCACCTTCGGGCTGGCCTGCTGCGCCATCGAGATGATGGCGGCCGGGGCGGGTCGCTACGACCTCGCCCGCTTCGGCATGGAGGTGTTCAGGGCCTCGCCGCGGCAGGCGGACCTCATGATCGTGTCCGGGCGGGTGTCGCAGAAGATGGCCCCGGTGCTGCGCACCATCTACGACCAGATGCCCGAGCCAAAGTGGGTCATCTCCATGGGCGTGTGCGCCACCTCCGGCGGCATGTTCAACAACTACGCGATCGTCCAGGGCGTCGACAAGATCGTCCCGGTCGACATGTACGTGCCCGGCTGCCCGCCACGGCCGGAGATGCTCATCGACGGCATCATCAAGCTGCACGAGAAGATCCGGAAGGGCGAGCCGCGGTCGAAGCTGACCCTCGAGGAGGCGGCCGGGTGAGCGCCGAGGCCGAGACCGCCTTCCAGCCTCCCGAGACGCTGCAGCCGGTGCTGACCGGCCTGCGGGAGCGGTTCCCCGAGGCGGTCAAGGAGGTGAGCGGCCACCGCGGCGAGGTCACCGTCGAGCTCGACCGGGCCCACCTGGTCGAGGTCGCCACCTGGCTGCGCGACCACCCGGCGGCCCGCTTCCGGCTGCTCGCCGACCTCTCGGGGACCGACTACCTGAAGCTCGACGACCGCCCGGAGCGGCTCTGCGTCGACTACCACCTCTACTCGTTCGACCACAACATGCGGCTGCGCCTCAAGGTCCGGGTCGGCGTCGACGACCCGCACGTCCCCTCGGTGACCGGCGTCTGGGCCACGGCCAACTGGCACGAGCGCGAGGTCTACGACTTCTTCGGGGTGCGCTTCGACGGCCACCCGAACCTGGTCCGGATCCTCATGCCCGAGGACTGGAAGGGCTACCCGCAGCGCAAGGACTACCCGCTCGGCGGGGTGGACATCGAGTACATCGACGCCCACATCCCGTCCCCGGACACCCGGCGGTACAAGGGGGGCTGGACGAGCACATGAGCGAGGCGCCCCCCACCAGGGCTGGCGCTCCGCAAGCCGGAGCCGCCGAGCTGGTCGACGAGGTCGTCGTGCGGCCAGGCGAGGCCCACGACCTGCCACCGACCCCGGCCGCCGAACGCGTCGCCATGAACGAGCGGCGCGCCCAGCAGGTGATCGCCATGGGCGGCGGCGACTGGGCCGAGGTCACCGCCCGGGCCGCCACCGAAGGCGACGACGACGTCATGGTCATCAACATGGGCCCGCAGCACCCCTCCACCCACGGAGTGCTCCGGCTGGTGGTCACGCTGCGCGGCGAGGAGGTCACCAGCCTGCAGCCGGTCGTCGGCTATCTCCACACCGGCATCGAGAAGTCCACCGAGTTCCGCACCTGGGTCCAGGGGGTCACGTTCGTGACCCGCATGGACTACCTGGCGCCGATCTTCAACGAGACCGCCTACTGCCTCGCGGTCGAGAAGCTGCTCGGCATCCAGGCGCCGCCGCGGGCCCAGGCCCTGCGGGTGCTGATGATGGAGCTGAACCGGATCAGCTCCCACCTGGTGTGGCTGGCCACCACCGGGCTGGAGCTGGGAGCGCTGTCGATCATGCTCTACGGCTTCCGGGAGCGGGAGGAGATCCTCGACATCCTGGAGGACGTCACCGGCCTGCGCATGAACCACGCCTGGGTCCGCCCCGCCGGCGTCTCCCAGGACCTCCCGGACGGCACCGAGGACAAGATCCGCGCGTTCGCGGCCGACATGCGTGGCAAGGCCGACGAGTACGAGACCCTGCTCACCAACAACCCCATCTGGCTGGAGCGGACCAGGGGGATCGGCCGCCTGGAGCTGGACCGGCTGATCGACCTCGGCATCACCGGGCCGATGCTGCGGGCCGCCGGGCTGGACCACGACCTCCGCAAGGCCGAGCCGTACTGCGGCTACGAGCAGTACGACTTCGAGGTGCCGACCGCCACCGGCGCCGACGTCTACGCCCGCTACCAGGTGCGGATGGCCGAGATGCGGCAGAGCCTGCGGATCGTCGAGCAGGTCCTCGACACCCTGCCCGACGGCCCGGTGATGGTGGAGGACCCGAAGGTCGCCTGGCCGGCGCGCCTCGCCCTGGGCCCGGACGGGCTCGGCAACTCGCCGGCGCACGTCCGCCACATCATGGGCGAGTCCATGGAGGCCCTCATCCACCACTTCAAGATGGTCACCGAGGGCTTCAAGGTGCCGCGTGGCGAGGTGTACGTGCCGGTCGAGTCGCCGCGGGGCGAGCTCGGCTACCACGTCGTCTCCGACGGCGGCAACCTCCCCTACCGGGTGCACGTCCGTGACCCGTCGTTCGTGAACCTCCAGTCGGCCGCCCCGATGATGGAGGGCCGCCTGCTGGTCGCCGACGTCATCGCCGCCCTGTCCTCCATCGACCCGGTCCTCGGCGGCGTCGACCGCTAGAAGGGAGACCGCGACCGCCGTGCCCCTGTCCGACCAGAGCCTGGCCCGCGCCGAGGAGCTGATCGCCCGCTACCCGCAGCGGCGCTCGGCCCTGCTGCCGATCCTCTTCCTGCTGCAGGCGGAGGACGGCTACGTGTCGCCGGCCGGGGTGGCGCAGGTGGCGAACCTGCTCGGGCTGACCAGGGCCGAGGTCGGCGCGGTGGCCACCTTCTACACGATGTTCCGGCGCCGCCCGGTGGGGAAGTACCTGGTGTCGATCTGCAAGACGCTGTCCTGCCAGCTCCGCGGCTCCCGGGACATCTCCGCGGCGCTGACCGAGCGGCTCGGCGTGCCGCTCGGCGGCACCGACCAGAGCGGCATGGTGACGGTGGAGGAGGTGGAGTGCCTGGCCGCCTGCGACGGCGCCCCGGTGGTGCAGGTCAACACGGAGAACTACGAGCGGCTCACCGTCCAGGAGGCGCTGCGGCTCGTCGAGGCGCTGCTCCGGGACGAGGTGCCGCCGCCGACGTTCGCCGCCGACGGCTCGGTCACCGAGCCCTCGACCGCCGCCCTCCACTGGCGCCTCGCCGGCCTCGGCGAACCCCCCGAGCGGCCGGAGGGGTCCGGGGAACCCCAAGGGGGTGCCCCGGTGGATCCGGAGGGGTCCGGGGAACCCCAAGGGGGTGCCCCGGTGGATCAGGGGCCGGGGGAGGAGGACCGGTGACCGAGCAGGTGCGGGTCCTCACCAGCCGCTGGGACGACGCGCGCGCCCACGAGCTCGACCGGTACCAGGAGCTGGACGGCTACGCCAGCCTGGACGCCGCCTTCGCCGAGGCCCCCGAGGACCTGGTGCAGCTCGTCAAGGACTCGGGCCTGCGGGGCCGGGGCGGCGCCGGCTTCCCCACGGGGATGAAGTGGGGCTTCCTGGCCAAGGGCACCGGCAAGCCGACCTACCTGGTCGTCAACGCCGACGAGAGCGAGCCGGGCACCTTCAAGGACATGGAGCTGTTGGAACGAGACCCGCACGCCCTGGTCGAGGGCGTGATCGTGTCCGCCTATGCGATCGGCTGCCGGACCGCGTTCATCTACCTGCGCGGCGAGTGCGGCTGGGCCGGCCGCCGCCTGCAGGCCGCGATCGACGCCGCCTACGACCGGGGCCTGCTCGGCCGCGACATCAAGGGGTCCGGGTTCGACCTGGACATGGTGCTGCACCGCGGCGCCGGCGCCTACATCTGCGGCGAGGAGACCGCCCTGCTGTCCTCCCTGGAGGGCCAGCGCGGCCAGCCCAAGCTGCGGCCGCCCTTCCCGGCGGTCGAGGGCCTGTACCGCGCCCCCACCACCGTCAACAACGTCGAGACCATCGCCACCGTCCCCTGGATCGTCACCAAGGGCGTCGACTGGTTCCGCTCCATGGGCTCCGACAAGTCGCCAGGCCCCAAGCTGTTCAGCGTCAGCGGCGACGTCCGCAACCCGGGCAACTTCGAGTTCCCGCTCGGCGTGCCCGCCCGCGACGTCATCATGGGGGCCGCGGGCGGCATGCTGGACGGCAAGTCCCTCAAGGCGTGGACGCCGGGCGGCTCCTCCACCCCGATGCTGACCGGCGACCACCTCGACACGCCCATGGACTTCGAGGGCATCGCAGCCGCCGGCAGCCTGCTCGGCACGGCCGCGGTGATCGTCATGTCCGAGGACGTCTGCATCGTCAACGCCTGCCTCAACTTCACCGAGTTCTACGCCCACGAGTCCTGCGGCAAGTGCACGCCGTGCCGCGAGGGCACCGACTGGATGCGCAAGATCCTGGTGCGGCTCGAGACCGGGCAGGGCCGGGAGGAGGACATGGACACCCTCAAGGACATCTGCGACGCGATCTTCGGCCGCTCGTTCTGCGCCCTCGGGGACGGGGCGACCAGCCCGATCGTCTCCGCCCTCAAGTTCTTCCGCGACGAGTTCAGCGAGCACGTCAGCGGCGGTGGCTGCCCGTTCCCGGGCAGCCGCGTCGTTGCCGCCGCCCACTAGGAGCCCCATGCCCGACAGGCCGACCACCGTGAAGGTCACCATCGACGACCAGGAGCTCGAGGTCGCCCCTGGCACGCTGGTCATCCGGGCTGCCGAGGAGATCGGCGTGGTGATCCCGCGCTTCTGCGACCACCGGCTGCTCGCCCCGCTCGGCGCCTGCCGGCAGTGCCTGGTCGAGGTCGCCGGGCAGCGCAAGCCGCTGACCGCCTGCACCACCACGGTGACCGACGGCATGGTCGTCAAGACCCAGCAGACCTCCGAGGTGGCACGGGCCGGCCAGAAGGGCACCCTGGAGCTGCTGCTCATCAACCACCCGCTCGACTGCCCCATGTGCGACAAGGGCGGCGAGTGCCCGCTGCAGGACCAGACGCTGGCCCACGGACCGGGGGAGACCCGCTTCGTCGAGACCAAGCGCCGCTTCGAGAAGCCGATCAAGATCTCCGAGACGGTGCTGCTGGACCGCGAGCGCTGCGTGCTCTGCGCCCGCTGCACCCGCTTCTCCAGCGAGGTCGCCGGCGACCCCTTCATCGAGCTGTTCGAGCGGGGGGCGCTCGAGCAGGTCGGCATCTACCCCGACCAGCCGTACGAGAGCGTCTTCTCCGGCAACGTCGTGCAGATCTGTCCCGTCGGGGCGCTCACCTCCCCGTCCTACCGGTTCCGGGCCCGCCCGTTCGACCTGACCTCGACCGACGCCGTCTGCAACCACTGCGCCGCCGGCTGCAACCTGCGCGTCGACGCCCGCCGTGGCCTGGTCACCCGCCAGCTCGCCCGCGACAACGACGACGTCAACGAGGCCTGGAACTGCGACCGGGGCCGCTACGGGTTCGCCTACGCGCAGTCCCCCGAGCGGGTGCTGATCCCGCACATCGCGTCCGGGGGCGGCCTGCGGACCGCCTCCTGGTCGGAGGCGCTGCGCCGGGCCGCCGACGGCATCCGCGCGGCCCGCGCCAAGGGCGTGGGGGTGCTGGTCGGCGGCCACCTCAGCGACCAGGACGCCTACGCGCTGCAGAAGCTGGCGAGGGTCACCTTCGGCACCAACAACGTCGACGCCCGCCACTGGCCGGAGGGCGCGGCCGACGCGGCCGCCGCCGCCAGGGTCGCCGGCGTGCCGGCCGGGTCCGGCGGCGCCCCCACCTACCGGGACCTGGAGGCGGCCAAGGCGGTCGTGGTCGTCGACCTCGACCCGCACGAGGAGTCGCCGATCCTGTTCCTGCGGCTGCGAAAGGCGGCCCTCCACCGCGGCGTCAAGGTGGTCGCGGTCGGGCCGCGGCCCGGTCGCCTGGCCGAGTTCGCCACCGTGGTCGCCACCGAGCCCGGCGCCGAGGCCGAGGCGCTCCACCGGCTCGGCCGGGGCGAGGGCGACGCCGGCCGCCTGGTCCGCGACGCCGGGCCCGGCGTGATCGTCCTGGCCGGGTGGCGGGGGGCCGCGGGCGGCGGGCTGGCCGCGGCCGCGCGGCTCGCCGACGGGCTCGGGGCCGCGTTCGCGTGGGTGCCGCGCCGGGCCGGTGACCGGGGCGCCCTCGACGCCGGGGCCAGGCCCGACCTGCTCCCCGGCGGCCGACCGCTGGCCGACGCCGGCGCCAGGGCCGAGCTGGCCGAGGCGTGGGGCGTCGAGCCGCCGGAGGCGCCCGGCCTGGACGCGCTGGCGATGGTCAGGGCGGCCGCCGAGGGCGAGCTCGGCGTGCTGGTGCTCGCCGGCGTCGACCTGGTCCGCGACCACGGGCCCCGGGAGCTGGCCGAGCGGGCCCTGGAGCGGGCCTTCGTGGTCGCCGTCGACCACGAGGCCAACGACACCACCGGGCGCGCCGACGTGCTGCTGCCGGCGGTCGTCCACGCCGAGACCGAGGGCACCTTCACCGACTGGGAGGGGCGGGTGCAGGCCACCCACCCGGCGGTACCGGTCGGCGGCGCCGCCCAGGCCGTCTGGGAGCTGGTCGACCAGCTCTCGCTGCGGCTCGGGACCGACCTCGGCCTTGCGACTCTCGCCCAGGTGACCGCCGAGACGGCGCGGTTCCGCATCCGACCCGCGGGGCTCGCCACGCCCGCCCTACCCGAGCCCGCGCCGGCGGACCCGTCCGATGGGAACGAGGGTCTCGCGCTGGTGACCTACCCGCTGCTGCTGGACGGCGCCTCCATGCTGGCAAGAGCCGACGACCTGAACCGGGAGACGCCGGGCGCGTTCGTGGAGCTGCACCCGGACGACGCCGGCCGGCTCGGCCTGGCCGACGGCGCCACCGCCGAGGTCGACTTCGGCGACGGCCGCACGGCGCGGCTGCCGGTGCGGGTGGCGCCGACGGTCGCCCCCGGCTGCGCGTTCGTCCCCGCCAACCAGCCCGACCTGGCGCTCGGCGCGCTGCTCGGCCCCGCCCCGGCCCTGCGGGTCACGGTCACCGCGGTCGAGGAGGCGGCGGCATGACAGGGACCCTGTGGGACGTGGTGATCCTGCTGGTCAAGGTCGTCGCCATCTTCGCGTTCCTGATGGTGAGCGTGATGCTCACCGTCTGGCTGGAGCGCCGCGTGGTCGCCTTCATGCAGACCCGGGTCGGCCCCAACCGCGTCGGGCCCTTCGGGATGCTCCAGACCCTCGCCGACGGCATCAAGCTGTTCTTCAAGGAGGACGTGCGGCCCACCAACGCCGACCGGGTCCTGTACGGGCTCGCCCCGCTGGTGATGATGGTGCCGGCGTTCCTGTCGATCTCGGTGCTGCCGTTCGGCACCGCCTTCGGCAGCGAGCGCGCCCAGCTCACCGACCTCAACGTCGGCCTGCTGTTCGTGCTGGCCATGGGCAGCCTGCAGGTCTACGGCATCGTGCTGGCCGGCTGGGCGTCCGGGTCCAACTACCCGTTGCTCGGCGCCGTCCGCTCCGCGGCGCAGATGATCAGCTACGAGATCGCCCAGGGACTGTCGCTGGTCGGGGTGTTCATGACCGCCGGGACCCTGTCGGCCGCCGGCATCGTCGCCGCCCAGCAGGGCGACCCGCTGGCCGGCTTCATCCCCCGCTGGTACGTGATCTTCCAGTTCCCGCTGTTCCTGGTCTTCCTGCTGGCCGGCATCGCCGAGACCAACCGGGCCCCGTTCGACCTGCCGGAGGCCGAGTCGGAGCTGGTCGGCGGGTACCACACCGAGTACTCGGGGGTGAAGTTCGCGCTGTTCTTCCTGGCCGAGTACCTCAACGTCATCACCGTCTCGGCGGTCGCCGCCACCGCCTTCCTCGGCGGGCCGGACGGGCCGGCGCCCGACTTCCTGCCCTGGCTGTGGCCCATCCTGTGGTTCGTGGCCAAGGTCTACCTGTTCGTGTTCCTGTTCATCTGGTTGCGCGCGACCCTGCCGAGGCTCCGCTTCGACCGCCTGATGAGCTTCGGCTGGAAGGTGCTGATCCCGGTCGCCTTCGGCTGGGTCGCCGTGACCGCGGTGGTGCTGGTGGTGGACTTCAGGATCTCCCGCCAGACGCAGCTCATCGCCATCGGCGTGGTCGTCGCCCTGCTGCTGCTGTCGTTCCTGCTGCCGTCCTCCGAGAAGGAGGCCGGCAGCGACCGTACCGCCCCCGGAGGCTCCAGCCCATGATGCCAAGCGAGATCCTGAAGGGGATGTCGGTCACCTTCCGCAGCATGTTCCGCAAGCGGAACACCATCCAGTACCCGGAGCAGAAGAAGCCGACCTCCCCCCGTTTCCACGGTCGCCACCTGCTCAACCGCTACGAGGACGGCCTGGAGCGCTGCATCGGCTGCGAGCTGTGCGCCTACGCCTGCCCGGCCGACGCCATCTACGTCCAGGGGGCCGAAAACACCCCGCAGGCGCGCTGGTCGGTGGGCGAGCGCTACGCCGCCATCTACCAGATCAACTACAACCGCTGCATCTTCTGCGGGCTCTGCATCGAGGCCTGCCCGACCCGCGCCCTGACCATGACCAACGAGTACGAGCTGTCGTCCCCCACCCGGGAGGGGCTCGTCTACGACAAGCCCGACCTGCTCGCCCCCGTCCCCGCCGGCGCCAAGCCGCCCCCGCACGTCGACGCCGAGGACGGCCCGCCGACGATCGCCCGCTACGGCCCCCAGGCGTCCGTCTCCCAGGAGTCGACCGAGCCGGTCTGGGCGCTGCTCCGCGAGCTGCCCGCCGACGAGGGGCGGCCCAAGTGACCGCCCTGCTCGCCAAGGCCACCCCGGCCGAGCAGGCCGAGCTGGTGGTGTTCGCGGTGCTCGCCCCGGTCTCGGTGCTGTCCGCGCTCGGCATGGTGCTGAACCGCAACGCCGTCTACTCGGCGCTGCTGCTGGTGGTCAACTTCTTCTGCCTGGCGGGCTTCTACGTGCTGCTGGAGGCGCAGTTCGTCGCCGCCGTCCAGGTGATCGTGTACGCCGGCGCGATCATGGTGCTGTTCCTGTTCGTGCTCATGCTGCTCGGCGTCGGCAACGAGGACGTCCTCAAGGAGACGATCAGGGGCCAGCGGCCGGCCGCCGCCGTGCTCACCGTCCTGCTGCTGGTCGCGGTCGGCGGGGCGCTGCTCGCCGGCGTGTTCGACGCCCCACCGGTCAGCCTCGCGCAGGCCAACGAGGGCGGCAACACGCAGGCGATCGGGCGCATCCTGTTCACCCGCTACGTCTTCGCCTTCGAGGCCGCCGGGCTGCTGCTGGTGGTCGCGGCCGTCGGCGCGCTGGTCCTCGGGAAGCGGCGGCCATGAGGGTCGGTCCCGGCGCCTACCTGCTGCTGTCGGCCCTGCTGTTCGGCATCGGTGTCGCCGGCGTGCTCATCCGGCGCAACGCCATCGTGGTGTTCATGTGCGTCGAGCTGATGCTCAACGCGGTCAACCTGTCGTTCATCGCCTTCGCCAAGGTGAACGGCACGCTCGACGGCCAGATCCTGGCGTTCTTCGTCATGGTGGTGGCCGCCGCCGAGGTCGTGGTCGGCCTCGGCATCCTGGTCGCGATCTTCCGCAAACGCTCGTCGGCCTCGGTCGACGACGTCAACCTGCTCAAGGGGTGACGGTGCCCTGAACGCTACCGGCGCGATCCGCCTGATCTGGCTGCTGCCGCTGCTGCCACTGGCCGGCTTCGCCGTCAACGTGCTGTTCGGGCAGCGCCTGCGAAGCCTGGCCGGCTGGCTGGCGACGGCCGCGGTCGCCGCCGCCTTCGCGATCGCCGTCGCCGCCTTCTTCGAGCTGCTCGGCAGGGACGCCGAGACCCGCACCGCGGTGCTGCGCGGCTACACCTTCATCACCTCCGGCGACCTGCGGGTCGCCTTCGACCTGCGCTGGGACCAGCTCTCGGCCATCATGGCCCTGGTCGTCACCGGCGTCTCCAGCCTGATCCACCTGTACTCGATCGGCTACATGGCCCACGACGAGCGCCGGGAGACGTTCTTCGCCTGGCTCAACCTGTTCGTGGCCTCGATGCTGATCCTGGTGCTCGCCCAGAACTTCCTGGTCATGTTCGTCGGCTGGGAGGGGGTCGGCCTGTGCTCGTACCTCCTCATCGGTTTCTGGTTCAACCGCCCGCTGCCGGTCGTCAACCCGCTCGGCCGGCTGGTGCCCGGCGAGCCCGACGACCGCCAGGAGGTCTGGGCGCCACCCGCCGCCAAGAAGGCGTTCCTCGCCAACCGCATCGGCGACGTCGGCTTCCTGCTGGCGATGTTCCTGGTCTTCGCCACCGTCGGCAGCCTCGACTTCGACGACGTCTTCGGCCGGGCGAGCGGGCTGGCGACCGGTACCGCCACCGCCGTCGCGCTGCTGCTGTTCCTGGCCTGCACCGGCAAGAGCGCCCAGTTCCCGCTGTACGTCTGGCTGCCGGACGCGATGGCCGGCCCCACGCCGGTGTCGGCCCTGATCCACGCCGCCACCATGGTCACCGCCGGGGTGTTCCTGGTGGCGAGGACCCACGCGCTGTTCGAGGCCTCCGGGACCGCCCAGACGGTGGTGGTGGTCGTCGGGGCGTTCACCGCCCTGCTGGCGGCGATCATCGCCATCGGCCAGGACGACCTCAAGAAGATCCTCGCCTACTCGACCGTCTCCCAGCTCGGCTACATGTTCATCGGCGTCGGGCTGGGGCCGATCGGCTACGCCGCGGGCATGTTCCACCTGGTCACCCACGCCTTCTTCAAGGCCCAGCTGTTCCTCGGCGCCGGGTCGGTGATGCACGGCAACGACGACGACGTCGACGTCAAGCACTTCGGCGGCCTGCGGTCGGTCATGCCGGTGACCTTCTGGACCACCGCGGCCGCCTGGGCGTCCATCATCGGCGTGCCGTTCACGGCCGGGTTCTACTCGAAGGACCAGGTCCTCGGCGCCGCCTTCGAGCACGGCGGGGTGGGCCGGCTGGCCTGGGTGGTCGGCGTGCTCACCGCCGGCCTGACCGCCTTCTACATGTCGCGCCTGCTGTTCCTCACCTTCTTCGGTGAGCGTCGCTGGCCGGATGGCCGCCATCCCCACGAGTCCCCGCCCGTCATGACGCTGCCGCTGGTCGTGCTCGGCCTGCTCGCACTGGTGGCCGGGTTCGCCCTCAGCACCTTCACCGGCGAAGGCGGCCGCATCCAGCGGTTCCTGGAGCCGGTGGTGGGCGCGCCCGAGCACTACGAGTCCACCGCCACCGCCATCTGGCTCAGCGTGGCCGCCACCGGACTGGCGGCGGTCGGCGCCGGCGCCGCCTGGCTGCTGTACGGCTCGGCCCGGGTCGACTGGCTGGCCGTGCGGGTGCGCTTCGCGCCGGCCTGGCGGATGCTGGCGGAGCGGCTCTACGTCGACCAGGTCTACGAGTTCTTCACCGTCACCCTCGGCCGTGCGGTGGCCGCGTTCCTGGCCGTCACCGTCGACCAGCGGGTCATCGACGGCGCCGTCAACGGCGTCGCCGAGCTGGTCGGGATCGGCGCCCGCAGCGGTCGCCGGCTGCAATCCGGCCTGGTCCGCACCTACGCCCTCGGCGTGCTCGGCGGCGCCGTGCTGATCGTCGCCTTCCTCGTCTTCCGACCATGACCCGACCCGCCCTGGAGCCGTCGCCGTGCTGCTGACCGCCGCGCTGTTCGCCCCGCTCGCCGGGGCCGTCCTCGTCGCCGCGGTGCCCGCCTCCCGCCAGGAATTAGTCCGCTGGCTGGCGCTGGCGGCCAGCCTGGTCGCGCTCGCGCTGGCGGTCGCCGTCGCCGTCCGCTTCCGCGCCGGCGAGGCCGGCTTCCAGCTCGGCGTGGCGGCGGACTGGGTGCCGTCGTTCGGGGTCCGCTACCGGGTCGGGGTGGACGGCGTCAGCCTGCCGCTGGTGCTGCTCACCACCGTGCTCACGCCGCTGGCGATCGCCGGCTCCTGGCGCTCCGCCGACCGGCCGCGCGGCTACCTCGCCCTGCTGCTGGTGCTGGAGACCGCCATGCTCGGGGTGTTCGTCAGCCTCGACCTGTTCCTGTTCTACGTGTTCTGGGAGGCGGTCCTGGTCCCCGCCTACTTCCTGATCGGCTCCTACGGGGGGCGGCGGCGGGCCTACGCGGCGGTCAAGTTCTTCGTCTACACGCTGCTCGGCGGCCTGCTGATGCTGGTCGGCATCATCTCCCTGCTGTACCTGCACCAGAAGGCCACCGGGACGCCCAGCTTCGACTACGACGCCCTCCGCGACCTCGACAAGGCGCCGGCCACCCAGCGCTGGCTGTTCGCCGCCTTCTTCGCCGCCTTCGCCATCAAGACCCCGGTGTGGCCGTTCCACACCTGGCTGCCCGACGCCTACACCGAAGCGCCGACCACCACCACGGTGCTGCTGGCGGGCGTCATGTCCAAGCTCGGTGTCTACGGGTTCCTGCGCTTCTCGCTGCCGCTGTTCCCCGACGCCGCCCGCGACCTCCAGCCGCTGCTGCTCACGCTGGCGGTGATCAGCATCCTCTACTGCGCGCTGGTCGCGGCCGTGCAGCGGGACTTCAAGACCCTGGTGGCCTACTCGTCGGTGTCGCACCTTGGGTTCATCGTGCTCGGCGTGTTCGCCCTCAACATCCAGGGCCTGCAGGGCGGGGTGTTCTACATGGTCGCCCACGGCCTGCTCATCGGCGGGCTGTTCTTCGTCACCGGCATGCTCGAGGAGCGTCGCGGCACCCGCCGGATCGACGAGTTCGGCGGCCTCCAGCGGTCGGCGCCCCGCATGGCCGGGATCATGCTGGTCATCACCCTCGGCGCCGTCGCCCTGCCCGGCCTGGTCGGCTTCGTCGGCGAGTTCCTGACCCTGCTCGGCGCGTTCCTGGCCAACCGCGCCTACGCGGTGCTCGCCGCCGTCGGGGTGATCCTCGGTGCCGTCTACCTGCTCTGGGCCTACCAGCGCATGTGGCACGGGAAGCTGGAGCGGGACGAGAACCGCGCTATCGGCGACCTCACCGGCCGGGAGTGGGCGATCCTGGCCCCGCTGGTCGCCGCCATCGTCGTCCTCGGCCTGTTCCCGCGCCCGCTGCTGGAGCGGGTGGAGCCGTCGGCCGAGCGCGTCGTCGAGCAGACCCGACAGACGAGTCCCTGACCCCGGAGGAGCCACGTGCAGCTTCTGGCCCAAGCCACCGCCGAGCCGCTGCCCCTGCCGCGGGTCGACTGGCGCGCGATCGCCCCGGAGCTGGCCCTGGCCGGCGCCGGGGTGGTCCTGCTCATGGTCGTCGCCTTCTGGCCGGGCGCGCGCCGTGGCCTGCTCGCCGGCCTCACCCTCGCCGGGCTGGCGGTGGCGGCCGGGCTGACCGCCTGGAACTGGGACCTGGCCAGGGTGGCCTTCGAGGGCGCGGTGTCGCTGGACGGCATCACCCGCTACGCGAGGCTGGTGCTGCTCGCGGTGGGCGCCCTCGCCACCCTGATGGCCGCCCAGGGCGGCGGGCCGGAAGGGCCGGAGGGGTCCGGGGCACCCCAGGGGGGTGCCCCGGTGGGCCAATCGGAGGGGTCCGGGGAACCCCAGGGGGGTGCCCCGGTGGGCCAATCGGAGGGGTCCGGGGAACCCCAGGGGGGTGCCCCGGTGAGATCCCGCGAGGAGGAGGCGCCGCCGGAGGTCTTCCCGCTGCTGCTGTTCGCGCTGACCGGGATGGTGCTGCTGGCCGCCGCCTCGGACCTGCTGGTGGTATTCATCGCCCTGGAGATCCTGTCGCTCAGCCTCTACGTGATGGCGGGAGCGACCCGGCGCATGGCCGCCCAGGAGGCGGCGATGAAGTACTTCCTGCTCGGGGCGTTCTCGTCGGCGTTCCTGCTCTACGGCATCGCGCTGTGCTACGGGGCGACCGGCACCACCAACCTGCTCGGCATCGCGCGCGCGAGCGTCGACCCCACCGGCGACGGCACCCTGCTGCTGGCCGGCATCGGCCTGCTCGCGGTCGGCTTCCTCTTCAAGGTGGCCGCGGTCCCGTTCCACATGTGGACCCCGGACGTCTACCAGGGGGCGCCCACCCCGGTGACCGCGTTCATGGCCGCGGGCACCAAGGCGGCGGGCTTCGCGGTCTTCCTGCGGGTGTTCGCCGGCGCCCTCGGCGGCATGGTGGTGTCGTGGCGGCCGGTGGTCGCCACGGCGGCGGTGCTCACCATGCTGGTCGGCGCGGCGCTGGCGGTCGTCCAGAGCGACCTCAAGCGCATGCTCGCCTACTCGTCGATCTCGCACGCCGGCTACCTGCTGGTCGGCCTGGCCGCGGCCGCCACCGTGCCCGCCGGCATCTCCGCCTCCATGTTCTACCTGCTCGCCTACGCCTTCATGGTCATGGGGGCGTTCATGGTGGTGCAGTACGCCTCGCGGCTGGGACCGCCCGACTCGGAGGCGGGGGAGCGGTCGAACCTGGACGACTACCGCGGGTTCGCCCGCCGCCACCCGTGGGCGGGCGCGCTGCTGGCGCTGTTCATGCTGGCCCTCACCGGCATCCCGCCGCTGTCCGGCTTCTGGGCCAAGTACTACGTGTTCCTGGCGGGCATCGAGGCCGGGCTCACGTGGCTGGTGGTGGTCGCGGTGATCAGCTCGGTGATCTCCGCGTTCTTCTACCTCCGGGTGCTGGTCGTGGCCTACCTGCAGGAGCCGGCCGGCGAGACCGAGCCGGCGGCCGGCCGGGCGCCCGCCCTCGGCCTCGCCCTCGGGCTGGCCGGCGTGCTCACCGTCGCCATCGGCCTCGCCCCGGAGGTGCTGGTCAGCGCCGCCAGGACCGCCGAGAGGATCCTCGGGTAGTGCGCGCCGCCGACCCCGACACGACGCCGGACGCCGGCCTGGCCGAGATCCAGACGCGGGTCCGGGCAGGCCTCGTCCACGTCGAGCAGGCCCTGCGGGACGCGGTGGTCACCGCCGACCCGTTCGTGCAGGAAGCCGCCAGCTACCTGGTCGCCGCCGGCGGCAAGCGCCTTCGGCCCACGCTGGTGCTGCTGGCCGGCCACACCGGCGATCCCGGCGACCCCCGGCTGGTCGGCGCCTCGGTCGCCATCGAGCTGACGCACCTGTCGAGCCTCTACCACGACGACGTCATGGACGAGGCGGAGGTGCGCCGCGGCGCCCGCTCGGCCAACGCCCGCTACGACAACAAGGTGGCCGTGCTCACCGGCGACTACCTGTTCGCCCGCGCCTCCGAGGTGACGGCCGGGCTCGGCGCCGAGGCGACCCGCGTGCTCGCCAGGGCCATCGCCCGGCTCGTCCAGGGCCAGATCCGCGAGGTGCGCGGCCCCGCCTCCGGCGAGGACCCGGTCGCGCACTACCTGGCCGTGCTCGCCGACAAGACCGGCGCGCTCATCGCCGCCGCCTGCCGGCTCGGCGGGCGCCTGGCCGGGGCGCCGGCCGACGTGGTCGAGGCGCTCACCGAGTACGGCGAACGGGTCGGCCGCGCCTTCCAGCTCGGCGACGACCTGCTCGACGTCACCGCCGAGACCGCCGTGGCGGGCAAGGCGCCAGGCGGCGACCTGCGGGCCGGGGTCCGGACCCTGCCGGTGCTGTACCTGCTCCGCCGCGGCGGGCCGGGCGCGGCGCGGCTGGCGGCGGTCCTGGACGGCGACCACGACGACCGGTCGGTCGCCGAGGCCCTCGACCTGCTGCGCGCCTCGCCGGCCATGGCCGAGGCCCGCCGCGCCGCCCAGGCCGACGTCGACGCGGCCAAGGCCGCCCTCGCGGCCCTGCCCGCGTGGCCGGTCCGGGGCGCCCTCGAAGAGGTCGCCGACCGCGTCCTCGACCGCGAGGTCTGATCCCGATACGATCGACCGACTGGTGGGATGCTGCTCAAGACGCCGTTCCGGCTGATCCATTTCCCGGGGGTGGCGCTGGCGATTGCCGGCGCGGCCCTCGTCCTCGCCGCCGTCACCGTCTCGACCCGGCTGTTCCTGCCCGCCGCCGGGGACGCCGCACTGCAGCAGGAGCTGGGCCAGATCGGCGGCGTCCCGGCGTTGTCCGTCGTCATGTTCTCGCCGATCGGGCCGAACGAGCTGGCGGCACTGTCCAGGCAGGTCGAGGGGGTCGTGGGGGGACGGGTCCCACGCCTCGGCGAGCCCGTCAGGACCATGCTCGGCCCACCGGTCGCGCTGGCGGCAGGCGATACCACCGCGTCGGTGCAGCTCGCGGCCAGGGACGGCTTCGCCGGCCACCTCCGCCGGCTCGCCACCGCCGAGGGGACGGCGGCCGCGGACGGCGTGTGGGTGCCGGAGTCGGTCGCCACGGCCCTGCGGCTACGCCCCGGCCAGGCCGTCGCCGTCGGCACCGCGCCTCGGGCCCGCACCCGCGTCGCCGGCATCTACCAGGACCTGACCGGCGGTGACCGGCCGCTCGACCCGTTCTGGTCACCCCTGTCCGGCGCCCTGGCCGTCAGGAAGGTCGGTGAGGAGCCGCCACAGCTGCTACTGGCCGAGCCGGCGCTATTGGCCGAGCTCGGCAGGCAGCTCGGCGCGACCGCGCGGCTGGAGTGGAACTACTACCTCCCACCCGGACGGCTCACCGTGCCGACGGTCGAGACGCTGGTGCCGCAGATCGACCGGGTCCGGCTGGACATCTCCGATCCCGTGAGCGTCCTCGCCGCCCGGCAGGCCACCGCCAGCTCGCCACTGGCGACCGCGGTCGCCAGCGCCCACGCCACCGAGGTCGCCCTCACCGGACCGGTCGAGACGATCTCGGTGACCGGCCGCATCCTGGCGCTCGCCCTGCTGGCCGCCGCCGGCCTGTACGGGGTCAAGCGCCGCCGTGGCGAGGTGCTGCTGCTCACCGCCCAGGGCGTCGGCGGCGCCCAGCTCGCCGCCCGCTCGGTGGTGGAGGCGGCGCTGCCGCTGCTGGCCGGCGGGGCGCTCGGCTGGGTGCTGGCCGTCGGCCTCGCCGGTGTCCTCACCCCCACCGGCGAGCCACAGCCGCAGGCGCTGGCGGCGGCCAACCGTGAGGTGCTGGTCGCCCTCGCGGTCGGCCTGCTGCTGCTGGCGGCGGTGACGTGGGCCTCGGTCCAGGCCGAGGAGCGCCAGCGGTCCAGGGCCGCCTTCCGTGAGCTGCTGGCCAAGCCGCTCTGGGAGGCGCTGCTGCTGGTGCTGGCCGCGGCCGCCCTCTACGAGCTGCAGACCCACGGCGGCCAGCCGGTCCAGGTCGGCGGCCAGCCGGCGCGGGTGGACCGCTTCCTGGTGCTGTTCCCGCTGCTGCTGATCGCCGGGCTCGCCGGCCTGGCCGCCCGCGGCGCAGGCCGGCTGCTCGCCGAGGGGACCCGGCCGCTGCGGGCCGGCGCCAGCCCGCGGCCGGCCGCGTTCCTGGCCGTGCGCCGGCTCGCCGCCGCCCCCCGGCTGGTGCTGCTGCTGGTGACCGGCTCGGCGCTGGCCATCGGCATCCTCGGCTATGCGGGCATCCTGGTCGCCTCCACCCGGGCGGCCGCCCACGACAAGGCCCGCATCCTGGTGGGCAGCGACACCAGCGTGACCACCCGGGCACCCGCCAAGGGCCTGGACGGCAGCGGGCTGGCCGCGACCAGGGTGCAGCGAGTGCACGGCGCCACCCTCTCGCCCGACAGCGTCCCGGTCGACCTGCTCGCCATCGACCCGTCGACGTTCGCGGCCGCCGTCCACTGGAGCTCGACCTACGCCGGCGAGCCGCTCGGCGTGCTGCTGGACCGCCTGGACGCCGACCCGGCAGTGGTGGGCCGCGTGCCCGCGCTGCTCGCCGGCCCGGCGGCGACGACCTCCAACGCGATCGAGGTCGGCGGAGCCGACCTCCCGATCGCGATCGTGGGGAACGCCTCGGCGTTCCCCGGCATGAGCCGCGCCGACCGCCCGCTGCTGGTCGTCTCCGCCGCGCCACTCTCTGTGTGGGCGGGAAACGCCGGGACCCCGCTCGCCGCCGAGCACGAGGTCTGGACCAGGGAGGACCCGGCCGCCGTCGTGGCCGTCCTGCGCGAGGCCGGGACCGTCCCCGAGGCCGCGCGCACCGCCGGCACGGTCATGCGGACGCCAGCCTTCCTGGCCGTGTCGTGGACGTTCGCCATGCTCCAGGCCCTCGGGGTGCTGGCCGGGCTGGTCGCCCTGGTCGGGCTGGTGCTGTACGCCCAGGCGCGCCAGCGCGGCCGGCTGGTCGCCTACGCGCTGGCCAGGCGAATGGGACTGTCCCGCGGGGCGCACCTGCGCTCGGTCGCCCTGGAGCTGGCCGCGATGCTGCTGTTCAGCTTCGCCCTCGGCGTCACCCTCGCGCTGATCACCTCCTCCCTGGTCTACCGGCGGCTGGACCCGATGCCGGAGATCCCGCCCGGGCTGCACCTGCGCCTGCCGGGTGCCGTGCTCGGGCTGACCCTGCTCGGCGTGGCCGTCGCCGCCCTGGCCGGCGCCCTGCTGGTGCAACGCGGGGCCGACCGGGCCAACGTCGCCGAGGTGATGCGCCTTGCCGGCTGACCCTCCCCGCCCCGCCGCCGTCTGCGCCGGGCTGGTCAAGATCTACTGGACGGCGACCGGCGAGGTGCATGCGCTCAAAGGGGTGGACGCGCACTTCCCGGCGGCGGCCGTCAGCGCGGTCGTCGGGCCCTCCGGGTCGGGCAAGTCGTCGCTGCTGCGGATCCTGGCCGGGCTGGACCGGCCGACGGCCGGGCAGGTGACCGTCGCCGACCTGCAGCTTTCCGGGCTCTCGCTCGCGCGGCTGCGCCGGCTGCGCCGCCGCCTGCTCGGCTACGTCTTCCAGCGGCCGGCCGACAACCTCGTCCCCTACCTGACGGTGGCCGAGCACCTGGAGCTGGCCGCCCGCCTGCGCCGCACCCGCAGCCGCGACGACGGCGACCTGCTCGAGCTGCTCGGGCTGGCCCACCGGCGCCGGCACCTGCCGAGGCAGCTCTCGGGCGGCGAGCAGCAGCGGCTGGCGTTCGCCAGGGCGGTGGTCGGCGACCCGCCGCTGGTGGTCGCCGACGAGCCCACGGCCGAGCTGGACAGCGCCTCGGTCGCCGCGCTGCTGGAGGCCGTGCGGGCGCTCGCGGGCCGCGGCACCGCCCTGGTGCTGGCGACCCACGACCCGGCGGTGGTCCGCCTGTCGGAGCGGACCTTCTACCTGCGGCACGGCGCCATGGAGGCGGAGGCGACCGGCCAGGACGCCCTCTCGGTGATCGACGACGCCGGGCGGGTCCAGCTCCCGCCCGAGGCGCTCGAGCTGTTCCCGGCCAGGCGGGCGAGGATCGGCGTGGAGCGCGGCCGGGTCTGGATCGGCCCGCCATGACCCGGGACGGGCAGGTGGTGGTCTCGGCGGTCGGGTTGCGCAAGTCGTACCGGCGCGGCCCTGAGGAGGTGCGGGCCCTTCGCGACGTGTCGCTCACCCTGCGCGCCGGGGAGGTCGTCGCCCTGGTCGGCCCGTCCGGCTCGGGGAAGACCACCCTGCTCAACGTGGTCTGCGGCTGGGAGCAGGCCGACGCCGGGCAGCTCGACTGGCCGAACGGCGCGGGGGACCGGACCTGGGACGAGCTGGCCGTGGTCCCCCAGGACCTCGGGCTCATCGACGAGCTCACGGTCGCCGAGAACGTCGCGCTGCCCCTGTGGCTGAGCGGCCGGCTCGAAGCCGGCCAGGCCGAGGCCACCGCGCTGCTGGAGCGGCTCGGCCTGGCCGGCTACGCCGGGCGCCTCCCGGCCGAGGTGTCGCTCGGCGAACGCCAGCGGGCCGCGCTGGCCAGGGCGATGGTCACCGGGCCGCGGCTGCTGCTGGCCGACGAGCCCACCGGCCACCAGGACGCCGACTGGGCCCGCGCCGTGTTCGAGGCCGTGCGCTGGCTGGCCGGCCGCGGGAGCTGCTGCCTGGTCGCCACCCACAGCCAGGAGTTCCTGGCCCAGGTCGATCGCGTGCTCACCATCCGCGACGGCGAGCTGGCCGGTGACTAGGCCGCCGAGGGGGCGTGGAAGCGGGCTCGGAGGGTGACGCCGGCGCCGGGGCGGGCGTCGACCTGCCAGCTCCCCCCGGCCATCTCCACCCGCTCGCGCATGCCCGCGAGGCCGAAGCGGCCGTCGCGGACCAGGACCGAGCTCGACACCGGCCGGAAGCCGACCCCGTCGTCGCGGATCTCCAGGCGCACCTGGTCGCCGGCCTCCTCCAGGTCCAGCCAGAGCCGGCCGGCCTGGGCGTGCCTGGCCACGTTGTGCAGCGCCTCCTGGGTGATCCGGTAGACCACCGTCTCCAGCTCCCCGTCGAGGCGGCCGTCCAGCGCCACCCGCAGCGAGCAGTCGACCCCCGAGCGGCGGGCGAACGCCCCGAGCTGGTCGCGGAGGGCGGCCTCCAGGCCGACCTCGTCGAGGGCCGGCGGGCGTAGCGACACCATGAGCTGGCGCAACCCCTGGACCTCGGCCGAGAGCGCTGCCTGCGCCTGGTCGAGCCGGGCGGCCCCCTCCTGCTGGCCGGCTCGCAGCAGCCGCTGCTTGTCGTGCTCCAGCTCGTAGGCGAGCGCGGTCAGGCGCTGGATGGGCCCGTCGTGGAGCTCGGCCGCGACCTGGATACGCTCCGCCTCGCTGGCCTGCAGCGTCCGGTCGAACAGGCTGCGGCGTTCCTTCTCGGCCCGCTCGATGTCGCGGGCCAGGCCGACCACGCGGACGGCGACCAGGACGAACAGCGCCGCCCAGCCGCCGGCGACCGCGGCCGCCTCGATCGGGGTGCCCTGGAGGCGCTCCACGACCAGGAGCGCCGGGGCGACCAGCGCGGCGGCGCCCATCGCCAGCAGCCGCCCGCGGCGGAGGCGGGCGTGCCGCTCGGGCGCCGGCGCGGAGAGGCCGAGCATCGACGGGTGCAGCGCTGCCGCCCCGAGCAGGGCGTAGGCGACGACGTAGCCGACGTCGGTGGCGCCGGTGTCGGCGCCGCGCAGCGCCAGGACGGAGAAGCCGGTGTCGGTGACCAGGGTGACGACCAGGTTGCCGACCAGCAGCCAGTAGGCGAACACCCGCCGCCCGGCGGCGACCGCGAGGGCGGCGGCGAGCGCCAGCAGCAAGGCGTCCCCCACCGGGTAGGCGAGCGACACGAGCAGCTCGAGCAGCGTCAGCTCGGGGTCCCGGAAGTAGGGGACCATCACCAGCACCCAGGAGATGAGGCCGAAGCCGGTGGCGATGATCGCCGCGTCCAGCAGCGCCGGCCGGTCCCGGGTGGTGGAGCGGCGCCGGACCAGCAGCGCCAGCCCGCCCCCCAGCACCGGGTAGCCCGCCAGGTAGAGGGCGTCGGCCAGCGACGGGAACGGCTCGATGTGGAGGATCAGGTCGTTGACGCTGAACAGCACGTCGCCGAGCGCGAACAGCCCCTGCCCGGCGGCCAGCAGCCACCAGGCGGCCCGCGCGGCCGGTCGATGGCGGATGGTCCCGGCCACGATCGCCAGCGCCGCGGAGGCGCTGACGACGATCAGCAGCACGGCCCGCGGCACCGCGGGCAGCATCAGGACGACGCAGGCCGCGAGCGCGCCCGCGCCGAGGTAGGTCCGCCAGACCACCGGGGTCATGCATTCAACGTCGGCGCGGCCGGCCGCCGGTTGAGCGGTCACCCCCGGCGCTTGTTCGTTCGTGCGGAAAATGGCCGTCTACCTGCGCGTTGAAGTTGGCCGGTCGCGCGTCCCCTGGACTAGAATCGGCGCCACCTATGACCACGTATTTCCAAGCCTACGGCACGTTCGCGGCCTTGCTGGCGCTCTCGATCGCCTTCGTGGCGGTCGCCTTCGGCGCCAACCGGCTGCTGCGTCCCAACCGCCCGAGCGCCGCCAAGCTCACCACCTACGAGAGCGGCATGGACCCGGTCGGCACGGCCTGGTCGCAGACCCAGATCCGCTACTACGTGTTCGCCTTCCTGTTCGTGATCTTCGACGTCGAGAGCGTCTTCCTGTTCCCGTGGGCGGTGGTCTTCGCCGACCTCGGCGTGGCCGCCTTCTGGGAGATGGTCGTGTTCATCGGGGTGCTCGCGGTCGGCCTCCTGTACGCGTTCAAGAAGGGGGTCCTGCGATGGGCCTAGTCGACTCCGTGGAGATGCCGCAGCCGATCAAGTTCGTCTTCAACTGGGGCCGCAAGTACTCGCTGTGGGTGTTCAACTTCGGCCTGGCCTGCTGCGCCATCGAGTTCATCGCCACCTCCATGGCCCGCCACGACTTCATCCGCCTCGGGGTGATCCCGTTCGCCCACGGGCCGAGGCAGGCCGACCTGCTGGTGGTCTCCGGCACGCTCACCGACAAGATGGCCCCGGCCATCCAGCGGCTCTACGCGGAGATGCCGGAGCCGAAGTACGTGATCTCGTTCGGCTCCTGCTCCAACTGCGGCGGTCCCTACTGGGACTCGTACTCCGTCACCAAGGGCGTCGACCAGATCATCCCGGTCGACGTCTACGTGCCCGGCTGCCCACCCCGGCCGGAGGCGCTGCTCCACGGCATCATGAAGCTGCAGGAGCGTATCGGCTCGGAGTCGCTCAAGGAGCGCTATGCCCGTGGGGAACTGGAGCCCATTGTCGTAGGGGCTGGGGCATAGTGGACGCCCAGGCCATGCGCGACCATCTGGTCGCGGAGCTCGGGGACGCCGTGCAGCCGGAGATCTCCTTCGGCCTGCTGACGGTGGCGGTGGCGCCCGGCGACTGGCGGCGCGTGGCCGAGCTGGCCCGCCACGACCCGGAGCTCGCCTGCAACTTCTTCGACTTCCTGTGCGGCGTCGACGAGGAGGCCGAGGGCATCGGCGTCGTCCTCCACGTCTACTCGACCAGCCACCACCACCATCTGCAGGTGCGGGCGCTGGTGCCGAGGGACGGCGGGCAGCTTCCCACCTTGCACGACCTGTGGGCCGGCGCCGACTGGCATGAGCGCGAGACCTGGGAGCTGTTCGGGGTCGGCTTCGACGGGCACCCGAACCTGGCCAAGCTGCTGCTGCCGGAGGAGTTCGAGGGCTTCCCGCTCCGCAAGGAGTTCGCCCTGCTGGCCAGGGAGGCCAAGCCCTGGCCGGGCGACAAGGAACCGGGGGAGTAGCGCGGTGGCCAGCGAGCTCGACAGGGGCGGGGCCGCCTTCCAGGCCGCCGACGGCACCGGGGTCGGCATCATCCTGCGCGACAAGGCCGACCGGGAGCTCCGCACCCAGGACATGACGCTGAACGTCGGCCCGCAGCACCCGGCGACCCACGGGGTGCTGCGGGTGCTGGTGACCCTCGACGGCGAGATGATCGAGGACGCCCAGCCGGTGATCGGCTACATGCACCGCGCCTTCGAGAAGCTCGCCGAGTACCGCGACTACCGCCAGATCATCGCCCTGGTCAACCGCCACGACTGGGTCTCGTCGATCTGCAACGAGCTGGGCGTGGCGCTGGTCGTCGAGAAGCAGATGGACCTCGAGGTGCCCGAGCGGGCCACCTGGATCAGGATGCTGATGGCCGAGTGGACGCGGGTCCTCAACCACCTGATGTTCGTCGGCTCCTACCCGCTCGAGCTGGGCGCGATCACGCCGATGTTCTACGCCTTCCGCGAGCGCGAGGAGATCCAGGCGCTGATGGAGTGGATCACCGGCGGCCGCCTGCACCTCACCTACTGCCGGGTCGGCGGGCTCAAGCAGGACCTGCCGAGAGGCGCCATCCAGATGTCGCGCGACCTGGTCCCGCGCATGCGCGAGCGCCTCAAGGAGTACGACGACCTGGTCCTCGGCAACGACATCTTCATGGCCCGGACCAGGGGGATCGGCGTGCTCCCCGCCGACGTGGCCTGCTCCTACGGGGTCAGCGGGGCGCTGCTGCAGGCCTCCGGGGTGCCGGAGGACGCCCGCCGCACCGAGCCGTACCTGTTCTACGACCAGGTCGAGTTCGACGTGCCGACCGGCCGCAACGGCGACTGCTACGACCGCTTCAGTATGCTGCTGGCCCGCATCCGGGAGTCGCTCAGGATCATCGAGCAGGTCCACGACCGCATCCCGCCCGGCCCGGTGAACGTCAAGCTCCCCAAGGTCGTCCGCGCCCCAGAGGGCCACGCCTACGTCCGTTGCGAGAACCCGCTCGGCCAGCTCTCCTACTACATGGTCTCCCACGGCGAGAAGACGCCCTGGCGCTTCAAGATGCGCACGCCCTCGTTCAACAACATCTCCTCGCTGCCGTATCTCCTCAAGGGAACCCTGGTGCCCGACATGATCGCCGTGATGGGCTCGATGTTCTTCATCGTGGGGGACATCGACCGGTGACCGACCTGTTCGACAGCTACTGGGTGCTGCTCCCCGTCAAGGTCCTGGCCGTCCTGGTCCTGTTCCTGACCTTCCCGCTGCTCGTCGGGTACATGGAGCACAAGGTCATGGCCCACATGCAGGCCAGGCTCGGGCCGATGGAGGCCGGCCGCTTCCACGGGGTGCTGCAGCTCGTGGCCGACGGCATCAAGTTCGTCCAGAAGGAGTCGATCATCCCGCGGGCCGCCGACCGATGGGTGTTCGCGCTGGCGCCGGCCGTCGCCCTCATCCCCGGGATCCTGGTCTTCGGCTTCATCCCCTATGGGCGCGACCTGGTCCCCATCCGCTCCGATGTCGGTCTGTTCGTCACCCTGGCGCTGTCCAGCGTCAGCGTCATCGGCGTGCTGATGGCGGCCTGGTCGAGTGCCAACAAGTACTCGCTGATGGGCGGGGTGCGCGCGGCCGCGCAGCTCATCGCCTACGAGCTGCCGCTGGTGCTGGCCGCCGCGGCGGTGGCGATGCAGGCCGGTTCGGCGGACCTCGCGGTGATCGTGGAGCGGCAGGGCTGGTGGGGCTATGTGGTCGGGCCGCTGGCGGTCGGCTTCTTCATCTACGGCACGGCCGCGCTGGCCGAGCTGACCCGGCCGCCGTTCGACATGCCGGTGGCCGACTCCGAGCTGGTCTTCGGCCATCTCACCGAGTACACCGGGCTGCGCTTCGCGTTCTTCCTGCTGACCGAGTACGCCGGCATCGTGTCGCAGTCGGCCATCGCCGCCACCCTGTTCCTCGGCGGCTGGCAGGGGCCGGTGCTCGACGGGCCGTGGTGGCTGGCGGCCAAGGTGCTGGCGCTGTCGTTCTGCGTGATCTGGTTCCGGGCGACCTACCCGCGGCTGCGGGAGGACCAGCTCCAGTCGTTCGCCTGGCTCCGGCTGGTGCCGGTGTCGTTGCTGCTGCTCCTGGTCGTCGGCTTCCTCAAGGTGTACGAGGTGGGGATCTGATGCCGGCGCTCAAGGGGGTCGGGCTCCTCAAGGGACTCGGCGTCACCTTCAAGACCATGTCGAGGCGGGCCGCGACCCGGCAGTACCCGCACGTCAAGCCGGACCTGCCGGCCCGTTCCAGAGGCGTCATCGCGCTCATCGAGGAGAACTGCACCGTGTGCATGCTCTGCTCGCGCGAGTGCCCGGACTGGTGCATCTACATCGACTCCCACAAGGAGCAGGTGGCCCCCAAGGAGGGTGGGCGCGCCCGCACCCGCAACGTCCTGGATCGCTTCGCCATCGACTTCGCGCTGTGCATGTACTGCGGCATCTGCGTGGAGGTCTGCCCGTTCGACGCGCTGCACTGGAGCCCGGAGTTCGAGTACGCCGAGCACGACCACGAGTCTCTCACCCACGAGATGGACACCCTGCGGCAGTGGGCCTACACGGTGCCGGCACCCGACCCGCTGGAGGAGGGCGCGGTCGAGCCGAAGGAGGTCGAGTCGGCCCGCAAGGCCAGGGAGGCGCTCGCTGCCAAGGCCGCCGCCGCGCCAGCGCCGGCCGCCGCCGCTCCCGCCGTCGCCCCGGCGCCGGCGGCCCCTGCCGCCGCGGCCCCGCCGGCCGCCCCGGCCGCCCCGGCCGCCCCGGCCGCGGCGCCCGCGGCCGCCCCGGCCGCGGACGTCCAGGTCGAGCCCGGCATCGACCAGGCGACCTACGACCGCCTGGTCGCCGCCGGCGAGCCCGAGCGCACCGCCAGGGCCAAGGCCAAGGCCGCCTACATGCGCAAGGCCAAGGCCGAGGCCCGCGCCGCCGCCGGCCAGGCCGCGCCGGCCGAGGCGCCCGCCTCGGTGGAGACCCCGGCGGCGGCGGTCGCCGAACCCGAGACCGCCCCGGCCGAGCCGCCCGCCGCGGCTCCCACCGCCGCGGGCACGGAGCCGGAGGGGTCCGGCCGGGGGGGTCCGGGGGACCCCCCGGAGGGGTCCGGGGAACCCCGAGGGGGTGCCCCGGTGGATCGGGGGGCCCCGGAGGGGTCCGGGGAACCCCGAGGGGGTGCCCCGGTGGATCGGGGGGTCCCCCGGTCAGCGGGGTCCCAGGGGGGTGCCCCGGTCGATCGGGACGCCGAGCACCTCGAGGTCGAGATCGACCAGGCCACCTTCGACCGGCTGATCGCGGCCGGCGAGTCCGAGCGCACCGCCCGCGCCAAGGCCAAGGCCGCGTACGCCCGCAAGCTCCGCGCTCAGCAGCGGGGCGAGTCGTGACCGGCCAGGAGGTCGCGTTCCTGATCCTGGCCGCGATCGGCGGGCTGGCCGGCGTGCTGGTGGTGACCAGCCGCAACGTCGTGCACGCCGCCCTCTACCTGGTGGTCGCCCTGTCCAGCGTGGCCGGCGTGTACCTGCTGCTGGCGGCCCCGTTCGTGGCCTTCGTGCAGGTCATCATCTACGTCGGCGCGATCGTGGTGCTGCTCCTGTTCGGCATCATGCTGACCAGGGCGCCGGTCGGCCGGCGGGTGCTCGACAACACCCTGCGCGCGCGGGTCGGCGCCTTCGTGGTCGGCGCCGGCATGTTCGCCATGCTGACGGTGTTCCTCGCCGGCGCCTTCGGCGAGGCGCGCATCGCCAACCGAGCCGCGACCACCACCGCCGCGCTCGGCACCTCGATCTTCCGCAACTACGTGCTGCCCTTCGAGGCGGTCAGCGTGCTGCTGCTGGCCGCCCTGATCGGCGCCATCGTCCTCGCCCGCCGCGACTAGAGGGGATTCGATGCCGCTGCTGTACCCGCTGGTGTTCGCCGCCTTTCTGTTCAGCATCGGGGTATACGGCGTGCTCGCCCGCCGCAACGCGGTGATGGTGCTGATGAGCATCGAGCTGATGCTCAACGCGGTGAACGTCAACCTGGTCGCGTTCAACGCCTACCTGCGGGACCAGCTCGTCTCCGGCCAGGTCTTCGCGCTGTTCGTGATCGCCGTGGCCGCCGCCGAGGTCGGCATCGGCCTGGCGATCGTGCTGCTGATCTTCCGCAACCGGGAGACGGTCAACATCGACGAGGTCGACCTGCTGCGCTGGTGAGAGGAGCCCGATGAAGGAGCTGGCCTGGCTCGTGCCCGCCCTGCCCCTGGTGGCCTGGGCGGTCATCCTGCTGGTCGGCAAGCGCCTGCCGGACGGGGGGGCGCCGGTCGGCATCCTGGCCGTGGCCGTCGGCTGGGTCATCAGCCTGACCATCCTGTTCGGGGTGATCGGCGGCGCCGACGCCTACCACACGGGCACCTCGTGGGCGCCGATCGGTCAGGACTTCGAGATCCCCCTCGGCATGACCGTCGACGGGCTGGCCGCCGTGCTGCTGGTGGTGGTCACCACCGTGTCGCTGTTCGTGCAGATCTACAGCGTCTCGTACATGCGCGGCGACGAGCGCTACACGCTCTTCTTCGCCAAGCTGTCGCTGTTCACCGCCGGCATGCTGATCGTGGTGCTGGCCGACAACCTGCTGCTGCTGCTGGTCGGCTGGGAGATCATGGGCGTCTGCTCCTACTTCCTGATCGGCCACTGGTGGGAGGACCCGGCCAACGCCAGGGCCGCGGTCAAGGCGTTCCTCACCACCAGGGTCGGCGACCTCGGCTTCATGGCCGGCATCTTCGTGCTGTTCTGGGCGGCGGGCGGCTTCGAGATCGAGCGGATCGTCGACGGTGTCGAGTCCGGCCGCATCTCCAGCGCCACCGTCACCCTCGGCGCGGCGCTGCTGTTCTGCGGCGCCATCGGCAAGTCGGGCCAGTTCCCCCTGCACACCTGGCTCCCCGACGCCATGGCCGGCCCGACGCCGGTGTCCGCGCTGATCCACGCCGCCACCATGGTGGCGGCCGGGGTCTTCCTCGTCGCCCGCATGTACCCCGTGTTCGAGGCGTCGGGCGCGGTGCTGAACGAGATCGCGATCATCGCCAGCATCACCATGCTGATCGCCGCCCTGCTGGCCCTCGTCCAGGACGACATCAAACGGGTGCTCGCCTACTCGACCGTCTCCCAGCTCGCCTACATGATGGCCGGGCTCGGCGTCGGCGGGTACTCGGCCGGGGTCTTCCACCTGTTCACCCACGCCTTCTTCAAGGCGCTGCTGTTCCTCGCCGCCGGCGCCGTCATCCACGCCGTCCACAGCAACGACATGAGCGAGATGGGCGGCCTGGCCAGGGCGATGCCGGTGACCTTCGGGACCTTCCTGGTCGGGGCGCTGGCGCTGGCCGGGATCGCGCCGCTCTCGGGGTTCTGGTCCAAGGACGAGATCCTCACCGACGCCTGGAAGGCCGGCTTCGGCGGGGGCGTCGAGGGGCTCGCCACCAGCCGCGGCGTCGCCCAGGTCGTGTTCGTGGCCGGCATGGTGACCGCGTTCCTGACCGCGTTGTACGTGGCCCGGATGCTGTGGCTGACCTTCGGAGCCGCCTACCGCGGCCAGGGCCACCCGCACGAGGCGGAGGCGGGCATCCTGTTCCCGCTCGTCGTCCTCGCCGTCGGTGCCGCCCTGGCCGGCTTCGTCGGCCTTGGCGACAACTCGATCTCGACCTGGATCCAGACCCCGCTGCTGCCGTCGGAGGGGCCGGCCACCCTGAACCTCGGCCTGATCGTGGCCGCCACCGCCGTCGCCCTGCTCGGGCTGCTGCTCGGGACCGCGCTGTACCGCCGCGGCCTGCCGGAGCGCGAGTACCTGGAGCGCCTCCCGCTGGTCTGGACGACCCTGCAACACAAGTACTACCTGGACGACCTGTACGAGCGGGGCCTGGTGCGGGCGGTCGCCGGCGCCCTGGCCCCGGCGACCTACTGGTTCGACCAGCGGCTGGTCGACGGCGCCGTCAACGGGGCGGGGCTGGGGACGAGGCGGCTCGCCCGCGGCCTTCGCTACGTACAGTCCGGGCAGGCGCAGTGGTACGCGGCCGCGCTGTTCCTCGGCGTGGTCGGGCTCGCGGTGGTGGTGACCCAGCTCATCGGCCGCTAGGCAGAGGAGGGAGACGCTCGGCGTGGAGTGGTTCGACAGCTCGGCCCTGACCCTTGCCGTGTTCCTGCCGCTGGCGGGCGTGGCCGCGGTCGCGCTGCTGCCGAGGGCCTATGACGGCCTGATCCGCGGCGCCGCGCTCGCCGCCACCCTGCTCGCCCTGCTGGTGGGGGCCGCGATGGTGGCGCGCTTCGACTACGGCGCCGGGGCGGCGATGCAGTTCGAGGTCCAGCGGTCGTGGATCCCGTCGGTCGGGGCCACCTACCACCTGGGCGTGGACGGCATCGGCCTGCCGCTGCTGGTGCTGTCGCTGCTGCTCAGCTTCCTCTGCGTCGTCTACTCCTGGCGGGTCCTGCCGGAACCGCGCAACCCCAAGGCCTTCCTCGCCCTGCTGCTGCTCCTCGAGACGGGGATGAACGGCACCTTCGTGGCCCTGGACCTCGTGCTGTTCTTCGTCTTCTGGGAGCTCGTGCTCCTCCCCATGTACTTCCTGATCGCCGTGTGGGGCGGGGCCCGGCGCGACTACGCCTCGATCAAGTTCATCCTCTACACGCTGATCGGCTCGGTGATCATGCTGCTCGGGTTCCTGGCGCTGTGGTTGCGGTCCAGTCCCGACGCCGCCGGCCGCACCTTCGACATCCTCGCCCTGCAGGAGCTCGGCGCCGCCGCCCGGTTCGGCGGCACCTTCGGCACCGTGGTGTTCGCCGCGGTGGCGCTCGGCTTCGCCGTCAAAGTGCCGGTGTGGCCGTTCCACACCTGGCTCCCCGACGCCCACACCGAGGCGCCGACCGTCGGCTCGGTGCTGCTGGCGGGGATCCTGCTGAAGATGGGCACCTACGGGTTCGTGCGCATCGCCCTGCCGGTCCTGCCGGACGCCGCCAGGACCTGGGCCCCGGTGATCGGCGTCCTCGGCGCCATCGCGATCATCTACGGCGCCTTGTGCTGCCTGGCGCAGCGGGACGTGAAGCGGCTGATCGCCTTCTCCTCGGTGGGGCACATGGGCTTCGTGATGCTCGGCATCGCCACCCTCACCCCGATCGGCATCAACGCCGCCGTGTTCGGCATGGTCGCCCACGGCGTCATCACGGGGATGCTGTTCTTCCTGGCCGGGTCCATGCACGAGCGCTACCACACCCGCGACATCGTCGAGCTGGGCGGTGGCATGGCGACGCTCATGCCACGGCTCGCCGGGGTGTTCACGCTGGCCTGCATCGCCTCGCTCGGCCTGCCGGGCCTGGCCGGCTTCTGGGGCGAGATCCTCGCCCTGCTCGCCGCCTGGAATCCCGCGCCGGGCCTGTCGGTGCCCCTGTTCCGTGCCCTCGCCGCGGTCGGGCTGCTCGGGACGCTGCTCACGGCCGGCTACTTCCTGTGGCTGCTGCAACGGGTCAACCTCGGCCGGGTGCCCGACCGTTGGGGCGGCAAGCCGCTCGGCGACATCGCCGCCATCGAGGTGGCCGCCTGGTCGCCGCTGGTGGTGCTGATCGTGGCCCTCGGCTTCGTGCCCGGGCTGGTGCTGTGGATGACCAACCCGTCGGTCACCGGCTGGTTCACCGACCTGTTCGCCTAGAGGAGACGCCACGGTGCCCATCGACTTCCACGCCATCCTCCCGGAGCTGGTCCTGGCCGGCACCGCGCTGCTGGTGCTGCTGGTCGACCTGTTCGTGGAGCGGGCCAAGGTGGTGGCCAACTACCTGGCGCTGGCGGGCACCGTCGCCGCCGGGGTGGCGCTGGCCACCCTCGTCGGGCAGGGCACCCGCAGCACCTTCGGCGGCTCCTTCGTGGTCGACAACTACGCGCTGCTGTTCAAGGGGCTGTTCCTCGGCTCGCTGCTGCTCGTGCTGCTGATGAGCCAGCGCTACGTCGACGCCGGCACCTCCTACCAGGGCGAGTTCTACTTCCTGGTGCTGTCCAGCTTCGTCGGCATGCTGCTGATGCCGTCCTCGCGCGACCTGCTGATGCTGTTCCTGTCGCTGGAGATCGTCTCGGCGACCGGCTTCATCGCCGCCGGCTTCCGCAAGAGCGACGCCCGCGGCAACGAGGGCGCCCTCAAGTTCCTGCTGATCGGCGTGCTGTCCACCGCGGTGATGCTGTTCGGCATGAGCCTGGTCTACGGGTTCACCGGGTCGCTGCAGCTCGGCCCGATCGCCGAGCGGCTCGCCCAGCTCGGCGACGAGCCGGCCGCGGTCATGAGCGTCTTCCTGGTGGTCACCGGGTTCGCGTTCAAGGTGTCGGCCGCGCCGTTCCACTTCTGGGCGCCGGACACCTACGAGGGCTCCCCGGTGCCGGTGGCCGCCTACCTCTCGGTCGCCTCCAAGGCCGCCGGCTTCGCCGGGCTGCTCCAGGTGACCTTCGTCGCCTTCCCCGCCTACGCCCGCTACTGGGCACCGGCGTTCGCGTTCCTGGCCGCGTTCACCATGTTGCTCGGCAACGTCATCGCCCTCGCGCAGACCAACATCGTGCGGCTGCTCGCCTACTCGTCGGTCGCCCAGGCCGGCTACATGCTGGTCCCGTTCGCGGTCGGCTCGGCCGCCAGCCCGGGGGTGCGCGAGGAGGCCTTCCAGGCGGTCCTGGTCTACCTGCTGATCTACGGCTTCACCAACCTCGGCGCGTTCGCGGTGGTGACGCTGGTCAGCCAACGCCAGCCGGCCAACCTGATCGCCGACTACGCCGGCCTGGGGCGCCGCTCGCCGGCCCTCGGCGTGGCCATGAGCGTGTTCCTGTTCTCGCTGGCCGGCCTGCCACCGTTGGCCGGCTGGTACGCCAAGTTCGTGGTCTTCAGGTCGGCGATCAACGGCGACACGCTGACGCTGCAGGCGCTGGTCGTGTTCATGGCCGTGATGACCGTCGTCGCCCTGTTCTACTACGCGGCGGTCGTGCGCAGCCTGTGGCTCGGCGAGCAGCCGGAGGGCGCCCCGGAGCCGCCGCCGGCGCGGGTCTCCCCGACCCTCGGCACGGCCATCGTGCTGGCCGCCGCCGGCGTGCTCGTCCTCGGGATCCTCCCCAACCTGCTGGTCCAGTACGCCCCCATGTCCACCCTGGTCGCCAGCCCCTAGGCTCATACACCACGAGGTGTATGGTGGTGTCATCGGGGTGATGGCGTGGGCCGGACGAACATCGAGATCGACGACGAGCTGGTCGAGCGCGTGATGCGCCGCTACCGGCTGCCGAGCAAGCGCGCCGCGGTCGACCTGGCGCTGCGGCGGCTCGCCGGCGAGCCGATGAGCCGTGACGAGGCGCTCGCCACGGAGGGCAGCGGCTGGTCCGGCGACCTCGGCCTCCTGCGCGAGCCCGACGAGGTGTGACCACCTTCCTTGCCGACACCTCGGCCTGGGCCGAGTACCTCCGCGGCACCGGGAGCCCCGTCCACGTGCAGCTTCGCCGCCTGATCGCCGACGAGGCCGCGGTGGCCACCACCGAGGTGGTGGTGATGGAGCTGCTCGCCGGTGCGTCCGACGACGAGGAGCTGACGCGGCTGAGCCGGCTGCTCGGTCGCTTCGAGCTCCTCCCCGTCGAGGGGCTCGCCGACTACGAGGCCGCCGCCGAGCTGTACCGCCGCTGCCGGCGCGCGGGCGAGACCGTCCGCAAGCTCAGCGACTGCCTGATCGCCGTCGTCGCCATCCGGGCCGGCGCCGCGCTGCTCCACCGCGACCAGGACTTCGAGGTGATCGCCCGCCACGCGCCGCTGCGGGTTGCCGGGTAGCCGGCTCCTCAGGCCCTGCCGGCGGCGGGCCGGCGGCGGGCGCCCGCCCAGGCGTCGCGCAGCTTGACCCGGGCGCCGGTGCGCAGGACCGCCCCCTCGTACAGGCGCGAGGCCAGCAGCACCACCGCGAGGATCGAGACCAGCATGATCCCGAGCGACGCGGCCACCTGCCAGGCCGCCACCTCCCCCGCGGCGATGCGCACCGGCATGACCAGCGGGGCCACCGGTGGCAGGAACGACGACACGGTGGCGAGCGTCGAGCCCGCGTTGCCCGCGCCCATGAAGGCCACCAGGAACGAGCCGACCATCAGCAGGTTGAGCGGCGCGGCGGTGTTCTGCAGCTCCTCCTGGCGGGAGACGATCGCCCCGGCGACCGCGAACAGGCTCGAGTAGAAGGCGTAGCCGAGCAGGAACCAGACCAGCACCCAGCCGATCGTGCCCAGGGCGCCGGCCGGCAGGCTGATCGCGTCGACCGCGATCGCCACCGTCAGGCCCACCGCGCCGATGGCGGTGAGCTGGATGAGCCCGACCAGGCCGAGGCCGACGACCTTGCCGGCGAGGAGCTGCACCGGTCGGACGGCGGCCAGCAGCACCTCGACCACCCTGGTGGCCTTCTCCTCGACCACGCCCATGGCGACCGCGAAGCAGTAGCCGATGAGCTGGCCGTAGAGCAGGAAGATGGAGACGGTGGCGATCGCCCGCTTGGACCGCTCGGTCTGGTCGACGGGCTCCAGGCTGCGGACCGGCAGCGGCGACGGCGCCAGGGCGGACTGGATCTCGGCCTGGTCGAGCCCGGCGGCGGCCAGGCGCTCCTGCGCCCGCAGCGTCCGCGAGGCCGACTGCGCCAGCAGGCTGAGCTGCTCGTTCACGTCCGCCTTCACGAGCAGCTCGCGCCCGTCGACGATCGCCAGGTCGAACTTGCCGTCCCGCACGGCGGTCTCGGCGGCGGCCAGGTCGGCCGGTTGCTGCAGCCGCACCTTGACTCCGGCCGCGCCCGCCTGCGCGACGAGCGCCTGGCCGACGCGCGCCGAGGTGCCGCCGACCACGCCGACGTCGAACGTCTCGGGCCTGCCGACGCCGAACAGCCGCGGGACCACGATGATCGCGATGAGGATCACCAGGGTGATCGCCGTGGAGATCAGGAACGACTTGCCGCGGACCTGCTCGACCAGCTCGCGCCTGGCCACCAGCCTGATCCCGTCGGATGTTCTCACCGGGGCCCGTCCCACCGGGGGACCCCAAGGGGGTCCCCCGGACCCCCCCGGCCCCTGGGGTTCCCCGGACCCCTCCGGGTGCTCATTCCTGCACCGCCTGCCTGAACAGGTCGGCCAGGGTGCCCTCGACCGCGCTGAAGTGGGTGACCCGTCCGGCCGCGCGGGCCGCGTCCAGCAGCGCCTGCTCGTCGGCGCCGCTGGCCAGCTCCAGCACGACCCTGCCGTTGGCCTTCCCCACGACGGTCGCCCCCGGCAGCCCGCTCGCCCAGTCGGAGGTCGCCCCGTCCACCCCGACCTGGTACTGGCGGCTGCGGCCGGCGGCGCGCAGGTCGGCCACCTTGCCGGTGGCGACGAGCCGGCCCCGGTTGATGATCGCGACCGCCTCGCAGAGCCGCTCGACCAGCTCGAGCTGATGGCTGGAGAAGACCACAGGGACGCCCTCGGCCGCCCGCTCGGCCAGGACCGCGGCGAGCATGTCGACCCCGACCGGGTCCAACCCCGAGAACGGCTCGTCGAGCACCAGCAGCTCCGGGCCGTGCACCAGCGCCGCGGCGAGCTGGACGCGCTGCTGGTTCCC
>Ga0307278_10000131_pt1 | contig 36622 bp, 35 predicted proteins | sample ER_DNA_117_FD_194482 | JGI IMG/M metagenome (GOLD analysis project Ga0307278, IMG submission 194482) | Bulk soil microbial communities from the East River watershed near Crested Butte, Colorado, United States - ER_DNA_117 | ecosystem: Environmental > Terrestrial > Soil > Floodplain | place... | reverse complement strand
CGAACGGGACGGCATCGTCTTGCGGCAGGTCTTCGCCGAGGTGCCGGTCCGGGTCGAGTACTCCCTGACGCCGCTCGGATGGTCGATGAGCGAGTTGCTGATCGCGCTCTCCGAGTGGGGCAAGGCGCATGCGGCCGAGGTCGCAGCGCCCGCGAGGCCGCGTAGCTCGTGTTCGCGAAGGACTCATCGCCCGGAGGAGGTGATCGATGACCCGTCGAATTCGAAAGGTTCTCGCCGTTGGCCCGATCCGCGGCGCCGTCGAACCGCTTCAGCGCCTGCTGGGCGAAGAGCTGCCCGGCCTCGAGGTTGACGCCGTCGCGGTCGTCGGCGATCTCGGCATCGCGTGGAGCAAGCCCGACACGTACCGCGCCGTCTTCAACTCGCTTGGGGACATGGGGCTCCCCGCGTTCTGGATCCCGGGACCGATCGACGCGCCGATCTCGCAGTACCTGCGCGAGTCGTACAACATGGAGATCGCGTTCCCGCGCCTCCGCGGGATTCACGGGACCGCCGCGATCGCCGACGGTCAGGTCCTGTTCGCGGGGATGGGAGGCGAGATCGTGGACGATCCGGACGCGCCTCGAGTCGAGGAGTCGATGCTCCGCTATCCGGGCTGGGAGGCCGAGTACCGGCTGCAACTGATCGACCAGTTCGACCAGCCCGTCAGAGTTCTCCTCTTCGCGACGCGTCCTGCCCACAAGGGGCTCCACGAGCTCGGCAGCGAGGTCGTCGCCGAGCTGATCAAGACGTATGCCCCGAAGGTCGCGATCGTCGCGGGCGAGGGAGCGGCCGAGGAGCGGCTCGGCACGAGCCTCGTCATCAGCCCGGGACGGCTCGACCTCGGCATCTACTCAGTCATCGACATCCACGACGGCTCGGTCGAGGTCGGCGAGCTGGCCGGCGTGACCGCCGGGCAGACGACCTGACCGAGAGAAAGGAGAACCATGTCCCAAGCCCTTCAAGAGCGACGAACGAAAGACACGTCCGAGCGCGCGCAGCCGCTGTCCGACGTCGAGCGCCTGGGGAGAATGCTCGACCAGACCTTCGGCAGCTTCGGCCTGCCGGCGCTCGCGACCGAGTCCGTGGGCTGGGCGCCGCCGGTCGACATCGAGGAGCAGGACGATGCCTACGTGATCGAGGCGGAAGTGCCCGGCGTCAAGAAGGACGACGTGAACATCGAGCTCATCTCGAACGAGCTGATGGTCACCGGCGAGATCAAGGAGCGCGAACGCGAGGGCATCCTCCGCAAGCGCACTCGCCGTATCGGCCGCTTCGAATACCGGGTGCGGCTGCCCGAGCAGGTCGACGCGGACAACGTCGAGGCCAGCCTCAAGGACGGCGTCCTCTCGGTCCGCGTGCCCAAGCGCGAGCAGGCGGAGCGGCGCACGATCCAGGTGAAGTCGTAGCCACGTGGCGCCGCCCGTCGTGATCGGCCGCTGTCCGGAGGCGGAAGTTCCTCACCTCTTCGGGCTGGCGAAGAGCGTCTTCGCCGACGCACAGGGCTGGAGCGACGCGCGGGTGCTCGAGGCACTCGCGCGCGACCTCCTCTTCCTCGCCGAAGAAGAGGGCGAGCCGGCCGGTTACGTGGCGCTGCGTCACGAGCCCGACGGCGCATTCGTCGTCGAGCAGCTCTTCGTCGTGCCGGGGCACGAGCGACGGGGAGTGGGTCACCGGCTGCTCGACTACGTGGAGGGTTACGCGATCGCGGAGCGAGCCCCGGCGCTCCGCATCGTCGTCGAGCAGGACAACGTGCCCGCCAGGGACTTCTACCAGCGCGCCGGATTCGTTCCGGTCGACACGGAGATCTTCGAACGGAGCCTTCCGACGAGCTGATGGTGGTCCAGCCCTCACCTCACGGCGACTTCCACTACCTCGTCGTGACGCGGAGGCGGACCGGCAAGGAGCGTGTGCACGAGTTCGCGTCCGAGGACCAGCTCGAGCCGGGCGACGTGCTCCGCCTCGACGGACGCTACTGGCTGATCGCGAGCATCGAGACCGGCGACGACGCGCCGCCGCGAGTGGTCGCGGTACCAGCTCGGTACCGGCTACGCCTCAGGCATCCGGATGGACGAGAGGAGCTCGGCGGGCTCCGCCGCTTCCGGCCCGACCCTCCCCGGCTCGGCCACTCGTTCACGACTCTCGAAAACGGGCAGCCCGTCAGCTGGGAGGTCGTCGACCAGCAGCTGGAGCAGGACGAGCAAGGCGAGCCGTGCCTCGGCTTCACTGCCGAGCGTGACTTCGCGGAGGTCGAGGCGCTCCCGAGTCACGAGCTCGAGCACGCGCTCGCTCGGAGCCGGGAGGACGAGCTCCCCCAGTCCGCCCAGGCCGCGTTCGACAGGGCGGAGCAGATGGGGCTGTCGGTCGAGCTCGTCGCACTCGAGCCCGGCGAGGAGCCGGACTGGGAGGAAGCCGAGCGCTTCATCGAGGCGCTCGTGATCGAGGAGGTCGAGGACGACCTGCTCGAGCTATGCGGGGTCGACCCGGACAACGATCCCAAGGACACGTGGCTCGAGACCGTCAAGCGCCGGCTGCGCTCGGACCTCGCGCAATTCCGGGCCGACGTCGAGGGCGACTACGATCAGATCGAGCAGTGGAGCTTTCGAGACGGGCGGATCTTCGCTTCGATCGGAAGCCCGGACGACGAGGCCGACTCGCTCAGCGGGCACGGCTGGATGTGTCGTCTGGTCGACGCAGGAGTGCTCGCCGCGGCGGGATTCGAGCGGGTTCGCAAGGCCGAGCTCGAGCCGGCATGACGCAGGAGCGCACGACGGCCGACGCCGAGCTCGGGGCGACGGGGCAGATCGTCGAGACGATGATCCCGAGGCGGCTCGACCGCCTCCCCTGGAGCCGCTGGCACTGGCTCGTCGTCATCGGGCTCGGCATCACCTGGATCCTCGACGGGTTCGAGGTCACGGTCGTCGGCGCGATCGCGAGCGTCCTCACCCACCCGGACACGCTCCATCTGAGCGCCCAGCAATCGGCTTCGGTGGGCACCTTCTACCTGTTCGGTGCGATCGCAGGCGCGCTCTTCTTCGGATACCTCACGGACCGAATCGGCCGCAAGCGGCTGTTCATGGTGACGCTCAGCATCTATCTCGCCTTCACGGTCGCTTCGGGGCTCTCCTGGGACTACTGGAGCCTGGTCACCTTCCGCTTCTTCGCGGGGGCGGGCATCGGCGGTGAGTACTCGGCGATCAACTCGGCGATCGACGAGCTGATCCCTGCCCGGGTGCGCGGCCGGGTCGCCCTCGCGATCAACGGCAGCTGGTGGGTCGGAACGGCGCTCGCCGCGTTCTTCTCCTACGAGCTGCTGTCCAACCTCGACGAGGCGATCAGCTGGCGGTTCGCCTTCTTCCTCGGTGCGACGCTCGCGGGGGCCGTGATCATGATCCGTCAGTTCATACCCGAGAGCCCGCGCTGGCTGCTGACCCACGGCCGTCCGGAGGAGGCTGAGCAAATCGTGGCCGACATCGAGCGGGAGGTGCGGAAGCAGCACCCGGTCCTACCGGAGCCTGAGGGCGAGCCGATCGTCATCGAGCTTCGCGACCGCCTCAGCTTCCTGGACATCGGCAAGTACGTGGTCCGGAACTATCCGCAGCGCGGATTGCTCGGGCTTTCGCTGATGACGGGCCAGGCGTTCCTCTACAACTCAATCTTCTTCACCTACACCCTCGTGCTCACGAGGTTCCTCGGCGTGAGCGAGTCGACGGCGCCCCTCTACTTGATTCCGTTCGCGGTCGGGAACTTCCTCGGACCGCTCCTACTCGGACCGCTCTTCGACACGCTCGGACGCCGCGTGATGATCTCGTCCACCTACCTCATCTCCGGCGCGTTGCTCATCGTCACCGGCGAGTTGTTCGTGCACGACAAGCTCGACGCCAGCCAGATGACGATCGCCTGGTGCCTCATCTTCTTCTTCGCGTCCGCCGGCGCCAGCTCCGCTTACCTCTCCGTAAGCGAGCTCTTTCCGGTAGAGGCACGTGCGATGGCGATCGCGCTCTTCTATGCGTTCGGAACGGGGTTGGCGGCGCTCTCGCCGACCCTCTTCGGGCATCTGATCCAGACGGCGAGCCGGACGAACCTCAACTACGGCTACCTGCTCGGGGCGGGCCTGATGATCGCTGCAGGGGTGGTCGCTTCCTTCCTCGCCGTGCCGGCGGAGCGACGCGCGCTCGAGGACGTCGCGATCCCATTCACGGCCGCGCGGGCTCGAGGCCCGACGGCGATCGCCGCCTCCAGTTAGCGTGGGCATGGTCTCCGAGCTTCTGCCCACGCCTTACGGAAGGCTTGTTTGGGGCGCCGTGGCGGTGCTGCTCGCCGTCGTCCTCGGTCGGCTGCTCAAGTGGTACGTCCACCGGCTCGAGGAGCGGCGGCTCGACGGAGAGCGCGAGCTGGCCAAGCTGCGACGGCGCGAGACCGCGATCGTCCTCGTCGCGACGGCGATCCCGTGCGTGACCCTGATCGTCGTCCTCGTCGTGATCGCGGACTACTTCATTCCGCTCGGAGCGGCGGCGCTCTGCGGGACCGCGTTCGTCACGATCATCATCGGTTTCGCGGCGCAGCGCTTCCTGATGGAGATCGTCGCCGGGACGCGCGACGAAAGGACACTCTCCCGCTACGAGCGTCGCGTCCTCATAAGGTAAGCGGCATGAGCCCCCTGGACCTGCTCTGGCTCTTCCTCATCTTCAGCTCTCTGCAGCCGCTCGTCCAGAAGCAGCTGCTTGCGGCCACGCGGCGCCGGATGCTGGGACAGATCGCGAGACGCCGCGACGCGACGGTGATCACGCTCATCCACCGTCAAGAGACGATCGCGCTGCTCGGGTTCCCGCTCATGCGTCACATCGACGTCGACGACGCCGAGAGCGTGCTGCGCGCGATCCGCGAGACAGCGCCGGGAAAGACGATCGAGATCATCCTCCATACCCCCGGCGGGCTCGTGCTTGCGGCGAGTCAGATTGCCCGGGCGCTGAGCGACCACGACGGACGCGTCGTCGCCGTCGTCCCGCACTACGCGATGAGCGGGGGCACGTTGATCGCGCTCGCCGCCGACGAGATCGTGCTCGACGGGCACGCCGCGCTGGGGCCCGTCGATCCCCAGCTCGGCCAGTATCCGGCCGCGTCGCTCGTCGAGGTGGCTTCGATGCCCGGGGAGCACGAGGACCAGACGCTGATCCTCGCCGACGTCGGCCGCAAGGCGCTGGTCCAGGTAGAGGCGGTCGCGAGGGAGCTGCTCCAGAGGCACTCCGATCCCCAGCGCGCCCGCGACGTCGCCCGTCTGCTCTCCCAGGGGACCTGGACGCACGACCACCCGCTCATGGCGTCCGACCTCGAACGTCTCGGCCTCCCGGTGCGCGTGGGCGTACCGCCCGAGGAGCGGGCGCTGATGAAGCTCTACCCGCAGCCGCGGGGCCGGGAGGCAGCCGTCGAGTACGTACCGGGTCGACCCGTTCCCGGGCTACCTCCGGGGCGCGAGACGCCGCGCCGGCCGCGCAAGGCCGAATCTTCAGCAGGTCGTTGACGTAGCTCCGAGTCACCAGGGGGGATCCTTGGAGTGAGCGAGGTACTCGCGGAGGCGTCAATCGCCCTGTGAGCGGGTACCGTCAGAGCGATGGAGACAACGCGCTTCCGTGACCGGACGGAGGCAGGACGCGTACTGGCTGAGCGGCTGCGCGAGTATGCCGACGGGGACGACGTGGTCGTGCTCGCTCTCCCGCGCGGCGGCGTCCCGGTCGCCCACGAGGTGGCGAAGGCGCTCGATGCGCCGCTCAGCGTCTTCGTCGCCAGGAAGCTCGGCGTGCCCGGGTATCCGGAGCTCGCCATGGGGGCGATCGCGAGCGGTGGCTCGGTCGTGCTCGACGAGGGTCTCGTCGGGCGCCTCGGCGTCTCGCGGCAGCAGCTGCAGCAGGTGGTCATCGACGAGGCAGGAGAGGTCGCGCGCCGCGAGGAGCTCTACCGCGGCGGGCGAGAGCTGCCCGACTTGGAAGGCAAGACCGTGATCCTCGTGGACGACGGGCTCGCCACCGGGGCGACGATGCGCGCGGCCGCGCTCGCTCTCCGTGAGCTGAATCCGGCGAAGATCGTCGTCGCCGTGCCGGTCGCGGCCGAGGAGACATGCCGGCAGTTCGAGGACGTCGCCGACGATGTCGTCTGCGCGGTGACGCCGAGGCCGTTCTATGCGGTCGGCCAGTCGTACGAGGACTTCGACCAGACGACCGACGAGGAAGTGCGCGATCTGCTCGCTCAGTCGCGGGATGGGTCGTGACGACCGCGACTCAGGTTCGGGTGCCGGTCGGCGACGCTGCCCTCGACGGCGACCTCGTCGTCCCCGACGGCGCGGCCGGCATCGTCCTCTTCGCACACGGAAGCGGCTCGAGCCGCCACAGTCGGCGCAACCGGATGGTCGCCGAGAAGCTCAACGGGCAAGGGTTCGGAACGCTGCTCGTCGACCTGCTCACGGCGGAGGAGGAAGAGGTCGACCGCGTCACCGCCGAGCCCCGGTTCGACATCGATCTGCTCGCCGGTCGGCTGATCGGCGCGACCGACTGGCTGCGTGAGCAGCCCACCACGTCGTCCCTAGGGATCGGCCTGTTCGGTGCGAGCACCGGCGCGGCCGGCGCCCTCGTCGCCGCGGCCGAGCGACCGGGCGAGGTCGGCGCCGTCGTCTCCCGTGGCGGGCGGCCGGATCTCGCCGGAGATGCTCTCCCGCGAGTACGCGCTCCTACTCTCCTGATCGTGGGCGGCCGCGATCCGGTCGTGCTCGAGCTCAACCGACAGGCCCAGGAGCACCTGCACACCGAAAACCAGCTCGTCGTCGTGCCCGGCGCCACGCACCTCTTCGAAGAGCCGGGCGCCCTCGAGGTCGTCTCGAGCCTCGCCACTGAGTGGTTCTCGCGCTACCTGAGGAGCGAAGGTGACGGTCGCTGAGGCGATCCGGCCGCTGGCGGGGGAGGCATCCGACTACGACCTCGTCGTCGAGCGCGCAGCCGGCGCTCGCTTCGCGCTCCTCGGCGAGGCCTCGCACGGGACGCACGAGTTCTACAAGGAGCGCGCAGAGATCACGAGGCGCCTGATCACCGAGCAGGGCTTCGGCTTCGTCGCCGTCGAGGGCGACTGGCCGGACGCGTACCGGGTGAACCGCTACGTGCGCGGCGAGAGCGACGACGGCGGTCCCGAGGAGGCTCTCGGCGACTTCCGCCGCTTCCCGTCCTGGATGTGGCGGAACACCGACGTCGTCGATTTCGTCGCCTGGCTCCGCGAGTGGAACGACGCGCTCCCGCTCGGCGAGCCGAGAGTCGGCTTCTACGGCCTCGACCTCTACAGCCTCTACACGTCGATGGAGGAGGTCATCCGTTACCTCGACGAGATCGACCCCGAGGCCGCGCAACGGGCACGGGAGCGCTACTCGTGCTTCGACCACTTCGGTCGCGATCCGCAGACGTACGCGTACCAGGCCGTGACCGGCGGCACCGAGCCGTGCGAGCCGCAGGTCGTCCGCCAGCTCATCGAGCTGCTCAGCCGCCGGCTCGAGATCAGCGAGGACGAGACGATCCTCGACGGCGACCGTCAGTTCTACGCAGAGCAGAACGCGCGCCTCGTCGTGAACGCGGAGCGCTATTACCGGGCGGCGTTCTGGGGCGGGCCCGAGAGCTGGAACCTCCGCGACCGGCACATGGTCGAGACCCTCGAGGCGCTCGTCGAGCACCTCGAGCATACTCGGCAAACGGTCAAGGGCGCGGTCTGGGCGCACAACTCTCACGTGGGCGACGCGCGGGCGACCGAGATGGGCCGGCGGGGAGAGCTCAACGTCGGCCAGTTGGTGCGCGGGCGCTACGGCGACGAGGCGCTCATCGGGGGCTTTACGACGTTCGCGGGGACCGTCACGGCCGCCTCGGACTGGGGAGCTGTGGCCGAGCGCAAGAACGTCCGGCCTGCGCGTTCGGACAGCTGGGAGTGGCTCTTCCACGACACCAGGGTGCCGCGCTTCCTGATCGAGACGGACGCGCTCGAGGGGCAGCGCCTTGAGCGCGCGATCGGCGTCATCTACCGACCCGAGACGGAGCGGCTCTCGCACTACTTCCAGGCGCTGATCGCGAAACAGTTCGACCTCGTCATCCACTTCGACGAAACGCGTGCGGTCGAGCCTCTCGAGCCCACGAGCGAGTGGATCGAGGGCGAGCTGCCGGAGACCTATCCCTGGGCGATTTGACGGCTTGCAAGCGCCCGCCGCCCACGTGGCGTCACGGCGAAATGCGCGTCGATCAGCCCGTCGGAGAGCAGCTCCGAGGCGTGATCCCACGGCGGCGGTTTCCCGTCGTCGAGGAAGTCGGCCAGGGCGTCGAGCGCCTCTGGAGAGGCGGTAAACGTCTCGTGAGCCTCGATCCCGTCGACTCTGAAGCTGAGCGGTGGCGTCACCGAGGATAAGTCCTTCTCTGCAACGACTCGCTCCGTGAGCGCACCGTCCACACGCACCTCGAGCTCCTCGTCCTTTTTGCCGCGAACCTCGACGACAGAGCCCGCGTCCGTCACGCCGTAGAAGACGAGGGGTCGAATCGCGGGCGGCCCGGACGGCACGGGCGCGCGGTAGTGCAGGTGCTCCCACCACACGCGCCGGAGCTCTTCCTCGGGAACCCATTCCTCGAGCAGGCGATCGAATCGCTGGCGGACGTCGAGGAGCCTCTCCTCGATTCGCCGCCTCATCGAGCCTTCGAGGGGCGCCCGCTTGTGCTCGTTCTGGATATGGTGGTAGTGGCGCGCGAGCGCTTCGAGCTCCTCCCTCCTCGGGAGCGGCTTCAGCAGGTCCCGCGGCAGCTTCTCCTTGCTGCGCGCCACGTCAGAGCTCGACGCGAAGTGCTTCGAGCAGTGCCTCGAGGTCGTAGCCGCCGTCGTGACGCATCCCGTTCACGAAAAACGTCGGCGTTCCGTTCACGCCGCTGCGCACGCCGCTCAGGAAGTCCTCTCGCAACCGGCCGGCGTAGGCATGGCCTCGCAGGTCGGTGACGAATCGCTCGAGGTCGAGATCGAGGGCGCCCGCGTACCCGATCAGGTCTCGCAGGCCAAGGCGATCCTGGTTTGCGAACTGCAGATCGTGCATCTCCCAGAACCGGCCTTGCGCACCGGCTGCCTCGGCCGCTTCGGCCGCCTGGTAGGCATGCGGGTGGATCTGCGACAGCGGAAAGTGGCGATACGCGAACCGCAGGTCGTCCCCCATGACTTGCCGAACCTGTTTGAGGATCGGATGAGCCGCGCCGCAGAAAGGGCACTCGTAGTCGCCGTACTCGACGAGTGTTACAGGAGCCGTCGCCGGCCCTAATACGTGATCCCGCTCACTGACCGGTACGGTCAGTCGTGGACGTTCGAAAACGACGGTCATGCCGGGACCGGAGCTGCCGCCATCGATTCGAGGGCCGCGAGGATCCCATCCGCGCCGGGGTTGACGCCGATCGGCGATATGTAGCTCCAGCGGATGACGCCCTCCTCGTCGATGGCGAACAGTGCCCGCTCGCTCATCCCGATCTCGTCGTCGTAGACGCCGTACGCCTGCGCAACTTCGCCCTTTGGATGGAAGTCGGCGAGCAGTGGGAAGTGCAGGTTGCGGCTTTGCGCGAATGCCACGTGACACCAGGCGTGGTCGATCGAGATGCCGACGAGCGCCGCACCGAGCCGCTGGAACTCCGGCAGGATCTCGTTGTAGAGCGCCATCTGATCGGTGCAGACCGGACTCCAGTCGGCCGGATAGAACGCGATGATCAGCCGGCGGCCGATGAAGTCGCCGAGCCGCACCGACTGGTCGGGAGTCGACTTGAGCTCGAATGCCGGGGCGGGCGTGCCGGCCGGCAAGGCGTCGTTGCGCTTATCGGTCTCGCTCATCTCCGCTCGGGCAGCATACGCATCCGGTCCCCCGCCGGCCGGTCTCCACACCCGGCCGGTTCCTGTTGTTGGTCTTGCGCACGGGGATCCAGTGGAACGCGCTGAATGCGAGCGGGGGCTGGCACATGACGTTCGCGCTTCTGCTTGGCGCAGGCCCGAGTCGACGCCAGCGTGTTGTCTGAATGGACACCCAGCGGCGGACACAAAACGGACACATCAGAAACGACACGCGCGTCGTCTCGCGACGCATCGCCACTGCCTGCGACAGGTGGATTTGCAGGAAAAACTGCGTCGCGAATGATCGCGCACGCGCGATGGTAAGGAGGGGGTCTCCGGTTCGAGTCCGGAAGAGGGCTTCTGCTTATCTCCTGCTCGGAGCGCGAGCTCGTTGTCTTTTCTGACGAGATCTGCTCGTTTCAGCGTCCACCGAGCGTCCACGAACGTCCACGGCGAGCCTGAACATCTCCGCTTGTGCCTCAGACATGAGCTAGTACCAGGTCAAGCGCCCGAGGCACTTGCTTGAGATCAAGCGCCTCGACGAGCAAACGCGCGTATCGGATCTTCCGCCTGCCGCCGCTGCCCATGAAGCGCCGAAGCTGCGCCTCAGTGGTCCGTCCTTGCCATGCAGGCTGCTTCCGCAAGGTACGGAACGATCCAAGCTCACCCTGAGCGTCGACGACCTGCTCCACGGAGGCGGCACCGAGAGCGCGGATCAGCGTCCTCCAGGTCTGCGACGCACACATAGAAACCGAGTCGTTCCATATCGACGCGAGTGAGGTTGGAGCCGAGGCCGGCCCGCTCGAGACCGCGCCGGAAGTCGCCCTCCTCTGCGGCGTCACAGAGGCCCGCAAGCCTGACGTCAAACGCCTGAGAGCCGAACAGATCCAGGAAGCGTCCTATCGCCTGCGCACCCCCAATCGGCACAACGGAAATGCCCTCAGCGTCAAGATTCCGACCACGGCGCTCAACGAGCGCTTCGAGTGCGAACCGGTCGCTGATCCCTTCAACGAGCACGACCGCACGCAAGTCGACGCCTGCGGCCAGCGCGTGTGCTGCGGCAACACGTGGAGCACCGCTACCGCCAGCTTCCCCTTCGAGATCTACCTGGTGAAGTCGCTTCTCGCCCACGTCCCATATGTTCACAGCTCACCCGCAGCACCCGTGGCCGATTCGAGCACCATCGCCCGGCGAACCGCGCACGCGTGGGCATAGACGGGGCCGATCATGACGACGACGATCACCGACCTCGACGACTTCAAGGCGCTCGACCCGTTCTTTCGCATCATCGAGAAGGGCCTCGATGGCATTGCGGATGGTGGGCACTTCTTCGACCCGCTGGCCGAAGACGTCACCTTCGACTACATCATCACGACTCCCGGCTACCCAAGGCGCGTCGAGGGCCGCAAGGCCGTCGCCGAGCTCTACCGCCCTTACGGCACCATGATCGTCCTAGACCGATGTCACGACCTCGCGGTCCATCGCGACATCAAGACCGGCGTCGTGGTGCTCGAGTACGCCTCCGAAGGGCGAGTCGTTTCGACCGGGGCCCCGTACTCCAACCGTACATCTCGGTACTCACGATCACCGATCGCAAGGTCACTCGCTGGCGCGACTACCTCGACCCCGTGGCGGTCTTCGACGCGCTCGGATGGCCGTCACGTTGATGGACGGCGCAAGCGTTCTGGAGACTCTGACGTCCATCTTCGGGAGTAACTGAGCCCCTTCCCGTGCGAACGTGGTGCGAACACAAGCCCGACCACGGGCGTCCACGCGCGGGTCACGCCTCGCCGTGAGATCCCTTCGGCTTGCGGGGCTTTCGTGCCCGCGGCGACCCGCGCGTCCCCGCGCGTCCCTCTCCGGAAATGGTAAGGAGGGGGTCGACGGTTCGAGTCCGTCAGAGGGCTTCCAAATTCCTCCTGCTTAGCGCGTCTTTCCGTCGTCCTGGTCGACGACGGTTGACGCTTCCGACGTCCACGCGGCGTCCACGGCGTGGACATTGACTGCTTCGGGGTTTGTGAAGGCGTCGAGAAGGTTGATCGCGTGGTCGCGGCCGTCGCGAGCGAGATGACCGTAGTGGCGGTCGATCATCGTCAAGCTCGCGCCCATGTAGCGGGAGAGGTCGAAGGTGGAGATGCCGGCACGAAGGGCGAAGGTCGCGAAAGTGTGGCGTAGATCGTAGACGCGCCGCAGCGGCGCGATGCCGGTAGCGTGCTGGGCGGGTTTCCAGTCGCGGTTGCGGAAGTTGTGCAGATCGAGGTGCCCGCCTCGGAGCGAGGGAAACAGAAGCGCGCTGCCATGCCCCGGCAGCTGCTCGAGCGCTTCGAGCGCGACTGCTTGCAGGGGCACGGCACGCACGCTGGCTTCGGTCTTCGTGCACTTGAGCCGGCCGTTCCTGTAGGCGCGGCGTACATAGACGACGCGCGCGTGCCGATCGATATCGCGCTGCTCGAGCGCGATCCACTCCCCCGGCCGCAGCCCGGTCGCGGCCGCAAAGAGAACCATCGGCCCGTGGCGGGGCCCGAGCTGGGCTGCTACCGCGGCGAGGTCGGCCCACGACTCGAAGGGCCTCTTCTCGGTGTAGCGCTGCTGCGGATTGTCGACCCCCTGCTTGGCCGGGTTGACATCGATCATCCCCCAGAGGACGGCTCGCGCGAGCACCTGCCGCAGTGCCTGCGTCGCCTCGAAGCGGTGCCCCGGCGGAATCGTCATCCGCCAGGCCGCGATCTGCTGCGAGCGAAGGTCCGGCAGCCGGCGAGTGCCGAAAGATCGCCGGGGTGCTCGCCGCCGACGTCTCAGTGGAGATCCTGGACATGGTCGTCGAGCTCGACCGGCTCATCTTGAGCGGGAACGCCGCCTTCGGGTCGGTGGTGGCCGCGGCGTTGACGGCGGCCTGGAATGTGCCCGCTGCCGGTTACCTGATCCCACAGATCCAGGGCATGGTCATGGAGGGTCGGCTCCGGGGCGGAAGCACGATCAACGGCAGCGCGCGCGGCCTACACTATCTCGTCTCAACCGGGTCGCGGGAGGACTCGGACCAGATTGATTTTCGGGTGGACTCGATCGAGGTCGTGTTCGACGCGACGTACGCGAACTACCTGGCCTTCCTCGACGAGATTCTGGCGATGCTCTATGCCGGCTCTCTGAATCCGTGGCGAGAGGCGCTCACGAGCGTCAGCGGCACGTCGAAGCTCTTCTCGAACGCATTCACCCGCAAGCGCGGGCTCGAGCCAGTGAGCATCATTCGGGAGGTCACCGCGATGCGCAAGGCCCCCAAGGACACGATCTCCCACCTCTGCAACGAGGATGCTCCCTGGTCGCCGGTTACTGTCCGGCAGGCGATCCGCGATATCGGCGCAGGCACCGCCAGGTACTTCGCGCGCTTCGAAGACACCCTGGTGGAGATCCGAGTCGTCGACGGACGCTATCTGCGGACGGTGGCCGACGCCACCGAGCAGAACAACCTCGACAACCTGCCCTGCTGCTGATTGCACTATGGCGGTTGTGCGGGCTCCCCACTCGCGCGCAAGCTCAGGGGACCGACTAGCGTCTGCGCCCCAGAGTTCCTGGTGCGCCCCGCTTCGAGCTCATCAATCAGCTCGACGAGTTCGACATCGTCCATCCGGACCTCTTCGAGATCGACCTCGTATAGGTAGTTGCGGTCGGTCGTGTTCAGCTTCGCGTCGTTGGCGGCCAACATGCTGAGCCGGGATTTCCCAACAGCGCTTGAGCAGTTCAACCGCATCACCGAGCTGTTGGCAGCGTTCACAACGCCGAAGGTTACGGTCCTCAACCCGGCGATTGTCCAGTCCGCATACAAGTTCGCGAGGACCGTGTGGACAAGCCGACAGGCCGATTCAGCGGTAGTTGTCGAAATGGGAAATTTGCTCACTCGAACTCCACGAGGGGCTCGAAACCCCGGGCGCGTCGGTGAGCGTTCAAGCCGGAGCTCCGTTCCTACGCCGCGGCTTCTTGACTTAGTGCGTCGTGTCTTGACTTAGTGCGTCGTGTCTCTTAGTGTGCGCTGCCAGCGACGGAAAGAGAACGCGAGTGCTTGTCCGGGGGACAATCCGTTGCTGCGGCGAATGCCGACGCTCCGCGCCTAGGGGCGTAGATCGCGGCGCTCACATTCTGCGCTTCAGGCTTAGGGCTGTGCCGAAGGCGCTCTTTGGCGCCCGCAGCTCAACCCGCGCCTGTGACCACGGGCACGAAGACCCCGATCAGTGAGACAGGCGCATCGACTCGAGAGCGAGTGGCACCCTCGGTCCCCCTCTGCCTAGCTGTGTTTCCTAGAGACCTCGATCGAACGCCCAGCCGCCTCGGTAGAGGGCTCCGTGAACGGAGGGCTTCATGAAGATCGACGAGTTCGAACGAAGCGACGACAAGGGTTACACGCGCCTCGTTTCGCAGGTGCAGGACGTGAGCGGAGACGAGCTGTTCGAACTGACGATTGCTGGTCCCGAAGGGCTAGTTCGCGAGGTTCTCGCGGATGCGACGATCGAGATCACGATCGACTCGGCACAGTCGGTGGAAGACATCAAGCGCCAGTTCGATGAGCTGAGCGCCGGGCAACGCAAGCAGATGTGGTCGCTTGCCGGGCTCGAGAACGTCGACTACCTCTTCAAGCCGGAGCCGGAGTCGCCCGAGCGCGATACGAGCATCCTCGCGGCCGTCCGCCCGGTGAACGGCGAAGGGACTCCGTTCGCGATCAGTGTGGGGGGGTTCACGGTCCCCGCAACGGTGAGCTTCTTCTTCCTCGGCTCGTGGGTCTTCTTCGCCAACGGCGCCGTTTTGCCGCTCACGGGTGACCAGGACCTCAACTTACGTCTCTTCAGCACCACCGGGCCGGTGGTGTCGAGATCGCGTGCAGGGGGGACGGCGCTCGACTTCGTCTGGTTCACGCTTCCGTCTCCCTTCGGCCCGCTTCCGTTCGTACCGGTCTTCGAGGTCGTCGGCTTCACCACCGGGGTCTGCGCGACCTTCTCGGCAACCGGGGCTTGATGGCGCGGCGGGCCGGCCGCGCCGCTAGCCCTGAGAGCCGCGCGGGCTGATGGCCGTCGTCCAGCCGCCGATCGGCAACGCGAGCCTCGTCGGGGCGTCCGTCTACACGCATAGTGGGGAGTTCGGTCCGACCGAGAAGGACCTCCGACTGCCGGGGCGCGGGCTTGACCTCGAGGTCCTCCGGTCGTACCGGTCGTCGCTCGCCGACCGGGCCGGCGAACTGGGGCGGGGCTGGTCGCTGAACCTGACAAAGCGGGTCGAGCGGGTGGGGGACGACTTCGTCTACCACGACGGCGCCGGCTGGAGCACCGGTTCGTGGGCGAGGAGATCGATCGCTATGCCTCGCCGGCCGGGTTCTACGGCATCATCGCCGAGCAGAAGAAGGGTGTCGTCATCCGCCACCGGTACGGCGTCGTCTCGCGCTTCGACGCGCCGGAGCGAGGCGGCCGTCCCCGCTTGGTGGAGGACCGCAATCGGAACAGGATCACCCTTGGCTCGGTAGTACTCGTGGATGAGGCCGCCGAGGCGGTCGCGTCGGTGGATCGCAGCGGAGAGTGATCGCTCGGGTTCCTCGTCGGGTTGCGGCGGGTCGCAGGTCGAGCGCGCGATGCGGCCTTTGGCGGTTGTAGTGGTCGACAAGGACGCGGAGGACGTGCTCAAGGTGGCGGCGGTTGAGGAGCAGCAGCCAGTCGAGACACTCAGTACGGACCGTGCGAACAAACCGCTCCGCGACCGCGTTCGCCTTCGGTGAGCGCACCGGCGTCTTCACGATTCGGATGCCTTCGCTGCGCAAGACCTCGTCGAAGACGCCGCTGTACTTGCTATCGCGGTCGCGGATCAGGAACCGGATCCCCGCGTCTGAGAAGTCGAGACCGAGGTTGCGCGCCTGCTGAGTCACCCACTCCCCCGTCGGGTTGGTCGTGCAGCCGGCAAGCCAGACGCGGCGGCTCCCGTGAGCGATGAAGAAGAGCACGTAGAGGCGGCGCAGAAAGACCGTCTCGACCGTGAAGAAGTCACAGGCGACGATGCTTGCCGCCTGCGCGCGCAGGAACTCGCGCCAGCTGAGACCGGAGCGACGCGGCGCCGGCTCCAGGCCGGCGCGAGCGAGCAGCCGCCGGCGCTCGTCGCCGAGACGATGAAGCCGAGCTTTGCGAGTTCGCCGCAGATCCGCCGGTGACCCCAGCGCGGGTTCTCGCGGGCAAGCCGGAGTATCAGCTCTTGGATCTCCGCCGACAGCGGCGGACGCCCGACCCGGCCGGGCGGCTGGCTCCATTTCCGCCGCACTAGCGCCTGATGCCACCGCAGCAGCGTCCGCGACGTCACCAGCAGGACCGTCCGCGGCGGTCGCGGAAGATGAACGGCCGCAGCGGCCAGCAGCGCCCATCCCGAGCTTCGGCCGGGCAACCTGACGGCGCAGAACATCGAGTTCGTGCCGCAGCACCAGCAGCTCGATGTCCTTCACGTCCAGGCCGCGGCGGCTCCGAACAAGCGCTCCGAGCAGAGCCCGAAACGCCAGGTAGAGGAAGGAGAAGGCCATGCCGCAGATCCTCCCAACCCTCGCGCCCAGAAGCACCGACACCGATATTGGCGCCCTTCACGCCTTCTACTTTCCGCCGCAGCGTGCTCCCGCCTTCGACCGCCTGCGCACGGGGAGCGAGACCATCTCGTTCGCCCGGCTGACGGCACGGAGCGGGACCCGGTCGCTGGCCGCGTGCGCTTCCGCCCTGGAAGCCGCGGGATCCGCGTCGCCCTCGTCGACGTCACGTCGCCGACGTCGCCACGGGACCGCTCCGCGTCGCGCGGTCAGCCCCGACCTGCAGCCCATCTCGTACGGCTACGGCCTCGAGCGGGTCCGGTCGAGCGGCTCCGCGGGCTGGTGCCGACCGCGGACTTGCCCCCGATCCACCCGATCTGGTGACCGAGCGAGGCGGGCTTCAGATCAGCCGCGCAACCCCCACGGACCCGTCGAACGGCAGGTCGGGGGAGCCGGCCATCGTGTCAGCCAGACCTCCTTGGGACAGCAGCGATTCGTAGACGGCGCGGCATGAGATAGCAGCGACGACGGCGTACGGACCCCGCCCGGGCAGCCTCGATCCGACGAGCGCGAGGCCTTCCGGCACCTGAGAATCGACTTGGTTCCTGGCGCTCCGGGGGTCGCCGCCCGCAAACCTCCGGTAGCCGTCGTCGGGTAACCGTCGAACGAGGATCCCCGCTGATCTGAACCCGGGGTCGACGTCGAATGCCGGCGGCACGAGCCTGCAGAAGCACGCGCTCTGCCGCAGCGGCCTCGGCTTGGTGTCGACCTTCGCCTCGTCCGCGTCGTCTCTCGCCAGGCCGACGAGGATCGAGCCGTCTGGCTGGAGCACGGCGCACTGGTTGCGCCAACCAAGCCAGGCCGAGAAAAGCGAGCCGAGGGGCGCTCCGGAAAGAGGATTGGCTATTGCCTTGGCGGGATTGTTCCCCCACTGCGTCACCGCGCGCGGCAGGCCGTCGGCCGTCCAGGCCACCAGCACCATGCCCCACGGACGCCAGGAAACGTGCTGAGCATGCATGCCGACGCCGATCGTCAGATCCACCTGCCGGCTGAGGCTCCAGATCGTCAGCAACGTCCCGTCGGCGAGTCGAAGAGTCTGATGTGGACCACCCTGGTCGTTCCAGTCCGGATTGAAACCCGCGCCCTGCACCGAGGCGATGTCGACGAAACAGCTATTCGACGGCGTCGCGGCCCCGGCACCGAAATTCGGGTCGATGATTCCATCGGGTCCACAGCGAACGAGCCCGATCGTCCAACGCATGCTGGCGCTGAAACGCCCCCAGACCGGCGCGAACCATTCGCCGTCGGGCTCGACTTCGAGCGGCATCGTAACGGGTGCCTTTGCGATCTGCTTGATACCGTTCGGGCCGAAGCCGGGCGCGGGGTCCCCGTTCGCCGCCAGCCGCAGCGGCACCGAGTTGTTGCCTTGCAGGTCGTAGCCTTGCAGGGAGCCGTCCGTGAGCTCCCGCACGAGCTCGATCGCTCTCAGCGGATACAGCCTGAGGCCGATCGTCCCGAAGGCGGGATCGAGCCCGCCGTTGGAGGTGAGCCGGACGATCCACGACCCGCGGAACTCCAGCGCCGTCTCGCCCGTGGTCGTGTCGACGATGACCCGGCGGAAGTAGGGGCCGGCCAGGATCGCGCCGCCGCCGGCCAGCGGCACCAGCGAAGCGAGTTCGAACTCGCCCTCGCCCGCCGGCAACAGCGTGCCGAGCTGATGGGTCACGACGCCGTCGCCTCCAAAGCCACTGGACAGCTCCCCCTCGGCGCTGAGCTGCGACACGCTGAGCACCCAGAGGAAGTCCGGCTTCTGCGGGCTCCACGGCCAGTAGCCGGGAACCATGCCGCGAAAGACCCTGGTCACACCTGCCGACCACACTCGGCCTGCCTGGTTGACGGCGACGCGGCTGGCGTCGCCGAGGCCGTCGTGGCGAAAGACTCCGGCCGATCCGAACGATCCGTCGAGATTCCCGGCCCCCGTCAGGCGAGAGAGACAGGCATGAAAGGTCACGACCGAGGCACTCCATCCCCACCTGAGAGCGCACGCGACGAGAGACTCCCCCGTTGGTGTCACCTCGAGAGCCTGTGCGTAGGTTGCGCCGGTCAGCCGGTAGCGGGCCAGCCCACCGGTCCCGAACCCGGCATCGGGCCGGCCGTCGCCGGCCGAGAGGCAGACGACGATCGCCTCGGCCGGATCGTCGGGCGGCCTCAGGACGATGGCCTCGCGGGTGGAGCCGCAGAGAAGGACCCGTCCACCTGCGAGGGCGAGGCCGGTGACATGCCCGAGCACTCCGGCGCCGGGGTAGCCGGACCAGGCGATCTCGCCGGCGGCCGGGTCGAGCGATGCGGCGTACAGCGACCACGCTCCAGCCCTGCTCGCTCGGCCCGCCACGACCAGGCGGGCCGGCTCGTCGAGATCCATGCGATCGACCGTCGTGATCTCGCCGTCCGCGGCGGTCGTGACCCACACGCCTTCCTCGGCGAAGCCCGGATCGGGCTCGAGGCCGTCCGGTTGCAGATCCGGGTCAGAGCGGCGAAGCCTCACGACCGAGGCCCGCGCGGCGTCGAGCGAGCCGACAGGTCGCAGTCCGACCCGGGGATCGACGCCTTCGAACGTCAGGCCGACGAGCAGTCCGTCGCTGCGGTCGGTGCAGACAGCGCTGACCCGAGGCTTGACCTCGAAGCCGCTGGGAAGGTCGAGGCCGGGCCGGATCGTGAGGTCCACCGTGCGGAGGCGATGCTGGCCGCCCTCTCCGTCGACGACCAGCCGCAGGACCCAGTGGGCCGGCTGCGGCGGCCTGCCGGGCCTACCGGGTAACCATCGCAGCTCGGGTGCCACGACCAGCACGTCCCCGTCGTCGCCCCAGCCGAGCCCGCAGCGCCCGACCTCGAACTGGGCCAGGTGAGTCAGCTCGATCCTCCGCTCGAGGGTCCACGGCGCGATTCCATGGGCCACTGGCCCTGCGGCGAACACCCACAGGGTCGGCACCGTGCGGTTGGCGCGGATCACTCCGCCGAGAACCGCGATCCTGTCGGGGCGAGTGATCGCACGCTCCGGGTAGATCGGCTCGTCTGCCGGCGGATCGACGGACACCGCGATCCCGTCCGAGCCGTATCCCACGGACCGACCGTTAGGAGGAAACGAGACGATCCGGATCGTGGTCACGGGCGGACCGCGGAACCGTCCTCCCGGTGAGACGCCCTGGTCGGCCGGCTTCTGGTCCGGTGCTGAGCAGACCAGCGTCGGACGACCGTCCACACCCACGACCACCGCCATCGGCCAGCCCCCGAAACCGGAGACGTGACTCGCGCAGGTTCCCTGAAGGCCGAAGGCCGGATCGAATCCCTGCTGCGCCATGGAGCACCCCCCAGCTCCCGAGACAACGCCGGCGGGCTCGCCCTCCGGCGCCGGCTTCCGTCGTCGCCTACCCTACCGGGCGCCGGTTGGCGGGGCGAGCCGTGAAGAGGCACAGAGCCGACGGGGTGCGGCGCCGGCTCGTGGTGCCGCGAGAAGCAACCTCATAGACCTGGTTAGGCGGCTGGAACTGTGTCCTCGTCCGCAGAGTCGCATCGGCGCTCGCCTGTGAGATACTCGGCCGAGGGGCAGAGCGATCGCCACGCCAGAGGAGCACTTCCAGCGCTACGGAGCGTTGCGCGCCCGGCTCATGGCGCAGCATTTCGCGTACAGCCGCCACCGGCGGGTGAACTTCCTCTCGCTCTGGAACTGGCTGCTGGAGCCGGCGCCGGGGTTAGGGACGAACGCCGCCGAGCAGGATGAGCTCAAACGCTGGAATGTGATCGTTCACGGGCGCGAGAACCCGCTCGCGTACTCGGCGCACCTGTTCGCGTTTCTCTCGGCCGAGCACGCTTTGGGTCATGACAAGGCCCGGCCGGTCATCGATCTCGCCCTCGACTCGATCGGCGAGCTCTACAAGTTCGAGGGTGACTTCGCCGGCTACCCGACGCGGTGGGAGGCCCGTTCGTCGGCCTATGACGAGGGCACGACACCACCGGACCGGGTCGGCGACTTCCTCGTCGGCTCCGACGACCAGTACCTCTACTCGATTCCCGCGACCGACCCGCGACACGTCCCGTACAGAGGGCAGATCCTGCATTCCCTCAAACGCAGGCGCCACGCAGCCGAGTACGAGAAACGCCGGAAGCGGTACATGTTGCGGTATCGCGCGTGGGAGCCCTCCATGGACGAGCTGGCCGGATTGGTCGGCGCGTACGCAATCGTGTTCCATCTGGTCGACGATCCCGTGACGCGGAGCAAGGTTCGCGCTCAGGCGACCAAGCTCGGCGACTACCTCGCCGATCACGGGTACCTGCTCGTCAGGCCTGCAGGCGGGTTCACGGCTCGCGGAGCGACGGGAGCCTTGCCCGCCTACGAGTATCCGATGGCGAACGCGTTCGAGGAGATCACCGGCGAGAACTTCTCGTCGCGGGTCGACTTCGCGGGGGCGCTGAAGAAGGCCGGCTATCTGCGCCTTCTGCAAGCACCGATCAACGAGTGGCAGGTCGCCGGCTTCCTCTTGCTCACCACCGGCATCCCGCAAGCTGCGGCCGCCGGCTTCCTCGGGTTCGTGCAGGCAACACTCTCGGCCTTCGGCATCCCCGTGACCGGGGTCCTCACACTCGTGGGCCTGCCCGCATCCCCGGAAATCCTCGAATTGCGCAACACGGTCAAGCCCCAGAATGTGTTCCGGGCGATCGCGATCTACCTCAACCGGGACTGCTTCGACGTCGACGGCGATCACGAAGCCAGCGAGGTCGCGCTCGCGTCGCTGTTCAAGGAAGTGCAGCCGCCTCAGCGGTTCGGGCTGTGGATCGAGGGGCTGTCGCTGGGAGCTGGAAAGTACGCCGTCTACCACCTACCCGCGCTCGCATTGTCCGCCGTGGACGGCTCGGGCCCCCTGGTCGGCCAGCTCTTCTGGGGAGCGGTAGCCAGATGGCGTGCCAGCCCACCTCCGGAGCATTCGGATTTCGCGCAGGTGAGCGAGAGCCCATTCACGTCCGCGCTCGCGCTCCTCCACTCAGATGGCGCGAGTGACGCGGAACGCCAGAAGGAGGAGGTAAAGCTCGTGGAGCTGCTCGACGCGACCTACGACAACCTCGAGGCTGACCTGCCCGTGGAGTCCCAGAAGAAGGAGGAGGAGCCGGATCCCAAGGCGCTGGGCTCGCTCGAACGGACGAACGTGATCGACCAGCCCGGACACCGCTCGGTGCTGAACTATCTCGCCGGGCTGGCGCTCGCCTGGCTCTACGAGCGCCGGCGCCGGGACGCCGGCACCCCGGTCGAGACCGATCGCTTCCCGGTCGCCCCGGCGGCCGCTCGGTTCGCCGAATGGCCGCCGCCCACACTCCCGGGCTACGTCGTCAATCGGCTGGAGCACGTACGGCAGGCCGTGAACCCGACGGCCCCGGTCGGCGACGGCGAGCTGATCGACGTGTTCTCGACCCGGGTCGACACGACCGGGGCGCTGCCGCTCGAGCCGACGCTACCGATGCCGACCGCCAATTTCCTGGGGGACTACGAGGTGATCGTCCGCGAGGCGGATCACGACGTCTACACTGGCATCGATCTCGAGGACAACGACGAGTTCGAGATTACGGCGACCGGTCAGATCCACGGCTTCGGCATCGCGGGCGCGAGCGGTCCCGACGGGTGGACGCAGCTAGCCGAGAACCCGCGGTGGCCGCTCCACACGGGCCTCGATCCCGAGGCGCATCAGTTCGCGCTTCTCGGGTCGCTCGGCGGGTACTTCAACGTAGGGGCGAGCTTCCCGAGGACCCGCTTCCTCCACTCTGAACCGTTGCCGCTCTACCTCCGAATCAACGACGACAACCCGGGCGACGGGAGTGGCGCGTTCACGGTGACGATCAGCCTCTGGGGCCGGTCGAGGCCGATCTGGAAGCCTGGAACCGAGGTCAGCTGCGTGATGCGCGAGCGGCCCGGAAGCCGGCGCATCACCGGCATCGGCGGCGTCCACCCGGACGGCTCGAGCTGGATGGTCCCACTGGACGCCGCGATCTGGTTCGTCGAGGGCGGGCACGTCTTTCGCATCGGCGCCGCCGAGCTCCGCCTCGTGGGAACCGGCGACGGGCGCTATCTCCGCGCGACCGCAAACCGTAGTCGCCTGGACAATCTCGGCACGCTGCCTACGTGTCCAGCTCCGTAAAGGCCTTGGTGCGAGATGCGGACAGATTGTCACTGAATGAAGGGGCACGAATGTGAGGGCGAGGAGGCAGGAATGGTCGACACCGACGAGGAGCAGTTGAAACGCACGAACATGAGCATTGCGCTCTGGGAGCAGCAACGAGACGAGGACTCGATCAAGCACCTCGACCGGGTCCTGTCAGCGAATCTCGTGTTTCGTCGAGCCAACAAGTCCGTCGTCGGGAAGGCGGACTTCATGGCGGGTCTCGCTGGGCCGAGCCCGTTTGAGGAGCGCCACTCTGAGCACGCGACAGTGGACATTCTCGGAGACCGCGCAGTTGTCACCGTGACGGTCGTCGCGACCAAGAAGAGCGGCAGCGAAGAGCGCTATCGAAACCTCCGCATATTCGTCCGGCGCGACGAGCAGTGGCAATTGGAGTTCTGGTTCAACGACGATGTGACGCACGTAACGGGTTTGTAGCCAGCTGCTCCGCGGCGGCCTCGTATCTGCCAGCCGCGTCACACGCTCCCCCGACTGACGGATGCGGCACGTGTCCCTCCCCGACGAGACGAAGCCAGCCCTGAAGCTTGACGATGACGACTGTCGCGCTGTTGGGCGCGGTGACGCGCGTCGTGGCGGACGGGAACTGCTGTGCGCGCAAACCAGTTCGGCACTCGGCGGCCAGAGCAGGGAAGGCGGAGAGGCGTTGTGGGAGTCGCACGCGCGACCATCGGCTAGCGTCCTCCGCTCGCTTCGTTACGTGGGCGTATCCGCGGCGGAGCTCGGGCGCCGCGGCACACGCCCACGCTCGTGACGGGCGAAAGCCCCAAAGAGGAGGGTCACGAGCGCCAGACACGCCACGATTGCCCACTCGAGCGCGCCGCTCCCGTTGTCCGGGTCGACCCCGAAGACGAGCTCGATCCACTCCTGTGTCGCGAGCGTCAGGAGAAACAAGAGGCCACTCGCAACGCCGAGTCCCAACTCACGTCGTCGGCTCTCCTCAGGAGCGCCTCATGAGACCGCCACCGCCGCACTCGGCTGCGCCGTGCTTCCCGCCTGGTTGGTGGCAGTCACGCGGCAGGTGTAGCTGCCCGGAGCCGTCGGCGTGTAGGCGGCCAACGTGGCGCCCCCGATGTCGGAGCCGTCAAGCGCCCACTGGTACCTAAAGCTCTGCGGTGCGCGGTAGAGGAAGGACCCGAGCAGGTCGGCCGCCCAAGTGCCTCGCGAGCAGCGGAGCGGCTGGCCGGGCGAGCCGCCGCCAGAGATCGCCGGCGCCCCGGATCCGAGCGGGGCGCGGAGCACGGCCAGGAAGTTGGGCCAATTGACTCCCCGGCCCGAGCCGCTGTAGAGGGTCTCGACGGTGCCGCCGCCGGCGAGTGAAGCGCCCCGGATCGTGTTGTCGTTGTTATTACTCCAATAGATCTGCCCAGGCGGGTACCTACCGAGCCAGCCGTGGTTGGTGAGCCAGTTGATGACCCGCCCCTCCGGACTGAACCACCGAGAAAGGGCTGATCGCCGAGACTCGTGAATGATCCAAATGATCCGGTCCGTGGGATCGATGGCCACCCCAACCGGGCCGCTCACCCCGTGCGCCGGGCCATAGAGAGTGTCGACGATGCCGCGGCCGGCGATGGGGCCGCCCCGGATCGTGTTGTCGAGGACGTTGGCCCAGTAGATTCGTCCCGCGGCCGGGTCGATTGCCACACCAGACGGGCCGCTCACGTCGTGCGCCGGGCCATAGAGGGTGTCGACGGTGCCGCCTCCGGCGAGCTTGGCGCCCCGGATGGTGTCGTCGCCGCCGTTGGTCCAGTAAATCCGCCCCGCGGCGGGGTCGATCGCGAGCGCGCCCGGGCTCCTCACCCCGTTAGCCGGGCCATAGACGGCGTCGACAGTTCCGCCGCCGGCGAGTGGGGCGCGCTGGATCGTGTTGTCGCTCTCGTTAGCCCAGTAGATCCGCCCCGCGGCGGGGTCGATCGCCACCCCACCCGGAAGGCTCACCACCTGCCCCGGGCCGTACAGCTTGTCGACGATGCCGCCGGCGAGGGGGGCGCCCCGGATCGTGTAGTCGCCTTGGTTGGCCCAGTAGATCCGCCCCGCGGCGGAGTAGATCGCGACTCCCCTAGGACCGAGCGCCGGCTCCCCTTGCGCCAGGTCGTAAAGGGTGTCGACGTAACCGCCCCCAGCGAGCGGGGCGCACCGGATTGCGCTGTCGGCGAAGCTGGTCCAGTAAACGCTGTCGGCCAGAGGCAGGCGAGCCTATCAGCGCGCTGTAGCCGAACGCTCGCGATGTCTCGCGATCTTGCCCGAGCGCCTGCCGGTGTGTATTGGTGGGGCCAGTATGGCAACGCCGCCGCCGGTGCTCGGAGCTTGGGTAGACGAGCCCCTATGCTCACTCGCGTGCGACCTGGTAAGGAGGGGATCAACGGTTCGAGTCCGTCAGAGGGCTAGATTTTCCCTGCTCAGACGGTGGTTTATGTTCTCTCGGTGTGCGACAATTCGCTGCTTCCACTTCCACCCGACGTCCACCGCGTGGACGTCGGCGCGCTTCTCGCGCCGTGTTGCGGCGCGATCTATGACGTCGGCCCTGATGAGGTCTCGAGCTTCGAGGATGCGTATGTGCGGATGGACGTGCTTGAGGCGCTGCTGAACGGCGACTACAAGATCCGCGTCACGCGGAAGTAGTCGGCTTCCCACGTGTCCGTGCCGCAGCCGGGATGCGGGGCACGCCTATCTGCCCCTGAAGGGCGCCATTATTCGTGTCGCGTGTCAGGCGGCGGCTCGGTGGAACTCGTGGATGAGGCCGCCGAGACGGTCGCGGCGGTCGATCGTGCCCACATGCAATTCTTCTTGTGGCTCGTCAGGGTCGGGCGAACGAAGTTCAAGGGCACGATGCGGCCTCTCGCGGTTGTAATGGTCGACGTAGATGCGGAGCACGCTTTCGAGGTGGCGTCGGTTGAGGATCAGCAGCCAGTCGAGGCACTCCGAACGGACTGTTCGGACGAAGCGCTTCGCAATTGCGTTCGCCTTCGGCGCTCGGACAGGCGTCTTCACGATCCCGATGCCTTCGCTGCGGAAGACCTCGTCGAAGGGGCCGCTGTACTTACTGTCGCGGTCGCGGATCAGGAAGCGGGCGCCCTGCTGCGAGAAGTCGAGGCCGAGGTTGCGCGCCTGTTGGGTTACCCAGGGGCCGCTGGGATTACTCGTGCAGCCGGCAAGCCAGACGCGTCGGCTGCTGTGGGCGATGAAGAACAGCGCATAGTAGCGGCGCAAGAACACGCTCTCGACGGTGAAGAAATCGCAGGCGACGATGCTCGCCGCTTGCACGTGGAGGAACTCGCGCCAGCTCGGTCCCGCGCGCCATGGCGCCGGGTCGAGTCGCGCCCGAGCCAGAAGACGGCGGATGCTTGTCGGCGAGACCCGGAAGCCGAGCTTGGCCAGCTCGCCGCAGATCCGCCGGTGGCCCCAGCGCGGATTCTCGCGTGCGAGCTGTGGCACCAGCTCCCGCACCTCGGCCGGCAGCTTCGGCCGCCCGCGCCGTTCCGAAGGCTGCCGCCACTTTCGTCGCACAAGCGCCCGATGCCAACGCAGCAGCGTCCGCGGAGTGACCAAGCGTGCACCGCGCGCGGGAGCCGGCAGGTGAAAGGCAGCTGCAGCGAGTAGCGCCCGATCGGCAGGGCTGAGCTTCGGCAGCGCGACTTGGCGGCGGAGAAGCTCCAGCTCGTGGCGGAGCACAAGCAGCTCGATGTCCTTCAGATGCAGGCCGCGGTCCAGTGCACCAAGCAGCGCCCGAAACACGCCGGCTTCGAGCGGTCCATGTCCGGAATGAGTACATGCTCACACGAAAGACGTTCGCGAGCAAGGTCGAACGTGAGGGGACGAGCGATGCACTCGGATCGCTATCCCGCATCCGTCTTCCCCTCTGCTTGCAGCGTGGCCAGTTCACCCGAGGACGCGCGACTGACGCTCTCGAGATGATCGACAATGTCTGTTAGGGACTGCCGCAGCGATGACATCGTCTTCCTGTCAGTCTTAAGCGGCTCGAGAGCGGCATACGCCGTCTCGAGCAATCGGCCCAGGGCCCAGCTGACATCCTCACAACGCCTTCTGAACTCCGTATACGTGACCACGCGGAAGCCGTCGGGCTCTCGGTTGACCGCGGAGTCCGCCAACGCCAAGCGGTGATAGCGGAAAAGAGACTCACCCAGACACTTAGCGATCGCCCGATCGACGCCTGATTTCGTCAGGAACTGTCCGAGCCCCGGCCTGACGCTCTCGAGCTGAGGATAAACACCCTCAATTGCCAAGATGCGCTCGGCTCCAAGCGCGCGCGCCAGCGCATAGAGCATCGTGATCTTCCAGTACCCGGGATCTACGCGCTCGGAGTGCTCTTCCCCGCCTCCGACGGCCCAATTGTCTAAGCGAGCGTCGAGTGACTCCACGGCGTCCTGGAGCTGGAAGAGGTATCTCCGCACAAGCGTGGCCCGCTGCTGCTCGACCGCGGCCGCGCGCGCCTCGCGCTGGTGCTCGGCAGCGGCCTCGCGCGATTCCCGCCGCCGGGCAGCGTCGGCTCGCTGGCGCGAGACGGCCCCGACTATTGCGACAGCCACGGTCGCCGTAGCTCCGATTGCCGCGCCGAGCAGCGCGGCCTCAGCGCCGGACATGCCAACCATCGCGACAGCGACCGGCCGCACCGGCGCGAGATCGGTTCGGCGCTCCTCGTTTGGACCGGCGCTGACCTTTGCTGTCTGACGTGGCAACATCGGAGAGGGAACATGAAGGGAACACAAGCCGAACCACGCGTCTCCGTCCTCGGGTCATCTACCGCCATCAAATCAAACGGCGCGCACGGCTTTCGTGCCCGCGGAAACCAGGGCGGCTTCCAGTCGGAGCAGGCGGCAGCGGAGGCGCTCGAGCGCTGCTCGAGCAGCTTCGGCGCGAGCGGGGGCGGAACCGGGGCGTCATCGATGATTCGCGCGCCGCACAGCGGCAGCGGCTCCGCATGTCCCTAGCTCTGACCGCCCGCGCCAGGGCGACACACGAAATGCGTGGGTCTGCGATCGGCGGCTAACTACTTGCGAAGCCCGCCACGATCTGGTATCCGCGCGCACGCGTCAAACCTGTATAGGACGGCGCTACCCGGATAGACCCGCGCTACCGGCGAGCGGTTCTCACCAACCCACATTTTTGGAACCCCGAACCTTCACGACACCATTCATTAATCCTCTCAGTGATCGCCCCGGGTCAGTCACTTTCGCAGGGACCAGCGGGCGACCCGCGCGGCCGGCGCGACGACGAGCCTCCGCACAAGTGCGCGCCGGCGGTCGGAACGGGCGATGAACACCGCCAGCGGCGGTGAGATGCGCTCATAGGCGCCGATCAGTCGTGCGCCGCCGCGACGTATGAGCAGTCGCTCGTCGCGCCACAAGCGCAGCACCTGCACTTCCGGCGCCTCCGGATGCAGCGCCGCCGAGGCGACGAAGCACGTGCGCCCTCCGCCCGAGAGTGCCGGGAACTTGTTCAGGACCCCACCGAACGCCGCGAGCGCGCCGCGGACCCCGATCACCGACTCCGTCCCGCGCGTCGTCGCGCGAACGCCCCGAATCGACAACACCACGCCCGCAGGCATGGTCGCCGGCACACCCCGATTGAGCCGAGTCGCAACCGTCGATAGTACGCCCGCGTTGACTAGGCCTTTCACGGTCGCCTTCACGCGCGGAGCAACCTCGTTGTAAATCAAGCCCGAGACGGCGTTGAGCAGGGCGGTTGAGAGCCCCGTGCCGGGGGCGGCGGTGAACGAGAGCGACGGGTTGTTGAGCCGGATGTCGAACGGCTCGTCGACATTCTGCAGGCTGTCGTTCGGGATCAGCACCAGGGTCGCGGAGTACGTGAACGTGACGCCGGCGGGCAGACGGGTGTCCGTCCCCGTGGCGCTCAACGCGACGTCGGCACCGGCGACCGCGAGCGTCAACCCAGTGATCGTGGTGCTTCCCGAGGTGATGGGTAGGGTGCCGATGGCTCTCGCCAGCTCCGCTGCTCCGATCAGCTCCTCTGGTGCAAGGATGACCTCGATTGGGTCTGTGGGAGGCTCGGTAGTGAAACGACCGCTGCGGAAGAGCCAACCGGTCCCGCTCGCGATGCGCGGGATCTCCTGGATCCAGAGGGCGATGAACCAGTTCGCGCTCGGTGGCGGAGCGAGGTTGCCAGCATACGAGAACGTCACGGGCGTCGTCTGGCTGAGGAAAACGTTCGGCATGACGTCGAGCGTGACCTCGTCCTGTCTGCGCTCGACCGCCTGCGGGCCACCGACTTCGGTCCAGGTGTAACCCGCCGTGATGCGAACTTCCGGGACGCCTCCGCTCAAGTCCAGCGCAGTGATGTTGACGCTGTACGGCATGCGGACACCTCCAGAGGCTGATGACGCGGCGAATCTATCGCACCCACGGTCCGTTCCAACGCCGCTGCGCTGGCTCTCATCGGGATTCCGAAAACGTGAGCCTCGGACTCGAAAACCGCCCGGACTCGATGCGCGCTCAAGTTTGGCTTAGATAAGCCGTTTGCAGGCTAGCCTGCAAACGAACTTGCAAGCATTCAGGCGCTCAGGAGTAAGCCGGCGAGGAACCGCCTGGGCTCTTTATGACGTACGCCCGTGGATGTGATTCGGGAGCTATTCGGCGGGACCTCGGCGCCGAGTGCCCACGCGGAGGACGTCCTCGAGTTGACGGCGGCCCGAACATCAGGAGTCGATCGGGGCACTCCCTGCGAACGCTTTCGACCCAGCGTTCCGCGTATGCATTCGCGTTCGGCGCCTGGATCGGCATTCGGACGATCTCGATGCCCTTCGCTGCGGAAGATCGCGTCGAAAGCGCTCGTGGTCTTCGATGGAGGTCGCGCGTGACGACGGTCACGACGACGGCGCCGCAGACCACGAGTGCGACCCGCGATGCGCGCGGCGAGTAGGCGAAGCGTACCCCGCTGTCGTAGCTCGTGGTCTCTCAAGAAACGTCCTTCAAACCCACCCTCAGTCGCCTGCCGACCTGCATCCCAGGAGTACATGGTGGTGATCCGTCGCATGCTCGTCGTTCTCTGTTGTGAGAACAGGCAACACGCCGCGGCTACAAACGGGTACATCGGCTTAGGCACGCGCGGGCACCACGGCGACCTGATTTGCAGCGGAAACGTGCCCCCGAGTGCCCGGCGGTGCACACCAGTACCGCCTAGGACTCCATGGGTAAGAGGGTCTCCGGTTCGAGTCCGGAAGAGGGCTTTACAGCAGCCTTTTACAGCGGCCTGGGTGGCGCCGGACGGTGGCGCCGGACGGTTGCGCCCGGCGCCACGCTGTCAGCCCCGGCCGAGCCTTTCTTGGGGATGGGTTTTGGGGACAGTTTCGAGGTTTCTCAGGGAGACTCAGGGCTCTTGGAAGGAGGTGTGCGTCTGGCTAACGAAACGCGGTAGTTGGAGGAAAGACGCCGTAGGCAGCGCTGTTCCTCAGTTCCCCCTCCCGCAGCGTGAATCCTCCATGGTAAGGAGGGGGTCGACGGTTCGAGTCCGTCAGAGGGCTTCACGAAAGGCCAGCAAATGGCCTTTTTTCTTGGCCGGAGAGCGCTGCGACCTTCGCTGCGTCGGTCACCGATCTGTCCCCAAGACCTGTCCCCACCAACGCGCGGTCTCCTGGTTCTTGGCTCTAACAGACGCGTCCGAGGCCATCGAGCACCTCCATGAGGAGGTGGGGCCCAGGGTCTCGCGAGGAGCAAATCAACGAACGAGTTCCACTCGCTGGTGCGTCTGATCGTTCTGGGCAGCCGTGCATGATGCGTTGATGCGGCAGGACCTTCCCAGGGGAACGGTGACGTTCCTGTTCACCGATGTCGAGGGCTCTACGCGCCTGTTGCGGCAGTTCGGGCCGGAGCGCTATGCCGAGGCGCTGGCCGGTCACCGTCGCGTGCTGCGGGATGCGTTCGTCGCTGAGGGCGGTGTGGAGGTCGATACCCAGGGGGACGCGTTCTTCGTCGCCTTCCCGACCGCTGCTGGCGCCTCCGCCTCGGCGAGGGTGGGCCAGCGGGCGCTCGCGTCAGGGCCGATCGCGGTGCGGATGGGCCTGCATACGGGAACCCCGACCGTGGCCGCTGAGGGCTACGTCGGGATCGACGTCCATCGCGGTGCCCGGGTCGCCGCGCTCGCCCACGGCGGTCAGGTGATCGTCTCAGCCTCGACCGCGGCGCTACTCGAGGATGAGCCGCTCCGGGATCTCGGACCGCACCGACTCAAGGACTTCGACGCTCCAGCCCGGCTGTTCCAACTCGGCGTCGCCGAGTTTCCCCCGCTGAGGACGCCGGGCGCCGTCGACCTTCCCACCCCGGCGACTCACTTCCTCGGGCGCGAGCGCGAGCTCTTCGAGGCGGCCTCCCTGTGGCTCGACCGCGAGCCGCGCGTGCTGACGATCATCGGTCCCGGCGGCACGGGCAAGACGCGGTTCTCGATCGAGCTTGCCCGGTTCCTGGCGGAGGAGGCGGACGGGGGCACGGTGTTCGTTCCGCTCGCCCCCGTTCGCGCCGCAGCACTGGTCGTGCCTCTGATCGCCGAGCGCCTGGGCGCCTCCGGCGACGATGCCGCCGCGATCGCGACGCGGATCGGTGAGAAGCGAGCCCACGTCGTCCTCGACAACCTGGAGCAGCTCCTGCCCGACGCAGCCCGGCCGCTCGCCGAGCTGCTTGCTGCTGCCCCGGCGCTTCGGATCGTGGCGACGAGCCGTGAACCGCTGTGGATAGCGGGTGAGTCCGAGTTCGACCTGCCGCCGATGGACGAGAGTGACGCTGTCACGCTGTTCATCGAGCGGGCGCAGGCCGTCCGGCCCGACGTCGGTGACTCGCACGTGGTGCGCGAGCTGATCCGCCGCCTGGACGGGCTCCCGCTCCCGATCGAGCTGGCCGCGGCACGGGTCAAGCTCCTCGGCCCTGAGCAGCTGCTCGAGCGGATCGGGCAGCGGCTCGACCTGCTCAAGGGCGGCCGCGACGCCGACGAGCGCCACGCGACGCTGCGCACCACGATCGCCTGGAGCTACGACCTCCTCGACGACGACGAACAGCAGCTGTTTGCCCGGCTCAGCCGTCTTCCGCGGCGGTTCCACTCTGGAGGCGGCCGAAGCGGTCTGTGGCTCGAACCTCGACACGCTTGCGTCGCTGCTCGACAAGAGCCTCGTCCGCCGCCGCACCGATGCGAACGGGGACGAGCGTTTCTGGATGCTCGAGACGATCCGCGAGTTCGCACGGGAGCGCCTGGACGCCTCGGGTGAGGAGGATGCCCTGCGCCGGCTCCAGATTGAGTGGCTGCTCGATCTCGCCGATCGCGCGGGCACGCGCGCGACTGTCGGCGTCCCCGGCAAGTGGGATGTCGATCTCGTCGCGCCCGAGATCGACAACGTCCGCGCCGTGCTCGATTGGGCAGCCGAGCACGACCCCGAGCGTGGCCTCGCCCTGGCCGCGTCGCTCGAGGGATTCTGGCTCGTTCGCGAACCCAGCGAGGGCGCGTCACGTCTCGAGCCACTGCTCGCACGAACCCCGAACGCCGAACCGGAACTGCGCGGCCACGCTCTTCGGGACTCGCCGGTGCGCTCGGCCTCTGCGGCGAATACGAACGGGCCGCGTCCTCGTACCAGCAGAGCCTCGAGCTCTTCGTCGCAAGCGGCAACGAGATCCAGACGGCGAACCTCCGCTACCGCGTCGCTGGACACATGGTGACGATGGGCGAGACGGCCGCCGCCTGGCCGCTGCTCGAGGATTCACTCCGTACATTTCGGCAACTCGGCCTGCCTCGCGGCGAGGCCCAGGTACTCGGATACCTCGCGGAGAAGCCCCACGGAGAGGGCGATCTCGCGCGCGCGATCGAGCTCACACTTGAGAGCGCCGCGATCGCGCACGAGATTGGGTGGGCATGGTGGGAGAGCGGCCAGCTCGCCGGTGCCGCCGAATTCGAGCGCGAGCGCGGAGATCTCGATGCCGCCGAAGGTCATGCGCTCCGCTGCCTCGAGCTCTCCCTGAGCCTCGGTGACCGTCGGCGCGCAGTGCTTACCGCGGCCAAGCTTGCCGTCATCGCCGCAGAACGCGGGGACGCCGAGCAGGCCGGCCGTCTCTGGGGGGCGATCGAAAGCGAACAGACCTCCAGGCCCGTCCGACAGTGGGAGAACGACCGCGAGAAGCTCGAAGCACTCGTCCTCGGCGCGGATGGACCCGAGTTCGCTCGGGCGCGCACGGAGGGCCGGCTGCTCTCAATTGCCGAGGCGGCCGGCCTCGACGCGCGCTAGCTGGTTACGACCCGCGTCGCAAAGCCCCACGACGGGATAGCGCAGACGCCGTCGCCACAGATGAAGGCCATCTTGGGGACCGATTTTGGGGACAGGTTCGGGGCTTCTCGGGGAGATTCAAGGCGTGCTGGGGAAGGGATCGCCTCGCGGCTGAACGATTGAATTTGCGGGCGAAAGCGCTCTATGAAAACGAATCGGCCACGCGTTGTCGAGAGCCCGAATCTCCATGGTAAGGAGGGGGTCGACGGTTCGAGTCCGTCAGAGGGCTCTTAAAAGGCCAGCAAATGGCCTTTTTTGTTGCCTTGCCGGCGTACGCCCATCGCTCGAGCGTCCCTCAACCTGCCCCCAAGATCTGTCCCCAACATCTCAGGAGCTCTGGAGTTTTGGCTTGAGCAAAAGGCGTCTGACTTCATCGAGCACCTCCTTGGCAGGGAGGGCGTCGAGGATTCACTTTCGCCACACTGCGCTGATTGCATCGGCTGCCGCGTCGGCGGATGATTCCGCCATGGGGGAGCAACCCGCGGGCTCGGTCACGCTCGTCTTCACGGACATCGAGGGCTCGACGCGTGTCATGCACGAGCTCGGCGAGGAGGCCTACCGCGATGTGCTGTCCGAGCATCGCCGGGTCGTGCGCGATGCGTTCGCGTCGGGCTATGAGGTCGATGAGGAGGGCGATGCCTTCTTCTATGCGTTTCCGAGCGCCGGAACGGCGGTGGCGGCCGTCGAGCAGGCGATGCGCGGGCTCGAGCGTGGGCCGATCCGGATCCGGGTTGGGATGCACACGGGCGAGCCGATCCTTGACCCGCCCAAGTACGTCGGGCTCGATGTGCACCGCGCGGCGCGGGTGATGGCAGCGGGCCACGGGGGCCAGGTGCTGCTGAGCGAGTCGACGCGGGCGCTTCTCGACGACGGGGTGGTCGTGCGGGACCTCGGCGAGCACCGGCTGAAGGACCTGTCCGGGCCGCAGCGGCTGTACCAGCTCGGCGCGGGCGAGTATCCACCGCTCAAGACGTTGCACCAGACGAACCTGCCGGTCGCGCCGACGCAGCTGGTCGGGCGCGAGCGCGAGATCGAGGAATTGCTCGAGCTGCTCCGTCGCGAGGACGTCTCGGTGGTCACGCTCACCGGTGCGGGTGGTGGCGGCAAGACGCGTCTGGCGATGCAGGCGGCTGCCGAAGCCACGGAGGACTACGTCGACGGCGTCTGGTTCGTAGGGCTGGCAGCGCTGACGGATGTGAATCTCGTCGTGGCTGCGATCGCGCAAACGTTCGGCCTGCGCGAGGGAAGCGGCAGGACGTATCGCGACGTGCTCGGCGACTACCTGCGCTCGCGGCGGCTGCTGCTTGTGCTCGACAATCTCGAGCAGCTGCTTCCCGACGTGGCGGGGGTGGTCGCGAACCTCGCGGCCGAGTTCGCCGGCGTCGATTTCCTCGCGACCAGCCGCGAGCCGCTCAGGATCGGGGCCGAGCGCGAGTACTCGGTGCCGCCGCTTGCAGCAGCCGATGCGTTGGTCCTGTTCGCCGAGCGGGCCGGCCTGGAGCTCGATGGCGACCGTCCGGCCGTCGCGGCGATCTGCGCGCGGCTCGATGGCCTGCCGCTGGCGATCGAGCTGGCCGCGGCGCGCGTGAACGTGCTCCCGCCGGCGAAGCTCCTGGAGCGGCTCGAGCAGCGGCTGCCGTTGCTGACCGGCGGTGGGCGCGACGCGCCCGAGCGGCAACGAACACTGCGCGCGACGATCGCCTGGAGCCACGACCTGCTCGACGAGCACGAGCAACAACTATTCGCGCGCCTCGCCGTGTTCGCGGGCGGCTGCACGCTCGAGGCAGCCGAGGCCGTCTGTCTCGCCGACGTCGACACACTCGGCTCGCTGCTCGAGAAGAACCTGCTCCGCCGCGACGAGTCGCGCTACCGAATGCTGGAGACGATCCGCGAGTTTGCGCGCGAGCGGTTCGACGAGGCAGCCGACGCCGACGAGATCCGGCGCCGCCATGCCGAGCACTTCCTCGCGATCGCGCGCGAAGCGCAACCGGAGCTCGTTCGGCGCGATCAGCGCGAGTTCCTCGACCGGCTCGAGGCCGACCACGACAACCTGCGCGCCGCGCTTTCGTGGCTGCTCGATCGCGAGCCCGAGAACGCGCTGACGCTCGCGCACGCGCTCATACTCTTCTGGTACACGCGGGGCCACGTTCGCGAAGGACGTGACGGCGTGGTAGCGGCCCTGGGAAAGGCGTCACCGACGCCGACCGCGACCCGTGCCGGAGCGCTCGACTGGGCGGGATACCTCTCCAGCGAGCTCGACGAAGAGGGCCGCGGGCTCGCGGAGCAGGCTGTTGCATGCGCACGGGAGGCCGACGCTGCGGCGGCGGTCGCGCTGGCACTCAGCCACCTAGTCTTCGTGCTCGGAGACGATCGGCTCGACGAGGGCATGGCGTTCCTCGAAGAGGCCCGGGTGCTCGCCGAGCAGGCGGGGGATCCGTTCGTCCTCGGCACGGTCTTGAACAACCTCGGCGTGTGGACCGCCCAGCAGGACATGCAGCGTGCGCGCATGTTCTACGAGGAGAGCTACCGCATCCGCGCCGAGATGGGCGACGTATCGCGGATGGCGCTGTCGCTGAGCAATCTCGCGTGGGCATTGTTCGAAACCGGACACGTGAGCCAGGCGCGTGACTTCGCGACCCAGGCGCTCGGGCTCGCGCGCGACGTCGGCGACCGGCGCCACACGCACGCGGCGCTGGACAACCTCGGCTGGATCGCGTTAGCGGCTGGTCGTATCGGCGAGGCGCGTGCGCTGTTCAAGGAGGCGCTCACATACGCGCAGGAGATTGCAAACGCGGCCGCTACGCGCGACACCCTCTACGGCCTCGCGGCTGTCGCCGGCGCGACCGGTGATGGCCGCCTGGCGGCACGCCTGGCCGCCGCGGCCGAGCCCGACGTTCGAGGGGGTGCCGCGTTCATCGAACCGTCGCTGTGGACGAAGATCAAGGAGCCGCTCGCGGCCGCCCGGGCGCAGACCGGTGCAGCCGAGTGGGACGAGGCGTGGGCCGCCGGTGCCGCGCTGACGATCGAGCAAGCGGCGGCCGAAGTGCTTGAGCCGTGATCTGACTCGCGTCTCATGGGCTCGGCGTTGCTTTCCCGGGGACAGGTTCCGGGGACAGGTGGAGGGTCGGTCGGGCCCGCTGGAGGCAACCTCGAGGCGCCAGTCGGTCGCCCTCGAATCTTCCGATTTGCAGGCGAAGCCTCGGGTGGAGCGCGATCGAGCGACGGCGCCACCACGCCGCGAAGCCTCCATGGTAAGGAGGGGGTCGACGGTTCGAGTCCGTCAGAGGGCTTGTTTGACTAGAGGAACCGCCCGCAAATGGGCAGTTTTTTGTTGCCTACATCGAAACCGTAGATCCCCTCCTTGTCAAGGAGGGGATCGACGGTGTGGCCAGAGCGGACAACCCAGAGAGTCGCTGGAAATCACAACGTTTAGTCGCACAAGCTGGCACTCTTCGAAAGCTGGGGACAGGTTTTGGGGACTAGTCACGGGGAGTCCAAGCCGAACGATTCGCACGCGCATGCAATAGATCGCAATAGATAAGGAGAGGCTGAAGCTGAACCTTTGTCTGCGCCTCGGCTCAGGCGAGAGGACGCTCGCGCAGGCGAGGTTGCTGCCGCTTGGCGATACCGTTGTCGTCGAGAGAGCCGTGAGTCAGAACACTCATCCCAGTGCTAGGGCCCCCGACGATCTGGTCTCTGTTCGGGCTCTGGCTGCCCCGACGCGCA